>Ga0209013_10001278_pt1 | contig 23181 bp, 22 predicted proteins | sample Cruoilmetagenom2_FD_187291 | JGI IMG/M metagenome (GOLD analysis project Ga0209013, IMG submission 187291) | Oil polluted marine microbial communities from Coal Oil Point, Santa Barbara, California, USA - Sample 2 (SPAdes) (version 2) | ecosystem: Environmental > Aquatic > Marine > Oil seeps ... | reverse complement strand
AGCCAGAAAACCGTAAAAGCTGCGTTCGCCTACAAAAGCGAGGTACAGATGGTCCGCTTCAAACATACCAAGTTGCGCAGAGCGTTTTCCAAGCATTGGTCACTCCAGATTAGTTGTCTGGAAGAGTCTATCACAGAATGGTCGAGACCGCCAACTTTTCGGCCGGACTTCTAGTTTGCTGGGGGGGGTGCTCGCCAGAGACAGCTTGCATGAGCAAGCCCGGAACTCCCAGATCAGGGACTGAGACACGGCTTAGTAGAGGGAGCAGTACGTGGCTCAAGGTATTGGTCTTGCCTTCTGAAAACAAGCGTGCTATACTGGCGCCATAGACAGCAGTGACCGATGGAGGAACAAGCCCTTGCCCGATCGCGCTCGAAGCGCCGAGTTGGCCGCGCTGACTTTTATTGGCGCCCAGGTGAACTGCACGCAGGATCTGGACGAGATCCTCGATGGTGCGCTGGAAACCACCTTGGATGTGGTCGGCGTGGACGCTGGCGAGATCTTTCTCATGGATGACGAGACCGGTGAGTTGACCCTGCACGCTCAGCGGGGCCTGTCGGAGGCATTCGTCGCCGATGAAGCCATCCTCGGCCCTGGCGAGTGTTTGTGCGGTTTGTCCGTCCAGTCGCAGGAACTGGTTGCAGCCATCGACATTGCATCCCACCCAGCCCGCAGCCGTCCAGCCTGCCTGCGAGAGGGGTTTCGCTCCCTGCTCTGCCTTCCACTCCTGGCCCGCGGCGAGGTATTGGGGCTGCTGAACGTACAGAGCTGCACTGCTCGCCAGTTCACCACCGCAGACGAGGATCTGCTGACCGCCATTGGCAACCAGATCGGGATCGCCATCGCCAATGCCCAATTGATCAAAGATGCAGAGCAGCGCCGGGCCACCCTGGACAGCGTGATAAACAGTCTGGTGGATGGGTTGATTCTGGTCGACCAGCGGGGCAGGATCGCGTATGCCAATCCCCGTGCTGAGGAGATGCTTGGCCTGCCTGTGCGCACACTGGGAGGCAAGACCCTCGAGGCGGTGGGACAGATAATCACCAACGAGGTCGCCGACTGGGAACAGGTCCGTAGCTTGCTCGAGAATGCAGCAGATGATCCTCCCAACACTCCTACCGTCGAGCTGGTGCTGGCCGCGCCCCAGTCACGTACCCTGCAGGCGCGCCCTTTCCCCATCTATGATTCTGGCGGGGCTAACCTGGGGCTGGGCCTCTTGCTGCGCGACATCACCCGGGAGAGGGAGTTGGACGAGATGAAGTCACAACTGCTCTCCACGGTCAGCCACGAACTACGTACACCTCTGGCCAGTATCAAGGGTTTTGCCACCACCCTCCTGCGGGAGGATGTGCAATGGGATGAGAGGAGCCGGCGCGAGTTTCTGTCAATTATTGACGAGGAGAGCGACCGCCTGTCTGAGCTAATCAGCAATCTGCTCGACATGTCCCGCATCGAGGCTGGAACGCTTCGTGTGGAGCCGGAGCCCACCGACTTGAGGCCGATAATCGATGAAACTGTGGCCGCATTCCAGGTCATGACACACGATCATCAATTGCAGGCCAGCACACCGCCGTCGCTGCCTCTGGTGATGGCTGATCCACGCCGCATCCGTCAGGTGTTGCGAAACCTGGTGGACAACGCTGTCAAGTACTCGCCCCAGGGAGGCCCCATCAGCATCACCGTGCAAGTGTCAGGGGACAACCTGGAAATCAGCGTTGCAGACCAGGGGCTTGGTATCGAGCTCGACCACGTGGGCCATATCTTTGACCGATTCTACCAGGTGGATAGCGCCTCGACCAGAAGAATAGGAGGCAGCGGCCTGGGCCTGTCCATTTGCAGGGCCATCGTAGAGGCCCACGGTGGGCGCATTGGGGCCCGGAGCCAGCCTGGGATTGGCAGTACTTTCTGTTTCACACTACCCCTGGAGGAGCACGACCGTGCCTAGAAAAGCGACCATCCTCGCTGTGGATGACGAACCTCATGTCCTCAGACTGATCAAGGCCAATCTGGAATCGTCGAACTACAAGGTCATGACCGCCACCGACGGCGAAGAAGCTATCCACAGTGTCGAGAGCGAAGTGCCCGACCTGGTGATACTGGACATCATGCTGCCCCGAATGGATGGTTATGCTGTTTGCGGCCGTATCCGCGAGTTCTCCAGTGTCCCAATCATCATGCTCACCGCTCGCAGCGCCCAAGTGGACTTGGTCCATGGCTTTGAAGTGGGCGCCGACGACTATCTGACTAAACCGTTTGATATCACTGAGCTGCTGATGCGGGTTCAGGCCGTCCTGCGCCGCAGCAAGTGGCCTGAGGAGGTCATCACCCGGCACGGTTTCAAGGCAGGTCCCATCAAGATCGACTTTGCCCAACACCGAGTGACAGTGGATGGCCAGGCGGTGAAGCTAACTCCCACCGAATACCGCCTGGTTGCCTACCTGACTTCGAACGCCAACCGCGTGATCATACACCGGGAGCTGCTACGCGCCGTATGGGGACCCGAATATGGTGACGAGACAGAGTATTTGCGGGTCTATGTGCGTTATCTGCGCCAGAAACTCGAGCCCGATCCATCCGCCCCTCGCTATCTCCTGACACAGCCAGGCGCGGGCTATATGTTCTACCAGCCCGATGAGGACAAGGCATGACAGTTTCTGACAGGAGTTGGTACCTGGAGGCCGGGTGTTTGACTTTGATGCGCAGATATGATACGATCTGTCCGGTTTTGATCTGACCCACATTACCAACTGCGGATCGCCATCTTGGGCGGCCCATCCATGGCAGGACGATCGGGAACGGGCGCTTGGCCAGGCACAACGACCGATTCTAACAGAATTCTAACGGCCAATCATCAACCTTTTACGCCCCTCTAACAGGGACTACGTTAAGATAGGGGTATGGATGAGCAGCGCGTATTGGCAGTCGAGTGCAACTGGCGCATTCGCAAGTTGATCCGGGCCAATCTTGAGGCCATGGGGCTCACAGTGCAGGAAGCCGTCAGCGGGCAGCATGGGCTGCAGATGATCGGCCAGTCGCAGCCCGATTTGATCCTCGTCGATCTGGATGCACCGGGCATGGATGCACTGGCTCTATTGAGCGCCATTCAAGTGCTCCTTGCTGGCAGACCGGCACCCATCGTCGTAATGTGCGCCGAACCGCCTGATTTCCGACTGCTTCAACAAGGACCTCCGGTGGCAGGTTTCTTGCAGAAACCGTTTTCCGCACCTCTCTTGATGGAGCAGGTTCAACAAGCGTTGGACAACAGACCGGTTATTGAATAGCCGCTCGTGGGAGCGACCGCTATAAGCACACAAAATCTATTCCCGTGAAGGAGACAGACCAATGAGGGCAATGACCAAGGAGAACCTGAGTGCAGCCTTAGCCGGTGAGAGCCAGGCCCATATCAAATACCTGGCCTACTCGGCCAAGGCGGAAAAGGAAGGCAAGCCCAACATCGCCCGGCTCTTTGAGGCCATCGCTTATGCCGAGCAGGTCCACGCGACCAACCACCTGAAGGAATTGGGCGGCATCGGCGATACGGTGGCCAACCTGCAGGCAGCCATTGATGGTGAGACCTTCGAGGTCGAGGAAATGTACGCGGCCTACTTGGCCGTCGCCAAGTTGCAGGCCGAGAAGGGCGCCAAGCGGAGCATGACCTACGCCATTGAGGCGGAAAAGATCCATGCGGATATGTACAGTGACGCCAAAAAGGTCGCCGAGGCAGGCCAAGATATTGACATCGCTGAGGTTTATATCTGCCCCGTGTGCGGGTTTACCCATATTGGCGAGCCGCCCGATAACTGCCCCGTTTGCGGCGTCAAGAAAGATAGGTTCAAAGCCTTCTAAGGGTACGATGGTAGTCGTGCCCAAGCAGCAGAGCGAGTCGATGGTTTAGACCGGTGACGAATGACAAAGGAGGAATGGCTGTATAGTTCCTCCTCCGTCATTCGTCGCCGTACTTCTTATTTGTACAGCCCAACCTGAGGTTTTAGGCAAAAGTCCATGCAGGTAATCTTTCCCTTCACCGCCCTTGTCGGCCAGGAATTGATGAAGACGGCGCTGATCCTCAACGCCATCAGCCCGAAGATTGGCGGCGTCCTGATCCGGGGCGAGCGCGGTACCGCCAAGTCCACCGCTGCCCGCGCCCTGGCGGCCTTGCTGCCGGAGATCGACGTCGTCGCTGATTGCCCCTTCAATTGCGATCCCCATCGACCCAAGCAGCTCTGCGACAATTGTCGCGAGCGGGTTTCCAGTAACGAGAGACTGGCGGTCAGCACGCGCCGGACGCGTTTCGTAGATCTGCCCGTGAGCGCCACCGAGGACCGCGTGGTAGGTACGCTGGACATTGAGGTGGCGATCAAGACCGGCCAGAAGAAATTCGAGCCAGGCGTCCTGGCTGCGGCCAACCGGGGTCTGCTGTACGTGGACGAGGTGAACCTGCTGGATGACCACGTCGTCGACCTCCTCCTCGACTCGGCAGCCATGGGCCGCAACGTGGTCGAGCGCGAGGGAATCTCGTTCAGCCATCCTTCTCGATTTATCCTGGTGGGTACCATGAATCCCGAGGAAGGTGAGTTGCGCCCCCAGCTCCTGGACCGCTTTGCGCTGTGTGTCGAGATCAGGGGGATCGGCGCCCATCAGGCCCGTGTGGAAATCCTGGAACGCACTGTCCAGTTTGAAAGCGATCCAGAAAGCTTCCGCTTCGAGTGGGAGCCCTACGAGGAACTGCTATCCCAGGACATCTCCCGCGCCAGGGAGGTGCTGCCCACGGTGACCTATAAGTCCCAAGACCTGTACACCATCGCCGAGCTGACCACTAGTTTTGAGGTGGACGGTCACCGGGCTGACATTGTCATTCTCAAGACTGCCCTGGCCCACGCTGCCTACCGGATGGCCCGCAATTCCACGCAGCCCGGGAAAGCAGTCGTCACCAACCTGGACATCCTGGCCGCGGCTGAGCTGGCCCTGCCTCACCGCCTCAAGCGCCAGCCCTTCCAGGATTCCGAGAACCGCCTGGATGATCTCTCGAACCGGCTGGAAGAAGCTCGCCGGGAGCAGGAGGAATCCAGGCCGCCCGGAAGTTCCATGACCGAGCCCTCAGGCGGAAAAAAAAAGACGTAACAGGTGACCAGCCCCCACAGCCTAGCGAGGTAGATACAGGTGGTGTGGGCGCGCCCCTAAAAGGCCACGTCGCCGATCCTTTGGGCACGGGCGACAGCCAAAGCGCAGAGATGGTCCCGCCCATCGGCGAGGTGTTTCGAGCCCGGCGCGTGGAATCGCCCATGGACCGGTTGACCCGCCGAAGCGCCGGCAAACGGTCGACCACACGGACCAGCCGCAAGCGGGGTCGCTATACGCAGGCCCGGCCCGCCAACGGCGACCTCAGCGACATTGCTCTAGATGCCACCATCCGGCAAGCAGCCCTCCAACAGGTCGAACGAAGAACTGGGCAGCAGACGAATTCAAGCCTTCCCCTCGATCCACGCCAGCCAGAGCCCCGGTCCAGCGAACACCTGACCATCCTACCCCAAGATGTGCAGAAAAAACTTCGTGTCCGCCGGGCATCCAACCTGATCCTCTTTGTTGTCGATGCCAGTTGGAGTATGGCCGGTGCTCAGCGGATGGAAGCGACCAAGGGGGCGATCATGTCCCTGCTGGTGGATGCCTATCAGAAGCGGGATATGGTCGGGTTGGTCGTCTTTCAGAAGGAGGAGGCCCGGTTGGTGCTGCCCTTCACGTCTAGCGTAGAGTTGGCCCAAGGGGCGCTCCACCACCTGCCGGTCGGCGGCAAGACTCCCCTGTCAGCCGGGCTGATGCTAGCCTACCGAGCTTTTCGCCGCGAACAACGCCTCTACCGCGAAGCCATGCCGCTGATGATCCTGCTAACCGATGGCGCCGGCAATGTATCACTAACTGAGACACCACCCCAGGAGGAAGCACACAAGATCTCCGACCTGATCCACAGAGCTGGCATCCACTCGGTGGTCATCAACATGGAGCACGAGGCCTACGACCGGGGATTGGCCAACAATCTAGCTCAGGCTTTAGGTGGGCCGTGCTACTGTCTGGCTGAGCTCAGGGCGGCAGAGCTCTACCGCACGGTGCGGGAGGAGTTGGACGCGCAGTAGGGAAGTGAAGCATCGGCAAAGGGGCAGGCGGTGGATCTAGCGGCTTGCCAAATGCTGCAAGATGTGCTAGACTCGAAGCCACCTGGAACTTTTTCTAGACTGGAGTGATCCTCAACGTTGAGTAACAACGGCCCATTGAAAATCCTGCTGCTGGCCGCTGAGGTGGTGCCCTTTGCGAAAACCGGCGGCCTGGCCGACGTGGCTGGCGCCTTGCCCAAGGCCATCCAATCTCTTGGACACGACATTCGGGTTGCCATGCCCCGCTATGGTCACATCGACCCCGGCAGGTTCCAGCTTCAGGAAGCAGTTTCCCCCTTTGACGTCCCGATGAACCACACCGCCAAACAGGCCAGTGTCATGCAGGCAAGCCTCGATCCTGGCATCCCGGTCTATATGGTGGAGAATGCCGAGTACTTTGACCGGGAAGGCCTGTACATGTATCCTGACGATGCCGAGCGCTTTATCTTTTTCTGCCGCGCTACGCTGGAGGCGCTCAGGCATCTGGACTGGCAACCGGATGTGATACACTGCCACGACTGGCACACAGCCATCGTACCCAACTGGCTGAGCACGGTCTACAGGAAAGATCCCTTCTTTGCCGGTACTGCGACCGTATATACCATCCACAATCTGGCCTATCAGGGGATTTTTGGCTACCGCGTTTTGGAGATCGCCGGGCTTGAAGAATGGGGCTTTCTCTATCACGCTGAAATGGCCGACCTGAACGAAGTGGTGGACATGATGGGGCGAGGCATCTATGCTGCCGATCTGGTAAGCACCGTCAGCGAGACCTATGCCCGGGAGATCTTGACGCCAGAGTATGGTGAACAACTGGACCCACTGCTGCGCGACCGCAGAGACCGTTTGTTTGGTATCCTCAACGGTATAGATTATGGTACGAGCGATCCCGCTACGGACCCCCATATTGAGACCAACTATGATGTTGCCACCCTGGACCAGAGAATAGAGAATAAGCTCGCCCTGCAGCGAGAAGCTGGTCTGCCCGAGGATCCCGAGGCGCCACTCATTGGCATCATCTCTCGCTTGACCGACTCGAAAGGCTTTGATATCCTGGGTGAGGCTATCGACCACATCCTCGACCTGGGGGTCCAATTCGTGCTCATGGGCACCGGAGAGCAGCACTACCACAACCTATTTAGCCGCATGGTAGACGAGTATCCTCAACAGACCGCCACCTTCCTGACCTTTAATGCGCCGCTGGCCAGCCGCATCTATGCCGGCAGCGACATGCTCCTCATGCCCAGCCGTGTCGAGCCGTGTGGCACGAGCCAGATGATTGCGATGCATTACGGCTGCGTGCCCATTGTGCGGGCAACCGGGGGCCTGGCAGATACCGTGCGGGATGCCGACCCTGTCACCGGACAGGGCAACGGCTTTGTCTTTGAGCCCTACGACCGCTGGATGCTCTTTGCGGCCATTGTGCGAGCGGTTGAAACTTTCAAGCATCCAACTGTTTGGCGGCAGCTCCAACTGCAGGGAATGCGCGTCGACTTTTCCTGGGAGCGGTCCGCGCACAGATACATCGAGCTGTACCGCCGGGCCATGGCCAGCCGTATGCCGCGGCCCGGATTGGAGACCTATCAGGTGCCTTTATGAACACGCACCCAGCCTGGCGTCAAATCACCGATTTGGAGACCCAGGTCTACGCGCTTCCAGCCGGGGCAAAGGCCCGGTTTGAGCGGATATTCAAGCTCGGCGCCACCATAGGCCACACCGCCCCGCCAGAGGCGATGCAGCCCTGGATCGACAAGCAGTTCGGTTCTGTCGATGCTGTCCGCCGGCAGCGGATCATCAAAGTCACCAACCTGGTCACGCTGGAGGGGACACTTTTCAATGAGCTGCGGGCCAGGCGGCCCTTTGAAACCCCATCAGGCAGCGAGGAACTGGAGGAGACCATTCAGGCAGGCAGGGGCTGCTCCTTCTGCCACCCTGAGGAAGGTGCGCCCGCCGACACTTTTGGTCGCGTCAGGGGGCAATATGCCCTCACAGCTTCAAACGTGGCCAAATACGATGGGTGGCATGCCGTCATCGTTTTTTACGAACATCACCCACTGCACTTCACTCCCGAGCAAGTAGCAGACTATGTCGATACGGCCCAAAGGTGGGCCCAGAAGGCCCACGAGGCTGACCCGGAAGCCTGCTACCCACTCTTTCTGTGGAACTGCCTGTGGAAGGCTGGCGCATCCATCCTCCACGGCCATGCCCAGATGACGTTGAGCAAGGGCATGCATTATGCCAAGGTCGAGGCCTGGCGGCAGGCGGCCCGACGCTACCAAGCAGCGCATGGCACGAACTATTTTGAGGATTTGATCGCCGTGCATCACTCCCTGGACCTTGCTATCGAGCACGGGACGGCTACCATTCTGCCCTCGCTGACCCCTTTTAAGGAGAAAGAGACGCTCATTCTCGCCAACTGCCTGGACGATGGCCTCAAGTCAGCAATCTCTGTGGTACTGGGCACATTTGTGAAGCGGTTGGGTGTGCAGAGCTTTAACCTGGCTCTGTACCAGCCCCCGATAGCAGCCACACCGGAAAGCTGGGATGGTTTCCCCTATGTCGCTCGCATCGTAGACCGGGGCAACCTGCACAACAAGACGGCAGACATCGCGGCGATGGAGATGTTCGGCCAGAGCGTCGTCACCACTGATCCTTATCGCCTCATCGATGCACTGCGTGAGAATGAGACCCGCCACCGGCACGCTGATATCCAGGGAGGATCGACATGAAAGTAGCAATCCATCGTGTTGACCTGGCCTCGCTGGGCAAGTTTGGGTGCCTGCTGGGCGCGGTAGCGGCCCTTCTGCCCAGCCTGCTATGTGGGCTGCTCAGCCTTGGCCTGGCGAGCACAGCACACCGCTGGCTGGAGGGCTGGGAAGAGATCTCTATCTCTCTTTTGGGCAAGGAGATTGCCAGCCTCGACCTGGTAGCCATCCTGGGACTGGAGCAGGTTATGGAGGTACTTGAAGTCGTCCGAACGGCATCCGCGCCTGTTTTGCTCCTGGCTGTCCTGGCCCTGGCGTTGGTCAGTGGCACGGTGCTGGCTGTCATCATCGCCCTGGTCGGCGTAGTCTACAACCTGTTGGCCGCGGCCACCGGAGGACTTGTCGTTGAGATGAACTCTGTCGACCAACAATCGGGCGATGAGTGAAGCAACACTGACTGGGTCTGCTGCCGATGCTTTCATACGGTGTATCGGCATGGCTGCGCTCATTCAGCGTTTTCCAGTCCAGTTGACAAATATTCGGGATAGATGTAGAATGGGGCATTGTTCTGTGGCTTCTGGGAACCATGCGTGAGACCACGCTTGATTTCACACGGCGGAGAGACCTATGGGATCCATTCCAAAAATACCGCGCCAACCGCTGACACCTCGTCAGAGCGCCTTTCTGGACAAGCTGCTGGAACTCTACCGGGAGCACAAGGGCCCCGTTCATTATTCAGACGTGGCTGTCCGCTTGGGCGTCAACCGGTTTTCAGCTTACGACATGCTAAAGGTTCTGGAGAAGAAGGGTTTCGCGACATCGAGCTATGCACTGGCTGCCGGGCATTCAGGGCCGGGCCGCTCCATGATCGTCTTTGCGCCCATGCACGAAGCAGCCACTTTCGGCACCCCCAGACGGGACAACGATCGCCTGGACGAGGAATGGCGGAACGCTCGCGCCTGGGTCTTGAAGAAGTTGCGGGAAACACGGGGCTCCAGCTACCGGGAGGCACTCAACGACCTCATGGCACGCTTGCCCGAGGCCAAGGCCCCCCTGACATTTTGCACCGAGATGGTCGGCGCCCTGCTGCTGAACATGGAGAGGGCCAGAACGCGCGGTGGCGAGTTCAATCCCTTTCGGGCCTTGGCCGCTTTTCGCGCCAATGACCATGGCGGTCTGGAAATGCTGGCCGGCTTGAGTGTCGGCGCAACCCTGTCGGCTGATGACGAGTCTAGCTCTTCCATCACCCAGCGGCTCTTGGATCAAGCGCACCACTATCAAACCAGTCTTTCACGGCTGAGCGACCCAGCTCGCTCTGCTCTGGCCCAATTCCTAGAGGAAGCGCTTGACGCGTTGGACTAGGAATTCGGCGATGCCAACTTCGAAGGAGAAGAAAAGACCATGACCAAGATCGTGACCGACTCGACCGCCTACCTGTCCGAGGAAACCGTCCGCCAGCATGACATCCGTGTAGTGCCCTTGTACGTCCGCTTTGGAAACGAAGCATTCAAGGAGGGCGTTGACATTACCGACAAAGAATTCTATGCCCGCTTGAAAGCAGCGCCAGAGCTGCCCTCCACCTCCCAACCGTCGGCGGGTGAATTCCACAAGGTGTTCAAAGAGCTGACCGACGCCGGGCACGAGATCCTGACGGTGACGATCTCGAGCAAGCTCAGCGGCACATGGAACTCGGCAATGGCAGCCAAGGAGATGCTGCCTGAGGCCAAGATCAGTGTGGTCGATTCGCTTTCCACGTCTATTGGGCTACAGTTGATGGTCGAGGCAGCAATCGAGGCCATCGCCGCCGGCGCTACCAGACAGGAGGCCGCGGATCTGGTCAAAGAGATCCGGGCCAAGATGTATTTCCTCTTTGCCGTGGACACATTGGAGTATCTGGCCAAAGGCGGGCGCATTGGTAATGCCAGAGCCCTCCTGGGCACTGTACTCAAAGTCAAGCCGATACTGACTCTGCAGGATGGTGCCATTGAACCGCTGGAGCAGGTACGGTCGAAACGCAAAGCGGTGGCCCGCATGGTAGACCTGGTCGAGGAACACCTGGGAGAAAGTTGCTCCGAGGCCAGGGTTGCCGTCCTCAGCGCCCTAGCGGAGGATGAAGCGGAGGAACTGGGGCAAGACCTCCAGGGCCGTTGGACGTGCGCTACGCCAACAGTGAGCAACCTCGGCCCTGTCATTGGAACGCATACCGGTCCTGGTGTGATCGGTGTAGCCGCTTACGCTTAAGACTGTCTTCAACCCACGGCGCACCACGACAGACGCCCTGCTCGCCTCGCGCGAGGCGAGCAGGGCGTCTGTGCTATGATCTGGTCATCCGCTTTCTGGCCAGTGCCTCTAGCCGATCGAGGCCTGCCAGTCCATCAGCAGCTTCCCAGGTCTTTTTCGAGGACCCCACCTGAGATCAGGAACGTGCACTTTTTTCCAGCAGCAACTCTCGCTCCTCTTCCGACAGAAATGCAGCAGCCAGCGCGTTGCACTGGGCCTGGCGTATTTGGTCCGATGTGAGACCCGCTGCGGGCGCAGCAACCTCGTATTCATGGCGCAAGTCTATGGCGCTGATGCCCGGATCATCGGTGTTCAGGGTCACCAGCAGTCCATGTTCCATGAAACTCCGGATCGGATGGCTGGCATAATCGGGCACGGTGCTGGTCTGCACGTTACTCGTCAGGTTTGATTCAACTCCGATCGCGTGCTCGGCCATGTGGTCCAGCAGAGCAGGATCTTTGATGGCCGTAACGGCGTGGCCGATGCGCGCAGCCCCCAGATCGCGGATGGCCTGCCAGATGCTCTCTGGACCTGCGGACTCGCCAGCGTGGACCGTGATCCGCCAAGCCACCTCCCGTGCCCGGGTAAAGTGCTCCACGAAAAGTGTACCTGGCCAGTTCGCCTCGTCGCCAGCAAGATCCAGGGCGACCAGCCCGTCACGATGATGAAGCAGAGCCTCCAGTTCCTGCCAAGCGGTCTCCGGCCCGTAGGTGCGGCTGATGATGCCGATCATCTTCGCTTTGACCCCAAAGTCACGCGCGCCGGCACCCACGCCATCGAGAACCGCTTCCACCACGCCGGTAGGATCCAAGTCATGGGTCTCGGCCATAAACCAAGGACTGAACCGTAGTTCAATATAGTCAATGCCCTCGCCGCGCGCGTCCTCCACGTTTTCGTAGGCCACTCGCCGGCAGGCATCCAGGTCCACCAGCACTGCGGTCATCCATTTGAACTTGGCGATGAAGGCCATAACGCCCGGCATCGCCGCTTCTGCAGGCCTATCAGGCAACACCTGTACGTGAGGTCGCAGGCCTTCAATATCCAGAGCAGGCAGGGGGATATTGTGCCTGCGCCCCAGGTCCAGGATGGTCTGCAGTCGCACACTGCCATCCAGATGGCGATGCAGGTCGATCAGCGGCAAGCCTGGATCTATCATCGTATTTGGCATTCCTTTCATCTTCAAGTTCTTTGAACCACTCGTGCCAGCCATTCCTCCCAGCTGCTAATTCTCCTGACCCTCTTCTGCTGCCATCACCATGTTTTCGGCCATGAGGGAGGCATCCTGGGCTCCAAATAGCAGAAGCAGGAGATGGCTTCGATCAGAGTTTGCTGGCATATCCTCTCCTCCGGAAAGTCAGCAAAGCTGCGGCCAGTTGATTATACCATCAAGCCCATGGAGCGCCAAGCCGTTGCTTGTCAATTAGGGGACTGTGACCTCCATGCTTCGATGTGAGCAGCTCGCTTGCTGGCGGACGGCATTTCGAGTATAATGCGGGCAGCCAGCCTGAGAGGTCCGCAGCGCGCTATTCGCAGCAGGGCTGAAGGCTCGGGGTGAACTGCCACAACCTGCCACAGTGCACACAACCGGGATCCGGCTTTTTGTCGACCGGGACAGAAGGGACCCTTGATCAATATGACACAACAGGCAAAGCTGCTGCTCGTGGGCGTGGGCAACGTGGGCCGCCGTTTCCTGGAACTGCTCATCCGAAAAAGAGATACGCTAGAGGATCAGCTTAGAGTGGCCCTCGTCGTCACAGGCGCGGCCGATTCCTCCGGCGTTGCTCAATGTCCGAGTGGACTTGACCCTCAGGTGATCGTGGATCTCAAGGCCCAAGGCCTTGGTGTGGCTGACTATGCGCGTTGGGGCCGGGCCGGTGTACCTGCACAGGATATGGTTCAGACTGCAGATGCGCATCTGCTCCTGGATGCTTCTCCAGCCAGCATGGAAACCGGCCAGCCGGGTCTGAGTTGCATAGAGACCGCATTGTTCCGGGGGATGCACGTCGTCACGGCGAATAAGACGCCGTTAGTGCTGGCTTTTCCCCACCTGCAAGCCCTGGCCCGGGACCATGGCGTACAGCTCCGCTACGATGCCACGGTAGCTGGCGGCCTGCCGGCTGTGAACCTGGGCCAGCGCGACCTGGCTGCTGCAGACATCTACCGGTTGGAAGGTATCCTAAACCTCACAACCAACTATATCCTGACGCGCATGGCCGACGACGGCTTGAGCTATGATGAGGCTCTGGCTGAAGCGCAGGCAACCGGTCACGCCGAGGCCGACCCCAGCATGGACGTTGAAGGCTGGGACGCCGCCAACAAGCTGGTTATCCTATCTCACAGCGTGCTGGGCTTTCCGGCCACTCTGAACCAAGTAGCCGTGGAGGGCATCACCCACGTCACAGCGGAGATGCTGGCGCAAGCCACTGCCGCTGGCAAGAAGGTCAAACTGATGGCCACCGCCGAGCAGGAAGGTGATGACTACCGCTTCGATGTGCAGGTCACGTGGCTGGATGCCAGCCATCCCATGGCCCAGCTTCAGGCCAAGCAGATGGGCATTGTCTACTACACTGACATCAGCGGCATCATTACGGCCGCTATTGTCGAGGAGACACCAGTACCTACCGCCTCAGCCATGCTGCGCGACGTGATAGAGATCTACCGGGGCTAGCATCGCAATCGGTGCGAGATGGATCCGGGCTTGTCCTGGGGTCGGGATCCGGCCTCGAGACGGGGACTCGAGCGAGTTTCGCACTAAATGATAGCATAGGAGCATTGACCGTGAGCCTACAACGCGAAACGATTGACTCGCTTCAGACAGGGACGGTTGCCATCCTGGGCGTGCCATCCGACGAGAATTCGTCCTTTATGCGTGGGCCTGCCCTGGCGCCGCCCCGCATACGCGAGGTGCTGCATTCAGGCTCCATGAACCTTTGCGCCGAAAACGGGGTTGACCTGGGCTCGGAAGCTCGATTACGAGATCTGGGTGATCTGGCGCTCGACAGCGGCACGATTGCTCTCGAGCAGATCGAGTCCGCGGTCTCAGGTCTGGTCCAGCGGGGCGCCTACGCCCTGTCGCTCGGCGGCGACCACGCGGTCACCTATCCCATCGTGAGAGCCTATGCCAAGAGTTATCCGGGGTTGAGCATCCTGCACCTCGATGCCCATGCCGACCTGTACGACGAGTATGAGGGCAACCGCTATGCCAACGCCTGCCCCTTTGCCAGGATCATGGAGGAAGACCTTGCGACCCGATTGGTCCAGGTGGGCATCCGGACCATGAACACGCACCAGCGCACCCAGGCCGAGCGCTTTGGGGTCGAGGTCATCGACATGCAGCACTGGCATCCCGGATTCCAGGCAGTATTCCCGGGGCCGATATACCTGTCACTGGACATGGATGTCCTTGACCCAGCCTTTGCCCCCGGCGTATCGCACCACGAACCGGGTGGGCTGTCAACTCGGGAGGTAATCCAGCTTATCCAGGGCCTGCAAGTACCCATCGTAGGCGCAGATATCGTTGAATTCAACCCCGAGCGCGATCCGGTGGGCATCACAGCCATGGCCGCGGCCAAGCTGCTCAAGGAGATCGCTGCTTCTATGCTCAAGAACGACGATTCTCGCGGGGCTGCAAACCAAGAGACGCGCAAGAACAGGGATTGATAGGCAGGAGAAGCTATCTCGGACGGCGGCCGGCATAGACCTATTCCGGCCGGCACAGATCCAGGCAGGCCTCGACCCGCGACCGCATCTTGCGGGATACGGGGGTGTTTCAGGCTTTGCCGATCACCATACAGTGACCAAGGAGTGCGAACCATGACCGAAGACGTTTACCGAAGGCTAGCCCAGACGCTGGATGCCATTCCCAATGGCTTCCCGGCCACCGAAAGTGGTGTGGAGTTGCGGCTTCTGGCCAAGATCTTTGCTCCGGAGGAAGCAGCCTTGGCCTCCCAGATGCACCTCAAGAAAGAACCAGCCGATCAGATCGCGGCCCGCGCCGGCCAAGATCCCAAGGCTACTCGTCGAACCCTGAAGACGATGGTACGCAAGGGTCAAATTCTGGTCGGCCGCAAGGACCGGCAACTGACTTTTGGGCTAATGCCCTTTGCCGTCGGCATCTACGAGGAGCAATTGCCCCGCCTCGACAAGGAGATGGCTGAGCTCTTTGAGCAGTACTTTCAGGAAGCGCAGGGTTTTCTCGCCAAGTATTCGCCGCCCATCCACCGCGTCGTCCCCGTTGAGGAGGCCATCCCGGCCAATATCGAGATCTATCCCTACGAGCGGGCTACAGAGCTGTTGGAAGGGGCCAAGTCCTGGGGTGTACGGGATTGCATCTGCCGCGTCCAGCAAAAGCTGGTCGGAAAGGGCTGCGACCGGCCGGTAGAGAACTGCCTGGTCTTTGCGCCGGTCGAGGGGATCTTTGCCGGTAGCGAGACCACGCGAGCCATCACCAAGGAGGATGCCTTGAGAATCCTGGGTGAAGCGGACGACGCAGGTTTGGTTCACTCGCCAGGCAACTATCAGGATGGGAACCACTACATCTGCAACTGCTGCACCTGTTGTTGCGGCGTGCTGCGGAGCATTTCCGAGTTCAGCGTTCCGAGCGCTGTGGCCAGTTCTGATTTTATGGCGGTCGTGGACGCCGATCTATGTGCCGCCTGTGGCGACTGCCTGGAGCGCTGCCAGTTCGAGGCGATGGACCTGCCCGGGGACACGTGCCTGGTAGACGTTGGACGCTGCGTGGGCTGCGGGCTATGCGTCACGATCTGCCCCACCGATGCATTGCGCCTGGCACGCCGGCCCGAAGGCGAGATCCCGCCACCTCCGGCTGATTTCCGGGACTGGATGTCTCTGCGCGCCGACGCACGGGGACTGACCGAGGCATCCTAAACAGGAAGCTTTCCTCGTCCATTTCACTTCCTGAGCAACTACCACCCCTGGTACAGGCATGATACGAACGGCCCCGACCCACCAGATGGGTCGGGGCTTTGTTCGCACTTGCTGCAGTTCCCAGCCAATTGCGTCGACTCGTTCAAGGAGCAGGTAGCCCCTTGCTCTCCATCATGGCCTCGCTCTGGGCGCGGCCGAGCCCAACCTGCCAGCCGACGTGCTCCTCCATCATCTCCGGGGGGTAGAGCTGCCCCATCGCCTCCCACCAGGTCAACCCATCGGTGCGTTCATAGTGCCAATACTCGGTGCCATTGCTATCGACGTGCCAGTGATAGTCGTCTTCAATGGCATAGGCGGCGATCCGTTCCCAGCCGTGGCGCTTGCCAGTGGCCGTGATGTCCGCATAATACCCGGCAGGGATTGGCTGCCGCTTGCCACCAGCTTCATGGGCTTCAGGTTCCGCGTCGGGAACGATGTGCCACCAGTACAGCCACGGATTCTCCTTGAGCGGCTCCCCTTGCGTGCCATCCTGCTTGGCCGTACGCAGGAACATGCGCCAGTACACATTGTCGCCCAGGTCCTCGCGGGATCGCAGCATCTGATCCACACCCTCGACTTTGTGTTCCAGAGGCAAGTCCAGCGCCCGGCCTGCTTTGTGCCAGCTAAGATATCCATAATCGTAGGCGTACATCTCTTTCTTCCGCAACTGGCTGATGGATCGCCATGCGCCCAAGGTCATGTGCAGCAAGTCCCAGCCGCTGGCCTCGAGGACGTCCTCTTGCCAGGCAACCAGCGAGGGCGAAACCAGATCACTGACGCGGACAGGCTCCTCAGAAAAACTGGCCATGACGCTGGGCACCTGTACCACCTGGGCCAGCTCGCCCGGTGCCAAAGTGGATCCAACCTGCTGTGTGGAAGGTTCTGGAGGCAAATGCGCATCCAGACCCTCAGGCACGCCCCGCTGCAGCGGTGCGGCCGCAGGCCTGCGTTCATCCGAGTCTGACCCGGTCAGGCGCTCCGGCCCATCCACCATCATCTGATAGAGGTGATAGTCGCCGGGGCGATAGGGGTCGTAGGTCTCAAACGGTGCACCAGGATCGTAGGCCGTCCAGATCAGCCGCCCCTGGGCATCCCACGCCGGATCAAGATCGGGCCAGGGGTTGTCGGTGAGACGCCCTGTTGTGCCATCACCCACAGAGATCTCGTAGATCTCGGCATTACGATTTCCACTTTCAGCATCTACATCGCGCCAGGAGACAAAGGCCAGCGTTCCCACATCTGAGGTGGTGTCGGGCATCCAGGCCGGATCCTCGTCGTCAGCGGGGTCCTGGGTCAGATTGGCAGCTTCGCCTCCCTCCGCCGGGATGAGGTAGATCTCTTTATTCCCGTCCCGCCAGCTGGTGAAAGCGATGGCGCGGCCATCTGGGCTCCAGGCTGGGCCATAGTCGCCTGCCGGATCCTCCGTCAGGCGGCGCGGCACGCCTCCCGTGCCTGCCACCGCATATATCTCCAGATTTCCATCCCGGTAGCTTTCAAACGCGACCTCTGCGCCATCAGGGCTCCAAGACGGCGCTCCATCATAGGCCAGGTCATCGGTCAGGCGGGTGAGGGAGCCATCAGATAGATCGAGGGTATAGATCTCCCAGTTTCCGTGGCGGTGGGACTCGAAGGCGACGGCGCCCCCATCGGGACGCCAGGCAGGGGCCCGGTCATCAGCCTGGTTGCGGGTCAAGTTTATGAGTTCTCCACTCTCTGGTTCAAACAGATAGATCTCGCCATCGCCGTCGCGGTAGGACTCAAAGGCGATCAGATTCTCACCAGGAACAGGTGTCAGGGTTGGCATGACAGTGGGGGTGGGCGTGACAGTGGGCTTTGGGGTAGCCGTCGGTGTACCCGTAGGTGTGGGCGTCGAGGTGACAGTCGCTGTTGGCTCCAATGTTCTGGTTGACTTGACAGACTCCGTCGTTGTCTCTGCAGGCTGTGTAGGCCGGGTGTCCCTACCCCGCTCCACCGTTGCCGAAGCAGGGAGTTCTTGAGTGATATCCGATGACGGCGCAAGATCGGCACCGCAGCCAATCACGGCCACGGAGAGAACAAAAAGCACAAGTGCCCGGCTGAAGGCGGGAATGGAACTCCACCGCATTAGTGGGAGCCGCCTGGGAAGGTGTCCACCCCTGCATGCTTCCCCACGCGCTTGTACATTTTGATCCCGTGCCATGGCTCTCCCAAGATGCCGTCGTGGATGGCCCAGCTACGCCCCCGTACCGTACGCCAGGCATCGGACTGGCGGAAGGGCGTCGAACCGTCGAGCGCCTCGCTCAGTGGCGCGCCCGGCTGGAAGCCCCGGTGGATCCACTCCATCTTGCGCTTGCCCTGCACGTAGCTGCACCCCAGCCGTTCAAAAAGGATGGCGGTATGGTAGGTCAAGGGCTCCATCAGATAGTAGTCGTGGCCCAGCCGGCGCACAAACTGCTCGAATAGGGGGATCAGGGCGCGGCTTAGACGCAGACCCCGTCGCACCTGACCCGGGGCCAACCCTGCTTCCATCGCCCGAATCTCCTGGGGAATGTTTCGCCGGAACGTGCCAAACTTGGTTCGCTGTCCCTGCCAGTCACGATCCGTCTCAAAGCGCTCGGCTAGGGGGTCATTCACCATGAAAAGAGCTACTTCGATCTGATTAAGGGGTGTATCGTTCAGTTCCAGGTAGAGCAACGGGTCAGGAAAACCAGCCTCGGGCCGGACATCGACCTCCACCATGTGGCTGCCTTTTGGACAGGTGAAGGTGACCAGCCGGTTGCCCTGAGCATCGCACAACGTGTCGAGATCAATGCCATACGCCACCAGGAGAGGGGGGAGCAGCAGATGGCGGTAGATGCTCTCCCTCTCTGGACAGGGCAGGCTGTTCACTTGGTGCAGTGAATAGAGGCGTATTCCATCTACGACAAAGGGCTCCAAGTTGCATTGGGCCTGCTCTTCCGTCATCGATAGCGTTCCTTGATGGCCCGGTCAACCTGGCGCTGCGCATCGCGCTTGGCAATTGTCTGGCGCTTGTCGTATTGTCTTTTGCCCCGGGCCAGAGCAATCTCTATCTTGGCCCGACCATCCTTCAGATACAACCTGCTGGGCACCACGGTGTAGCCCTTCTCCTGAACCCGGCCCCGCAAGCGATCGATCTCGCGCCGGTGCAGCAGCAGCTTGCGCCTGCGCCTGGGCTCGTGGTTCTGCTGGCTGGCCGGGTCATAGGTGGCGATGTGGACGTCAACCAACCACGCCTCCCCCCCTTCGAACGACACATACCCTTCTTGCAGGCTCACGCGCCCGGCCCGGATCGACTTGATCTCAGTACCCTGTAGCACCAACCCCGCCTCGTAGGTGTCGTGAAAGTGGTACTCGTGACGTGCTTTGCGGTTGGTGGCGATGACCTTAATGCTCATTTTTCTTCTCGCCGGAGGCGGGAATGGAATCCCGCCCACCGTGGGGTTATTCCCCTGTCAGGAGATACTCTGCCGCCCGCTCCAATTGCGGATCCAGCTCCGCATCCAGGTCCTCCTCAGTCAGTTCGACCTCAATATCCGGCTCCAGCCCCTCGCCGTGGATGGCACGGTCGTTGGGCGTGAACCAGCGGGCCACCGTCACGCGCATTTCAGCGCCATTGCTTAGCTCGTGAGGCCACTGCACCGAGCCTTTGCCAAAGGTCTTCTCGCCGATGAGCACAGCTCGCTCGTGATCCTGTAAGGCACCGGCCACGATCTCTGAAGCGCTAGCTGAGCCTCCATCCACCAACACGACCATGGGGATATCGGGTGCGGCAGGTCTGTGAGGCGCCTCGTAGGTTTGCTCTGTACCATCCTTGAAGCGCTCGATCAACACCAGTGCGTCCTTGCTCAAGAACAAGCCCGTGGTGTCTACCGCCTCATTCAACCAACCACCGGGATTGCCCCGCAGGTCGAGAATCAGGCCCTTGGGTTCTTGGTCCAGCAGTTCCTCAACTGCTTCCTCCAACTTGTTAGTGGCGTCTGAGCTAAAGTCGAAAAGGCTTACGTAGGCGATACTATCTTCCCGCATCTCTGATTCCACCACAGGGATGTCGATCCGGGCACGGATGATCTCCACTTCAAATTCTTCTTGCCCTTCCCGCACGATGGTCAGCACGACCGGCGTGCCGGCCTGCCCTCGGATGAGGGTGATGGCTTCATAGACGCTCATGTTCTCTATGACTGTGTCATCTACCTGAAGCACAATATCGCCTCGGCGCACTCCAGCCTTTTCGGCAGGATGATCCCTGAAGGTATTCACAATCATCAGCCGGCCATCGCGCATCGTCACATAGGCGCCTATCCCCTCAAATGAACCCGTATCATCCTCACGGTTAATCTCCGCGATTTCAGGATTGATGAAAGCCGTAAAAGGGTCACCCAGGGTGTTCACGGCACCCCGGATCGCACCATAAGTAACCTCGTCATCGCTGGGGATCTCGCCAAAATAGTCGCGCTCGATCAGACTCCACGCCTCCCAGAACAGCTGAAAAGCTTCATCCTCCGTGGTGCTGGGGCCGGTATCACCGTCAGGTGTTGGTGATGGCTCCGGCGGCAACGAAGCGGCGTCCCCAAGCATAGAATCCACCTCGAGCGTGAAGGTCTCCTCCGGCTCCGCAGCAAGCATGACCGTGTGGGTGACAAACCCGGCGGCAAAACCCAGTGCACCCACAACAAGGGCCACCAGCGCGACCAATACAATTACGTTGCAGCTCGTCGATTTGGACATACAGTTTTCTCCATCCAGTTTATGGTGCACACTGGCTCCTGGCCCCGAGAACGGGGGCTCGAACCAGTTTCGCACCGAATATCATCCAGCGTCCATTCTGGACACTCCGTTACTGCCCAGGACTCAAGTGCTCGATCGCACGTTCAAGCTGTGGATCACGCCCCTGATCTCTGTCGTCATCGGTGATGGGCACTTCCAGATCGGGCATGAGTCCCTCGCCGTCGATCTGCCGGCGATTGGGGGTGATCCATTTGGCATAGGTGATATGCACGGAAGACCCATCGCTCAGATCATGCACCGACTGCACCGAACCTTTCCCATAGGTCTTCTGTCCAATCAGATCAGCTCGACCACGGTCCTGCAAGGCGCCTGCCACAATCTCGGATGCGCTAGCCGAACCGCCATCTACCAGGAGGACCATGGGGGCGCCTCCGAGTTTTGCACCCCGCTTTACCAGAAACGGCGTGTCATCTGCTCCCTTTTCCACCTGGTAGGCGACCACGCCATCACGCAGGAATTCGCTGGTCACGTCGATGGCCGCATCCAGCAGACCGCCACCATTGCCTCGCAGATCGAGAACCAGACGGGTCATCCCTTGGTCCTCCAATTCCTCGAGGGCATCCTCAAGCTCGGCATCGGTCCGCCCGCTAAAGATGCCAATGCGCACATAGCCAACACCTGCGGCTTCTTCGAGCATGCGCCATTCAACGGAGGGTGTGGGAATTGCCTGGCGGGTGACCTCGACCGCAACCGGCCCAGCCTCTCCCTCACGTCGCAGGGTCAGGCGAACAGCCGTTCCGATCTCACCGCGGACCAGGGTCACCACCTCGTCCACACTCATCTCAGGTGTAATCTCAGTGTCGTCCACTTTGATCACGGCGTCGCCCTTTTGCACACCTGCCTGGTCGGCAGGAAGATCGGGCATGGGATCCAAGATGATGCTACCCTCTTCGGTCTTGGAAACGTACGCGCCAATTCCTCCGAACCGGCCACTCAGGTCTTCTTTCTCCCGCTGGCGGGGCTGAGGCTCAAGGAAGGTGGTATGCGGATCCTCAAGGGTGGTCAGCGCCCCCCGAATAGCGCCCCAGGAAACACGCTGCATATCAGGCAGGTCGCCAAAGAAACGGCCCTCGACCAAGTGCCATGCCTCCCAGAAAACACCAAACTCTGCCGCCTCCCCAGCATCGGCCGTCTTGTCGTGCAGCAACAGCCACGCTGTACCAACACCCAGGCCGTAGGCACCAATAACCATGACGGTGATTGTCAGGGCTAAAAGAAAGATCTTGATGGTCCGACCAGTAAGCATCTAGATACCTGTGCCTTCAACCACAATACCGGGGGCCGGTCCCCCTCTTGCGCGATCATTGTGTCACATTCAGCACGAAAGACAGTGGTAGTAACTACAATACACCAGCTAATCCGGCGATGAACTGCCGCATTATACCCCAGAAGCCAGGCCAGAGCAAGCACGTACGGGAGGGATGGCAGGCGGGTACTGAGGATGTGGCGGCAGCATTGGCAATGGCCCATTGGTGAGAGGGTACAGGTTATTGGACTATGTCATTAGCCAAGTCAGGTGTTGGACCCTCTTCCGATCTTCCAACACAAGCCCTCATCCGTTTCGTAATAGAGCTTCATGCCAGCCTTGACCAACACGCGGTTGGAGGCTACATTGTCCTTCAGCGTATCGGCCAGGATCGACCGGCAGGCCGGGTCTTGGAGAGCCCAAGCAATGAGGGCCTCCACAGCCTCGGTCGTGTAGCCCCGGTTGCGGTGGGCTGGGTCGATGCCATAGCCGATCTCCACCTCACCACGCTCGTCCGGCCCCCTCTTGAACCCAGCCAGGCCCACCCCGCAACGATCACCGGAAATCACCACCAGCCAGTAAGTGTACCAGAGATGCGATTCTGCCGCCAATTCCGACATCCTTTTGGTCTTGAACCCAATGGCCCGCTGGGCTGGATCGTCCATGAGGTTGGGTGAGGTAGAAACACCCAGTTCTTGTCCCAGACGTTCGGGATCCTCGAGGCACAAGTCCAGCTGATCTAGCGTGAGGGCCACCAGCCGCAAGCGTTTTGTCTGTATCTCGGTCTTCACGAGTGTCCCAAACCTGTCTGGGGCGATCCGTCGCCTATGCAAACTCGATGGAGGGCGGCCAGATGATCAGGCCAGGCTCTCTTTTGCCCGAGCATACCTGCTCGCAGTATTCCGCGATCACCGGGTTGTTGTCATCCAGGATCTTGATCATAGCAGCAGGCCACGTTGCGATCCTGGGCTTGAAGGGGACAGCAAAGCGCGCTCTCACAGCTTCTGACTCGGGATGAAGTGGCAGTCTGATCCGCTGTACGATACCTGCATCGGTCTTGGCGCCCAAGTGTGCCAAAAGTAGAGGAACCGCC
>Ga0209013_10001277_pt1 | contig 23222 bp, 27 predicted proteins | sample Cruoilmetagenom2_FD_187291 | JGI IMG/M metagenome (GOLD analysis project Ga0209013, IMG submission 187291) | Oil polluted marine microbial communities from Coal Oil Point, Santa Barbara, California, USA - Sample 2 (SPAdes) (version 2) | ecosystem: Environmental > Aquatic > Marine > Oil seeps ... | reverse complement strand
GTACAGTCCAGTCGCCGACGAAAATAGATGCGCGTAGCAGTAACACGCCGGTGCGGTGATCCGGCTTCATCCAATATTTATTGCCGTTCTCTGGCACGCTCGCTTTGACGTCGCCGGCTCACGCCATTGTCTCTTCCCAGCATGTCGCGGCTGGGAGTGGAAGTTGGGGGTGGTGATTGAGAGACCGCTACGGATTGTTTCAAGGAAGGAGCACTGGAGCAGCGTGCTTTATCGTTGCAAGCGTATTTGAAAGCGCACCCTCGAATAACAAGGCGGGCTAGTAGACTTGTTCGCCGTCTAGGCTCTGGTTAATCTTAATCGAAACGGTTTGCCATGGGAGTCAGCCCCATATCCTCACGCTTCAAGCCTACCTAATCCTAAGCATCCTCGACCAGCAAGAGAAGCTTTTGACGTGGGTCAATGACGTGGGTCCTTTGAACGTCCTTCATCGCCCCTGCTTCGACTGGGGGCAGAGTATAGATGCCAGATATTCGCGACCTTTCAACCGCCAAGGAAGCGGTGCTTTTTGCAAGTTTGCCGGATGATTTGGCGGAGACGCTTTTTCAACGTGCGACAGTTTACGCGTGCAGACGGGGCCAGACACTGTTTCTTCAAGGCGCCGTGGCCGAGGCGGTATTTGTTGTGCTTGAAGGATGGGTCAAGCTGTTTCGGATCACCCCGAGCGGGGCGGAGGCCGTTGTCGGCGTTTTTACCCGGGGTCGCAGTTTCGGAGAAGGGGTCGCCTTCCAGGGCGATGCCTATCCTGTTACAGCCGAAGCTGTCACCGATGGCAGACTGCTCCAGGTCCGCGCCAGCATACTCCTTGGATTGATGAAGGAACGGCCGGAACTGTGCGTGGCAATGCTGAGTGCAACATTCCGGCACCTGCATTCCCTGGTCGCGCAAGTGGAACAGCTAAAGGCCCATACTGGGGCGCAGCGCGTGGCCGAGTTTCTGCTCGATCTGTGCACATTGGATACGGGTTCCTGCACCTTGAAGCTGCCCTACGACAAGACGCTGATCGCCGGCCGGCTGGGCATGATGCCCCAAAGCCTGTCGCGGTCTTTCAACAGGCTGCGGGAAATCGGCGTGATTATTGCGCATGACCAGGCAGCAATCGCCGATGTCGAACGTCTTAGAGCGTACGTCTTACAAGATCGCAGTTCGCCGTGGAGCCAGGCCCAATAAACCATGAGGCGGGTCTTTCGGTTTTTCATGCGTGCGGACACAGTAAATTCGTGCGGACGTGAGGTTGCTCGGAAATACCCCTATGGGCTTTCCTGGCGAGTAGAATCGCAACTGGGATGCCCAGCATCATACCGATAGCGCTGGCGATCATCAGGCTGGTCCTGCGCAATTGCGCCGTAGCCGGCGTGTCAGAGCTTGCCGATGGTCTCTTCTGGCTCTCAGGGTTCAGTATCGATCCTGAGCATCGCCCGCCACAGTGACAAACCATCTCATCCGCATCACAGTCCGACATCTTGAGCCCTAGACTTTTCACTGTCTTTTGCCACAGCTCCTTTTGAAACCCTGCGTTAGATCAGCGCAGTTCTCTGCGGCAGACGGCTCACCTTGACCGAAGTCAAGTCGCGGCAGATCTGAACGCGCGACATTTCACTACGCTCACCACAATCGTGGAGGAATTCCAACATGGGCACGAGCACGCTGAAACGATTGCTGACAGTGACGCTGCGGGGCAGCATTGCGTTGCCGTTAGCTTTATTGCTGCTCATCGGATGTGACAACAGCGAGATGGTCTCGGCCGAAGGGGAAAGCAAAGCTACATCAGATTCTGAAGCCAAGGCCTCTGAAGCCAAGGCCTCTGAAGCCAAGGCCTCTAAGGCCAAGGCCCCGCCAAAAGAGCACGGAACGACACCAGCCGGGGCCTACGAACCCAGCCTCAGTACCCTCGGCCAACTCAAGGTCGAGATTCCCGGACGTAAGCCGGGCGATCCCGTCATCACCGTTCCTGAATTCGAGAAGGCCACTCAGATATATTTTGAGCGTTGCGCAGGCTGTCACGGGGTCTTGCGCAAGGGTGCCACGGGAAGGCCGCTTACGACAGACATTACCCGAGATCGAGGCTACGAGCACCTGCAGGCCTTTATTACATATGGTTCGCCGGCCGGAATGCCAAACTGGGGGACGTCAGGCGAATTGAGTGAAGATGAAATCGATCTCATGGCCCGTTATCTCCTGATCGAGCCACCGCAGCCGCCGGAATTCGGAATGGCTGAAATGCGCAAAACCTGGAAGGTGCATGTTCCGGTTGACGAGCGTCCAAAGAAACAGATGAACAATCTGGAACTCGACAATCTGTTTTCGGTAACGTTGCGCGATGCAGGCCAGGTCGCCCTGATTGACGGCGGCACAAAAGAGATCGTGGCGATTATTGATACCGGTTATGCGGTCCATATCAGCCGCACTTCTGCTTCCGGCCGCTATCTGTTCGTCATAGGTCGTGACGCGAAGATCAACATGATTGACCTTTGGATGGAGGTTCCTGCGACAGTTGCCGAAATCAAGATCGGTGCCGAAGCGCGCTCGGTCGAGACGTCCAAGATGAAGGGATGGGAGGATAAACTCGCCATCGCGGGATCCTACTGGCCGCCGCAATATGTGATCATGGATGGCGCTACGCTTGAGCCCAAGAAGATCGTCTCAACGCGTGGTATGGTTTATGATACGCAGGAATTCCATCCCGAACCACGCGTCGCCGCCATCGTGGCATCGCACTATCGGCCCGAGTTCATCGTCAACGTCAAGGAAACCGGCAAGGTCCTGCTTGTCAACTATTCCGACGTCAAGAACTTGAAGGTCACGGCAATTGAAGCCGAACGGTTCCTTCATGACGGTGGTTTAGACAGTACGAAACGCTACTTCCTTGTGGCCGCAAATGCTCGCCACAAGATCGTGGTGATCGATACGAAGACGGGATCGTTGACAGCGATCTTGGAAACCGGCGGTCAAACACCCCACCCAGGCCGTGGCGCAAATCTTAGCCACCCAACTCATGGACCGGTCTGGGCAACATCGCATCTGGGCGACGAGACGGTTGCACTGATCGGTACCGATCCCGAGGGCCATCCAGACAAGGCCTGGAAAGTGGTGCAAACGCTGGAGGCGTTGGGCGGCGGCTCTTTGTTTGTCAAATCGCATCCCAAATCTGACCACCTTTACGTCGACGCACCGCTTAATCCAGAGGCCGAAATTTCTGCTTCTATCGCTGTCTTCAAAGTGAGCGAACTCGACCAAGATGAGCCCAAGTTTGAGACTCTCCCGATCGGCGAGTGGGCTGATATTGCCGAGGGCCAGCCTCGCGTTGTCCAAGGCGAATTCAATCAGGCAGGGGACGAGGTTTGGTTTTCGGTCTGGAATGCCAAGGACAAGGAATCGGCGATCGTCATCGTCGACGACAAGACGCTTAAGCTGAAACATGTGATCAAGGATCCCAGGCTGGTCACACCAACCGGCAAATTCAACGTCTACAACACGCGTGCCGACGTCTACTGACGGGCATGCTCCAAGAGGTGAGCATGCCGTCGCCTCCCGGCCTTGATTTGCCACGAACCTGCGAGGTCGTCATGAAAAAACTGGGACGTGTTTTCCTGGTTGGTGGCGGGCCCGGTGACCCTGACTTGCTCACCGTGAAAGCCGTGCGCGTTCTCTCACAGGCCGACGTGGTCGTTTACGACCGTCTTGTGTCGGATGAAGTTCTAGAGATTATCCCTAAGACAACCCGCATGATACGGGTCGGCAAGGCGCCGAAGTGCCATCCCGTTCCTCAGGGTGAAATCAATCGCATTCTAATTCATGAAGCCGCTGAGGGCCGCACCGTCGCAAGGCTGAAGGGTGGCGATCCTTTTATTTTCGGCCGCGGTTCGGAAGAGGTCCTCGCACTTACCGCAGCCGGACTTTGCGTCGAGGTCGTGCCCGGCATCACGGCGGCGCAGGGATGTTCGGCTACAACCGGCGTTCCCCTCACTCACCGGGGACTTGCGACCGGCGTGCGTTACGTCACCGGACACTGCCGCCACGATGAGCCGCTTGATCTCGACTGGGAGGGTCTGGCAGATCCCGATACGACGCTGGTTATCTACATGGGAGCGGCGAACATCGCACAGATCGCGTCCCGTCTTGCCGCCTCAGGATTGACACCAAAGACACCGGTGCTTGCCGTGAATAATGGCACGACGCCATGCGAACGCCACCTGGTCTCAGATGTCGCCAATATTGCGAAGGACGCGGCCGCTGCCGAGTTCTCAGGACCTGTTCTGTTTATCGTGGGCCGCGTTGTGCATTTGTACGGAGCTGCCCCTCAACGCATCTTGCCAGCCTGTTTTGTTCCTTTCCCCGCCCATCGGGTAGACGTCCATGTGTAGACGCGAAGTGTTCGCGATGTTTGTTGGATTTATAGCCAGCGCACCGGCGTTGGCCGGAGGAACGATCGAACCGACGCGGGCCCAGGAACTTGAGCAGCTTGTGCGCCACGACTGCGGTTCGTGTCATGGCATGACCTTGAAGGGAGGCCTCGGTCCCGACATCCGCGCTCAAAGATTGGCCGGCGCATCCGTCGAAGCAATTACGGAAATCATCCTCAATGGTGTAGCCAATACACCCATGCCGCCGTGGCGTTCGCTGCTCAGTGAAAAAGAGGCCAGATGGGTTGCTGAATACCTCTTGAGAGAGGGCGACCGATGATCCGCCTTGCCACCTTGTCCGCATTTGTCATCAGCCTGTTCGTGTTGACCGGCCATACTGCCACACATCCACTGCAAGAGAGTCTCAGAGGCACCGGCAACCTTGGCGTGGTGATTGAGCGGGCGAGCGGTTCGGTATTGATCATTGACACGACCAAACGCGCAGCACTGGCTCGTGTCGAGGGTTTGGGCGACCTGTCCCACGCTTCCGTCGTGTTTTCTCCAAGTCAGCAATACGCCTATGTCTTTGGTCGCGATGGCGGGTTGTCGAAAATCGACATGCTGACGTCAACGTTGGCGCGGCGCATCATCCAAGGTGGCAATTCGATCGGGGGCGCTATTTCCGATGATGGGACTCTTGTTGCCGTTTCCAACTATGAACCCGGTGGCGTTCGCGTTTTCGATGCCGCGACGCTTGAGTTGGTGGCCGATATTCCGGCCAACTGGAAGAACGGACGATCGAAAACGGTTGGGCTGGTCGATGCGCCAGGCCGGCGCTTTGTCTTCACATTGTGGGATGCAGGAGAGACGTGGATTGCCGATTTTTCATCGGGTGCGACAACACCTAGCCTCACCAAAATAGGAGGCGTTGGTAACCAACCCTATGACGCTTTGATCACTGCGGATGGGCGTTTCTATCTGACCGGCCTGTTCGGCGAGGATGGCATGACGGTGTTTGATCTCTGGCAGACACCTGTCGTGGCGCGCCGGATTCTTGCTGCCTATGGCAGGGGCCAGAAAAGACTTCCAGTTTATAAGATGCCGCATCTGGAAGGCTGGGCCCTTGCAGGAGATCGTTTTGTCTTACCGGCAATTGGTCGGCACGAAGTTCTATGGGTCGATGCCCGCAGTTTCAAAGAATTGCGCCGGACTAAGGTCCATGGCCAACCGGTGTTTGCTGTAGCCCGGCCCGATGGCCGGCATGTCTGGGTGAATTTCGCCCATCCGCGGAACGACACGATACAGGTGATCGATGCGCCTACCGGAACTGTCGTGCACGAGCTCAAGCCAGGCCCGGCCGTGCTTCATATGGAATTTCTGCCGCGCGGAAATGAAGTGTGGGTATCTGTTCGAGACTCCAATGTCATTCAGGTCTACGACGCGCGGCGCTTCACGAAGGTCGCGGAGATCCCGGCGAAGAGTCCGAGCGGCATTTTTCTGACGGCCCGCGCCTACCGGACGGGTCTTTGAGGATGACCGATATGGGCCACGATTCGATCGACATGCGTCTGCTCGGTGATTGGCAGCGCGATTTGCCCTTGGTTCCAAGACCGTTCGCAAATTTGGCAGCACACCTAGAAACGCGTGAAGCCGATGTCATCAATCGCCTGAAAGGCCTGTGCCGATCAGGTGCGGTGTCGCGTGTCGGAGGCGTTGTGCGTCCCAATGTTATCGGAGCGAGCACACTAGCGGCGATGGCCGTGTCCGATTTGCAAGTCGAAGAGATTGCTTCAGTCATAGGTGAAGAGCCCGGTGTGAACCACTCGTATCTGCGCGAAAACAAGCTAAACCTCTGGTTCGTTGCCACGGGCCCTGATCGCGACCATGTCACGCAATCACTTGCCCGCATCTCAAAACGTACGGGCCGGCGCGTGTTCGATTTTCGCCTGGAGCGCTCCTACCACATTGATCTGGGATTTCCGTTGGATGGGCGGGGGGCGAAATATTGCGAAGCAATCGACGCGCCAACACGATGTGCCACATTCGAACCACGACAGGGCGATGCGCAGCTGATACAGGCGTTGACACATGGCTTACCGCTGGAGCCGGAGCCATTCCGCTCGATTGCCGAGGCGCTTGGTCGGTCGGAAGCCAGCGTCATTGCTCGGCTGACGCAGCTTCGGGCCGCTGAGGTCATAACGCGCGTTGGGGTGATCGTTAGGCACCGTGCGCTTGGTTGGCGGTCCAATGCCATGGTGGTCTGGGACGTCAGTCCCGACGGCATCGATGCTGCCGGCACCGCGCTTGCAGCGATCCCTGGCATAAATCTGTGCTACCGGCGCACGCGGTTCGAGGGAGACTGGCCTTACAATCTCTACTGCTTGGTGCATGCCAAGGCGCGCCGGGATGCCTTGAAGATCATAACGCAGGCCTCAGAGGCGGCACGATTGACAGATTGTCCACGCCAGATTCTGTTCAGCAGCCGTTGCTTCAAACAGACTGGTGCGATGCTGACAGCACCAAAGGAGGCAGCGTGATGACTCGGTCAGTAGCAGACCCCAATATCATGTTGGATGATGTTGACGCTACCATCATCAATTTCCTCCAAGACGGATTCCCGCTTGTGCCGCGCCCGTTTGCAGTTGTTGGCGAACAGATCGGTCTGAGCGAGTCTGAAGTGATTAAGCGGGTTGGCCGCTTGCGGGAAGCAGGCGTGCTCACACGCTTTGGTCCGTTCTTCGATGCAGAGGCGATGGGTGGCGCCTTTTGCCTGTGCGCCATGGCGGTACCTGTCGATCGATTCGAAGAGGTTGCAACAAAGGTCAATGCACATCATGAGGTGGCGCATAACTACGAGCGAGCACATCGCTTGAACATGTGGTTCGTCCTGGCGACACTGTTTTCTGCACAGATCGAAGCAGTCGCGCGCGAGATCGAACTTGAAACTGGGCTGCATGTGTTGCGCCTTCCCAAGCTCGAAGAATTCTTCATTGGCTTCAAGGTGGCAGCGTGAACCAACTCAAAGAACTGGATCGCAAGCTGATTGAGGCCACGCAAGCCGGGTTGCCAATCATCGAAGCGCCCTATGCCTCTGTCGCTGCCGAGATCGGCACCACGGAAACCGAGGTGATCGATCGGTTCGGCTGCTTGATCGAACAAGGCATCGTTCGGCGAATCGCGGCTGCCCCTAATCATTACGCGCTCGGGATGAACGCAAATGGCATGACGGTATGGGATATTGACGACCAGTTCGCCAGCCAGAAGGGGCGCGAGGTGGGAGCGCTCGACTTCGTTAGTCACTGCTATTTGCGTCCCAGGGTTCTGCAGGAATGGCCATTCAATCTGTTCGCCATGGTGCATGGCCGAAATCGCCAAGAGGTCGAATCCAAGCGCTCAGAAATCGCGCAGCTACTTGGCGAAACCTGCCGAAGAAGCGATGTACTTTACTCGACCCGTATCCTCAAGAAAACGGGGCTAAGGCTGTCCCTAGATGGAGGCTAAGCCGGTGTTCCGCCTCTCCCACTATATGAAACAGCTTTTTGAACCAACGCCTGTCCGCGCGCGCGCGGGACCCGTCAAGCCGGTCGTAATTTGGAATCTGACACGACGCTGTAATCTCAGGTGTCGGCATTGTTATGCAGTTGCAGCCGATCATGACTTTCCCGGAGAACTCAGCACGGACGAAGCCATTGAAGTCCTGGATGACTTGGCAGCCTACGGGATCCCGGCGCTTATTCTGTCGGGCGGCGAACCACTATCGCGACCTGACACTTTGAGACTTGCACGCCGTGCAAAAGGCCACGGAATTTATACCGCACTGTCATCAAATGGAACGCCGATCAATGGAGAAGTCGCCACCCAGGTCGCCGAAGTCGGCTTTGACTACGTCGGCATCAGTCTTGACGGAATAGGAGAAACGAACGACTGGTTTCGCGGGCAGAGCGGTGCGTTCGACGCTGCGCTCGCGGGCGTGCGCGCTTGCATGAAGTGCGGTGTGAAAGTGGGCATTCGGTTCACGATTACTGAGGACAATGCCCATCAGCTACCCGACCTTCTGTCCTTGGTCGAAGACGAGGGCGTGGAGAAGTTTTATCTATCCCACCTCGTGTACGCCGGGCGCGGCAACATGCATAGAGGTGAAGACACGGACTGGACGATGACGCGCGCGGCTGTTGACATGCTGATAGATCACGCCTGGATGGCGGCCAAACGAGGCCAGCAATTAGAGATCGTGACGGGGAACAATGACGCCGATGCTGTTGCCTTCCTACGATGGGCCGAAGAAACATTTCCTAAGGATCGAGTGGCCGAGGTTCGTGCACATCTTGAAGCTTGGGGTGGCAATTCATCGGGACTGGGTGTTGCTAATATTGACACGCAAGGCGTCGTACACCCCGACACATATTGGTCGGACTATATGATCGATAGCGTGCGAAATCGGCCCTTCAGTCAAATCTGGGATGACCTGTCCGATCCAATACTGGCCGCGCTGCGCACCCGGCCGCGTCCACTAAAGGGACGATGTGGAGCCTGCGCTTACAAATCCGTATGTGGCGGCAATACGCGCATCCGCGCCCTGCAACTCACCGGCGACCCATGGGCGGAGGATCCAGCATGCTATTTGGATGACGTTGAAATTGGATTGGAAACCGCGGCCGCTGGAACAGACCGGCTGGCGATAAGACCCTTCCGGGGAAAAAAACATGATCCGGCCCATCGCTTCTTTTAGTCTGATCATCTTCTTTGCCTCCGCGGCACTAGCTGCTCCGAATGCCGCGCGGATCTATGCGGATAAGTGCGCACAGTGCCACGGTGCGGACCGGCTAGGCGGGACGGGTCCAGCCCTCATTCCCGAGACGTTGAACCGGCTGCGTGGGCCAGTGGTCGCCGATGTGATCTCACAAGGCCGCGACGCAACCCAGATGCCCGCTTTTGCCGGGCAATTGAGCGACGCCAAAATCGCAGCATTAGAGGAATACTTGAGGACGCCTCTTGCGGAACCGCCGCAGTGGACCTCTGATGATATCGCGGCGACAAGAAAAATGGCGATTGAGTATGTGCCCGCGACCAAGCCAAGTTTCGATGCCGATCCGTTGAACATCTTTCTCGTGTTTGAAACCGGAGACCACCATGTGTCCGTACTCGACGGCGATGGCTTTGCTCTGCTTGATAGATTTGCAACGCCGTTTGCGGTTCATGGCGGCCCGAAGTTCACGCCTGATGGGCGCTACGTATTCATCATGTCGCGCGACGGTTGGGTGCAGAAGTATGACATCTGGAGTCTGCGCGAAGTGGGGCGCGTCCGTGCTGGTATCAATTCGCGCAATATTGCCATTTCCACAGACGGTAGTTGGCTCGCTGTGGCTAACTATTTGCCGCGCACGTTGACGATCCTATCGGCGAGCGATCTCACCGTGGCACGCATCTTCGATGTCACGGACCGAAAAGGACGGCCTTCGCGCGTTTCAGGTGTCTATCAGGCACCGACCCGCGACAGTTTTATCCTCGCCCTGAAAGACGTGCCGGAAATTTGGGAGATTTTTACCGATCCAAATGCGCCTCCGGTCTATGAAGGCTTAGTTCACAGCCATGAAAAGGGAATGGTCGAGGCGTTACCGACACCCCAGGGTTTATTCGCTCGCCGCCGCATCGGGCTTTCGGAGCCGATCGAAAACTTTTTCTTTGATCCCGACTATCGCAACCTCGTCGGAACAACGCGTGATGGATCACGCGGGGTCGTGGTCAACTTGATCGTCGGCCGGGAAGTGGCAGAGCTTCCATTGCCCGGCATGCCGCACCTAGGCTCCGGGATCACCTGGCACCATAAGGGCCGACGGGTGATGGCCATACCTCATCTCCGTGAAGGTAAGCTCAGTGTAATAGATATGAAGGATTGGTCCGTTGTCGATACGATCAAGACCGCGGGGCCAGGTTTCTTCCTGCGCAGCCACGAGAACTCAAAATACGTATGGGCAGATGTCTTTTTCGGCCCGAACAAGGATCAGATTCACGTCATTGACAAGGAGACCCTAAAAATCGTCAGAACGCTTCGCCCTGTCCCAGGCGCGACAGTGGCCCATGTGGAGTTTGATCGTTATGGCCGCCATGCACTGGTTTCAGTCTGGGAGAGTGATGGCGCGGTGATCGTCTACGATGTGCAAACTCTTGAAGAGGTTAAACGACTGCCGATGCGTAAACCATCAGGAAAGTACAATGTCTGGAACAAGATCACATTTTCCAATGGAACCAGCCACTGATCGTGCCCTTGCATCGAGAAGCGCTGCTGCTTGTGCACTGATCGTGGCACACGGATCGCCGAGTGATCCTGATCTACTCGACGAAACCGTGTGCCGTCTTGCGAGACGCATTGCAGAGGGCGCTCCAGGCTGGCGTATTCGCGCCGCCACGCTTGCCAAGCGCGGGTCTCTCGAAGCTGCTGTTTCGGCGGTCGGCCGAGGGGAATTAATCACGGTCTACCCACTTTTTATGAGCGATGGTTGGTTCGTGTCGCAGGAACTGCCCCGGCGTCTCGCTGAGTTGACCGATGGTCCGGTGAGCTACCTTGCCCCTCTGGGGCTTGATCCCGCCCTGCCGGAGCTGAGTGCGCGCCGCGTGCTGGAGGTTGCGCGAAAAATTGGAGCCGCCAGCTCCGAGTGCACGCTGATCCTGGCTGCGCACGGCTCACGCAGCAGCTCTAAGCCGGCACAGACTGCGGCACGTATCAAGGCTGAGATCATCGATGCGGGAGAATTCGCTGACGTTCGTCTCGGTTTCGTTGATGAAGCCCCGAGCATTGCCGAGGCGGCAGTCTGCGCTGCGCCGGCAATCTGTCTACCGCTGTTTGCCACCCGCGCCGGCCATGTCCGATTCGACGTCCCAGCGGCCTTAACGGAGGCCGGCTTCACCGGACCCGTTCTCGCTCCTATTGGCGATGACCCGGAAGTTCCGGGCTTGATTGCAGCAGCTCTGCGTATGTCGCGTTCTGGTCGGCCGGACCTGCCTGCCCGCTAGAGTGTTGCGACATTGCATCGTCAGCATCGAGAATGCGCTGAAACTTTTTAATGTCAGGAATAGGCAGGGGTTGGCACTCCAAATCACGTATCTCCGCCAGCGTAGAATCGGTAGTATTCGAATCACTTCTTGATTTCCTGCGGGTTTCCGGTGTTCCCGCCGACAGGAAAGCGGCACGGGCTCTCTGTCGCCTTAGCCAGCTGCGACATGCAGGGACATCGAAGGCCTGAGGCAAGCAGCGATGGTGATCAAACGTCAAAGACCGGTTTCGCAGCACCTTGGCGTGGCTGTAAAATCATTTTGCGCCATCGGCCTGTTTTTCATTGTGTCAACAGGTGCTGGGGGTTCTTCGGCAATTGCCGAAGAGAACACACGCAACATCCCGCATACCGGCATCAGAGACGGCAAGGTTTGGATCGACGCGCGCTACCGTTATGAGTACGTCGATCAGGCCGGTTTGCCGAAGGACGCGCGTGCCTCCACGCTGCGTACCCGGGTCGGTGTCGAAACCGGCTTCTTTCACGGATTTCGTGCCGGTGTTGAAGGGGAATTTGTCGTCGAATTAGGCCCAGACGACTTCAACAATACAATCAACGGCAAAACCGCGTACCCGATCGTTGCCGATGTTCAATCAGCCGAAGTCGACCAGGCCTATATAGAATCGCATCATATTCCAGGCGTGGTCGTCACCGGCGGACGATACAGGGAGAACCTCGATAACCTGCGCTACGTCGGTTCGGTTGCCTGGCGCCAGAACGACCAGACCTTTGATGGTGCTAAGGCCTTGATCACAGCCGTACCCGGCGTGACCGTATTCTACGGCTACATCGGCAACGTAAATCGCATCCTCAGCGATCGATCGCCATTTGGCAACATCCACTCCAACGTTCATCTGGTCAACGTCAAAAGCAAGCCGCTGCCGATCGGCACGCTGACGGGTTACACGTACCTAATGGACTTTTTTACTGAGCCGTTTCAGTTTTTTTCCAATGCAAGCTACGGTGGATTTTTGAAGGGCAAGCAGTCCTTGGGTCGCGGCCTCACCTTCAATTACCGCGTAGAGTATGCTCGCCAGACCGACTACGGCAATCAACCTTTAGACTACGGCGTAAACTACGTGCGCGTTGCTCCAGGCTTAACCCACGGAGGGCTCACCACGACGCTTATTTATGAGCTGTTGGGCAGTGATAACGGCGTTGCCGCGTTCCAGACGCCGCTGGCGACGGGGCATATTTTCAATGGCTTTGCCGATGTGTTTCTTGTAACGCCGCCAACTGGCCTTCAAGATTTCTATGTCGATGTGCGCTACAAGGCCCCCAAAATCGACGGCCATTTGCACTTCCTCAGCGAACTGCTTCTGATTGGCCAATACCACGAGTACCGCTCTGACTTTGGCAACATCAATTACGGATCCGAGTTCGACTTCTACGCCTTACTCCCTATTCACGAGGGCTGGTATACTCAGTTTAAGTACGCGAACTATCAGGCAGACAATTTCGCAACCGACCGACAAAAAGTCATCTTCGGACTTGGCTACCAATACTGAATGCAGTGAACAGCTGCGGCGGCGCCTTGGCCAAACAGGCTGCTGAAAAAGTCGCCCGCACGTGGGCATGGTCGGGCCTGCCCTCACCTGCATAATCATTGTCCGCTCCGTCCCGGGGGATTTGTTCGCGCAGTCGTCGATCGAGTTGACCTTGCCCCCGAAGGAAGACGGCGTCCGGTTTCAGAGTGAGGCCGAAGGCTTAATCTGACGCCACCGCGATGAGCAGCATAATATTGGTCAACAATAGAACCAGTGCCACCCATTGCCAAAACGCAGCCGGGTTGCGAGATTTTGTCAACTAATGACACAAAAATGGGCGCCGTTCCGGGGTGAGGAACTAGCGCCCATGAGTGCCGCCAGTCCGCAGGAGGTGGGCGTTCCTCCGTGTGAGAAGGGTGGCATCAAATTCATAGGGACGGATCGCACTGATTCGCTTGATCGAGATCAAATCCTTTGCGGCATTTCAGTACAAATCGAACAAGCGCTCGTGCGCACCCCGTATCAGTTCGCCAACAACTATGACGTATGTTTGGGCCAACTACGGTCAAGCACCCTCTGGCAGTTTCGAATAATCCGTTTCGGCCTCAGCCACTGAGAGGTCGTGCGCATCGCGGTGCTGGCTATACGCCCGAGGAATGCCGCGCCGGCCTGGTGCCCAGGTATGCATCGAAGCAGGACGCAATCGTGCGAACAAACGGCCGGCCTCGGTCGGTGATGCGGAAGGACTCGCCGTCGGGTGCGATCAGGCGATCCTGATCTGCTTCGATCAGCGCTTCAGCCTCTTCCAGGATTGGTGCTGCCGAGTCGCCGAAGCGGCGGCGCAGCTCTGAGGCTGGGAACGCGAGATCGCACATAAGCCGCTCGATCACAAAGGCACGCATACGGTCGTCCTGTGTCAGCGCGGTGCCGCGCACTGTCGCCAGCCCGTTTTCGTTGATGCGCCTCTGGTAGTCAGCGAACGGCACGGCGTTTTGCGCATAACCTTTAGGTAACCGCCCGATGGCCGAGGCTCCGAGCCCGATCAGGGCGTCCGACGCGTCCGTCGTGTAGCCTTGGAAGTTACGGTTGACGGACCCCGTGGCGAGAGGATCGTCAGCGCGGGCGAAATGGTCGAGTCCGATACGCACGTAGCCAGCCGCGCCGAGGATATGCGCTAGGCGGTTCGATTGGGCAAAGCGTTCCACGACGTTGGGCAGCGCTTTCTCGTCGATGAGCCTCTGATGCGGCAAGCGCGAGGGAAGATGCGCGTAGCCGAAGAGGGCGATGCGGCTAGGCGCGAGCGCCAGAACCTTCTCCATCGTCTCTTCGACGCTGTCGCGCGTCTGGTGCGGCAGGCCATAGACGAGGTCGATATTGATGGCCGCGATGCCTTGTTCGTGGAACGCTTGGATGGCGCGTTTGGTCGCCTCGAAGGATTGCTCGCGGTTGATTGCCGCTTGAACCTTGGGATCGAAATCTTGCACGCCGATCGAGACGCGTGACGCGCCGGCTCGCGCGAAGGCCGTAATGCGATCGCCCGAGAGGCCACGCGGGTCGATCTCAACGGCGAACTCGACGTCGTTGTTCACGTTGAAATGCGTGCGCGTCGCTTCCGCCAGCGCCAAGATGTGCTCTGGCGCCAGCACGTTCGGCGAGCCGCCGCCCCAGTGGATGTGCTTTACCTCGTGTGTGCGCGGCACACGGCCCGAGATACTTGCGATCTCTGACGTTAGGGATGCGAGGTAGCTCGCGACGGGCTCGTAGCGGCGCACCGCTTTGGTGCTGCACCCGCAATACCAGCATAGAGTGTCGCAGAAAGGGATGTGCAGATAGAGCGAGAGGCGCGCGCGCTCGGGGAGTTCCGCCAGCCAGTCAGCATATTCATCGTGCCCCACCCCGTCGGAGAAGTGCGGGGCCGTCGGATAGCTCGTGTAGCGCGGAACAGGGGTCGAATATCGCTTCACGACTTCAGGATTCATTGTTCCCGACCGCCCGGATCTGGTTCTCGAACTCCCCGGGGTTCCAGGGATATTCCACGGCCTCGAACCTCCTGACGAACTCGTTCATGGGCGTACCTCCATTCCATCGCAACCAAATTTCCCCAACCTGCAGCCTCGACAGCTCTTTGCACTGGAGAACCTTCGTCTAGTATCGGGTTGGAGCTATTGATGTGGACGCACATCTGGCGCTCGATGCCGACCCCTCTGGTCCCTGACGTCCAGTTTGATCCACTTTCTCGTGGAGATGTCTCCCCAATCCGCCGCGAAATTGCCATCCTGCGCATTGATCCGCTTGATCGAGATCAAGATCAGGGTCACCAATGTCTGACGCGGAGTGACGATCGCGTGATTTGGCTGTGCGGCAACGTAACGCCTTCATTGTTGCGCAAGGTTCCAGGACGCATTGCGCGCACCGTGTGACAAATTCTGCAATTGCACGGCCATTTGGGTCGCGGGGTACACACCAAAGTGGGACGACTATTTGCAGCAGCCTCGGCTGGTCATGAGAGGCTTCAGGCAGAAGCTTGGCGCGCATGTGATACGTGCGTCGTGCATCACAGGGCAATCTGTTCGGCACTGAATGATGATGAGCTCGCTGGGCTCAATCAGATTGCTTCCCATCGCCGACTTAGGGCCGGGCAGCGAATCATTTCCGACCAGGAGCATGTGGAATACTTTGCGATTATCATCGCTGGTTCAGTCAAGCTCGAAAAGCTCTTACCCGATGGTCGCCGGCAGGTCGTCGGGCTCCTGCTGCCGTCCGACTTCGTTGGCCGGCCGTTCGAAGCGCGCGGCTCCTATCATGCTGAAGCCGCGACTGCCGTGCAGCTCTGCTCCTTCCCGGCCGCGCGATTCGAACAGCTGATGCAGCAGTATCCAGGTATCGGGCATCGGCTGTTCCGACATGCGCTCTCACAACTCGATGCGGCGCAAAACTGGATGCTGCTCCTGGGCCGCAAAACGGCACAAGAAAAGGTTGCAAGCCTGTTGCTGATGATCGCTGGGCGCCTTCGGGAATTGGGATTCTCCGAGCCAGACGGCAGGGGCGGCACTGGTTGCATGCAACTCGAGTTGCCGCTAAGCCGAAGCGAAATTGCCGATTATCTGGGCCTCACAATCGAGACTGTTAGCCGGCAATTTCGCATTTTGAAGAGCGACGGCGTGATAAAGCTCGGGGGCACGAGGAGCCTGACCATATTGGACGCCTCAAAACTCGAGGCAATGGCGACTTCCGCCATCGTCTGACGCTAGGGGCGGCACCAATACAATGCGGTGTCCTCCGCCCGAGCGTAGCGCTCCGTTCCCTTCTTGCGCAGGCTTTGGGGAAAAGTTCAAAATCTGAGACAATTCGTCTGCCCCAACTTGATCCAAATCAAGCGTGCAGAGCCTTGCAAACCTAACCTGTGCCGGAGTTTGGGGGCGACGATGCAGGCTCAGATCGATATTTGCGAGTTCTTCTGCTGGGACCTTGGCCGTGCCGTCAGACCGCGGGCATAAGGGCGATGGCAAATCCGGCATACGGCTGAAAACTTGGGGGACAGTCCATGAAAACGGAGGCTCGGGCCTATTCGCAAACGCTCGGCGAGGAAGGGAGTATCTGGTTCAAAATCTCTCCTTTCGTCAATGCGTCTGATCCGATGGGCATCCTGAACCGCTTGTGCGCGAGGCAGGGTGGCTGCGTGCCCGCGAAGATCAATGAGTTCATTCCATTCTTCCATAAGGGAGCACGTCATGGAGAATACGGCATCGGTCGAGACCTGTGAGCAGACAAGAGCTAATCCAGTTGCGGAGGCATTTCTAGCCTGCCTCGGGCGGGCCAAACATGAGACCCTGCCGTTCGACTATTGGCTCCTTAACGACACACTCCCAATAGAGGATGTCGAGGCCGTCACCCGTCTTCCCTTTGCGCCGCCGAGCAACGCCGTCCTGAACGGCAAGCGCGAGACCAATAACTCCCTGAGAATATTCTTCACGCGCGATAACCAGGAGAGGTTCGCGGTCTGTCGCCGTATCGTGGCAGGCTTCAAGGACCCGCGCGTAAGGGCGGCAATCGAGCAGACGACCGGAACGGATCTCTCCGACGGCCATCTAAGGATTGAATATTGTCAAGATGCCGATGGCTTTTGGCTCGAACCGCATACGGACATTTTCGTGAAGAAGTTCACTATGCTGGTTTATCTGTCGGACGACCCGAACTTGCGGCTGGCCGGCACCGATATCCATGAAGGGCCGCCGAACTTCAAGTACGTAACCTCAGCACCATACGGCAAGAACCTGGGTGTGATCTTCATACCGAGCAAAAATACCTGGCATGGGGTTGGCCATCACTCCTTCAGCGGCATTCGCAAGTCGGTCATCATCAATTACGTTACGTCTGCGTGGCGTGACAAATGGGAGCTTGCTTGATCAAAGCTAGCGAGGGGAGTGGCTAAGCTGCGATATGAAACGGATGCAGAGGGACTATGTTGGGATGGCTCGCGGTCGCCTTTGAGCGCGTCATGTCTATGGACGCCGGCACGAAGCCGCACCGATCGGTCGAATGACCTGCCTTAAGGAAATAGGAGATCTGCCATGACGACGGCCATCGCGCGCGCGCGGCGCCCATGGGTCGGCGTCGGCGCGCTTGGTGCCCTCGATCGCATCGGGGCTTTCGCGGCAATGGTGGCAATCATTTCCTACGTCGTGCTGCCGAGCCCGCCAGTGCCAGCTATGCTCGCTCAGTCGCATGCCATCGGCGATAGCGAAGACGAGGACGCTGAGGCGATCGCGGCGTGAGCTGAGATTGCCGGACGTGTCCGCTACAGGGGAGATGAGGTCTTAGTCGCCGCTTATGCTGGCGCACCTTTCACATACGCCAGCGATCTACGCATCGAGGGAGACGGCACCGAGATGACGGTTCATGATGTCGATTGGCGCGGCAAGCCCTTCGACGCTCCAATCTACTACGGTGTGCGTGCTATCCGATGGTTCCCGAATAGTTCGCTCGGGGGTATGATCGATTTTACGCACTCGAAGGCCTATGCGCCGCTCGATCAGACGACGAAACTATCCGGCAACAAGGATGGCAAACCCCTGCCGCCCGCCGCGCCGATTGGAGATCTGTTCCACAAGCTAGAATTTACACATGGTCACAACATGCTGACCCTGAACCTCATGCACCGACTCCCGTCTCTTGGTTCCTTCATCAGCCCCTATGTGGGCATCGGATTCGGCGCCGCACTGCCGCACACGGAGGTCCAGCTCAAAGGAACCGGACGGCGCACCTATGAGTACCAATATGTCGGGCCCGCGGGGCAACTCCTGATCGGTATCGAGATCCGAGTTCCACGGCTCTCCTATTTTTTCGAGTACAAATTCACCTCCGCTTCCTACCGCGCGCCTTTGCAGAATCGCGATGGCGGAGCGCTGCCGTTCGACCTGTGGAATCAGTTCCAACGCTGGCTGAGCGGGAAACCACCCGCAGGTGGCTGGGCATCGACAAGGCTGACCAGCCATCAAATCATTGGAGGAATGGGAATTCGGACAGTTCCAGCTGTCGCGACTCCTTGAATCGGTCCGTTCGAGCACCAGCGATCAACAGGGCCACCACAGATCGCCTGCGGTCAGTCATCTTGTGGGGCTCCGCGTTCGGATCTCGACCGTGACGCCTACATTGAATGAGTGGCCCTCTCCAGTCTACCAATCACCTCCATCACCGTGTTGACGAGGTCATCGTGCGCCTGGCAACAGACGCGACCGTTCGCGAGACTGATCACATCGCCTTTCACGCCTATAACCGATTCGGAGTCGATGTTGATCTTGCCAAAGTCGTTGACGAGCACAGCGACCTTTCAGACCGCGATCTCCGTTGAGCTGGCCACGCCAGCAGACGACTGCTCTGCACAGGAACGGAAGAACTCGGCGTTGCGGCAGAAATCCGGGGGCATAGGAAGCCCCTCCGAGCACTCCAGCCAATTGCGACATTCGTGCTCGTGGCAACAGTAGATGCAGTTGGTGCGCGCTTCAAACCAGGCCGCACCCTGGTCAACACGCGCGGCGACGGCCGGATTGACGCCAACGCGTGCCATCATGCGATCCATCAACTCGGCTTGACGAAAAACCCGGCTGTGCATGGGCCAGCTATATGAAAAGTTCCTCATTTTCCCTATCCTCCCGGCGTGTCTCCGTTAGAACTGCTCCCCGTCAGACCGAATCAGGGAGAGAGAGCCATCATTTGACCGCGTTAAAAACGGCTCGACCAGTGCGGCTTACTGATGCATTACTGAACGCCGTCGCGGGATCTAGATCGAACAAGAAGTCTAGAACCATGTTGCTTTGCACATCGGATGACAGCCATGGCACCGGTGGACCAGCAGCCATCGCAAATAGCGGTTGCCGTGCATAGAGACGCCGCCCAGACGCGGCTTGCCGCCGGACGAATGCTGCTTGGGCTCCAGCCCGATCCAGGCTGCCAGTTTGCGACCAGACGAAAACGTCTTGGCGCAGGGGACGCGGAGCGAGGAAGACGATCTCCGCCAGCCTGCGGCGATAAGAGACGCGTTGCGATGCAGGCTGGCGTGTCTAAACGTTAGGTCACGAGTTGGATATTATCTGCAAGGGCGCGCTTCGACACTACATTCCCAACTCCCGCTGGCTCTCGAGCAGCTTGCTTTTTTGCTCTTAGCGCGGCCCCACCTCGCCCAGTCAGTGCCGTACTCCATAGCCACGAAGCTCGCCCATGAGCGCATAGCTGCGCGCGTCGCCCTCGGCTTGCTTTTCTGTGGGCCGCTAGTGCCATAGTGCCAATGATCTGACATGCATAAGCGTCCGCGTTCCTTGCGCAAATTATGCATGCTTGCAAAGCCTGTGGAATCCGACAATACCGGCACGCTAAAAATGCTGACCGCCACAACAGCGGCTGTCAGCGCTAATGGCGCCCTAAGACCCATATCTTGCCCCTTTCGCTCGATGCCCTTCCCTTGTTCGAATGTGGGAGACCCTAATTCGCGGGAAAACCGCCGTATGTGATCCAGATCAGATTCTCCATACGGTGGTGAGCTTAGTGTTCGAGGCGAAGGCGCTCGGCGGCGCAGTTGTGTAAGCCCGAGAAATAACAGTGGCGTCGCCGGATGCCGATGGGTGCGTATAGAACCTGCTGATATCAGGCGTCTCGAAACCAACGAATTATGGGGGATTGTCCGTGTCTTCGACATTTGAAACGGTTGCCGGATTCATTTCCGAGATTTGCGACGTTCCGCGAGATAAGATCACTCCAGAAAGTCACGTAACGGAGGACTTGGCCGTCGACAGCCTCGATTTTCTCGATGCGATCTTCAACGTTGAGCGGACCTATGAGATCAGTATTCCGCTCGAGGAATGGACCCAAGAGGTCAATGGTGGAACGGTCAGAGGTTCGCGCTATTTCGTGCTCAAGAATTTTTGCGCGGAAGTCGACAAGCTCATTGCGACGAATTCCGCCGCGATAGCGGTTTGATGCCCGGGTCGGTGCTGGATGGTCCGGTCGAGGACATGCGGATTGACCAGTTTCAACTGGTCGGCCTCGTCGAGACGCTCGATATCCAGGCCCCGGCGATATCGGCTCGGGCCCGGATACCACAGGAACACACGATCTTCGAGGGGCATTTCCCGGGCCATCCGCTCATGCCCGGCGTGCTGCTGACAGAGATGATGGCGCAGACATGTGGCTTCCTGCTGCTTGCCCTCAACGGGTTCTCGAAGATGCCGTTTCTCGCGGCGTTGAAGGAGGTGAAGCTGCGTGATTTCGTGCGGCCGGGAACGGACCTTCTGTGCCAGGCGGTGCGCGTGCATGACGGATCGGGTTATGCGGTCATGAAGGCGAGCATTCGGCGTCTGGAAGAGGAAAATCGTGTGTGCGACGGGTCGCTGACATTCCGCATCGTGCCCTACCCCAACGATCAGTTGCGTCGGCATATGCTGGAGCGTGGGCGCGAGGTGGGTCTGGCGGTTCCTAGCACCGGTGTCGTCGTGGCCGAGGAGGGGGCGGAATATGAGCGCTAGCGTCGTGATCACCGGGATCGGCCTTTTGAGCGCGCTCGGCGAGGGCGGCGACGTGCATTGGGCAAAGCTCGCAGGGGATACCGCACAGCCCATCGCCGATGAAACGAGCTTTGCACCCTATCCCGTCCATCCTCTCGGCCCGGTCGATTTTTCCACACAGATCCCGAAAAAAGGCGATCTGAGGCAGATGGAGCCCTGGCAGAGGATCGGCACCTTCACGGCCGGTCTGGCGCTGTCCGATGCGGGGATTGCCGGAAACCCGGACTATCTCGACAAAACGGACATGATCATTGCAGCCGGCAGCGGCGAACGTGACACGGCGACCGATATGAAGGTGCTGGAAACCATCTGCGACCGCGAGGACGGGGATATCCGCGCCAACGAGATCTTGCCGAGCAATCTGCGGCCGACGCTGTTTCTGGCGCAATTGTCTAATCTTCTCGCCGGCAATATTTCCATCGTCCACAAGGTGACGGCGTCGTCGCGGACCTTTATGGGCGAGGAGATGGCGGGTGTTGCAGCGGTTGAGACTGCTGTACGCCGCATTAAGGCGGGTCAGGGCGATCTGTTTCTCGTCGGCGGCGCTTTCAACTCCGAACGCGAGGATGTCCTGCTCAATTTCGAGCTCGGGGGCATGCTGCTTGAGGGCCCGTTCATGCCGGTCTGGGAGCGCGCGCGTACGGGAAACGCCGGTCTCGTTCCAGCGAGCATCGGCGCGTTCCTCGTTTTGGAGGACAAATCCCACGCCGAGGCGCGTGGGGCAAAGGTCTACGCTGAGATCGAGGAAGTCCTCTCGGGACGTTGTAGCCGACAGAAGGGTTCAGCCGTAGACAACGCTCGCGAGCAGTTTGCGGCCATCGAGGCAAAATTGAACGGAGGCCCACTGGCCGTCCTGAGCGGCTCCAGCGGTGCGGAACCGGCAACGGGGGAGGAACTCGCCTTTCTCCAATGCGTCACCCAACAGGGACAAAGGGCCTTCTTCCGGGCCTATGGTACGGTCCTCGGCCATGGAGTGGAGGCCCACTTCCCGACCGGCATCGCACTGGCGGCACTGGCACTGCAAAATGGTGCGTTTTACCCACCCTTCGATGAGTCCGGTGTCGAGCAGGTGTTTGCGGGCCGCCCCGAGCAGATCATGGTCACCGGCTGGGGGCATTGGCGTGGCGAAGCCCTGGCTCTGATTGGCAAAGCGGGGCCCTGATGGCGGGACGGTGTCATTTGGATGAGAGAGGGCGCCCGGTCGTGGCCGTGACGGGGCTCGGTGTCATCACATCGCTCGGTCGGGGAGTTGAGGCGAATTGGCAGGCGCTAACCGCTGGGCGCTCCGGGCTACGCGAAATCAGCCGTTTTTCCACCGAAGGACTGGGGTCTCGCGTGGCGGGATGTGTGGATTTCATGGGCGTCGAGCCTTATTCGGCATACGAGCTCTCGCGCGCCATGGCATCGGCCGTGGCCGAAGAAGCGGTGGACCAGGCCGGCATCGGCACCAGAGGCTCCTTTCCTGGGCCGCTCTTCATCGCGACCCCGCCCTCCGAACTCGAATGGCCCCAACTCGAGACTCTGCTTGCCGATGCGCCGATGGACGGGACCGACAACGCCTATCGGCATATGGCCGCCGTTGTTCGAAATGGTGGGCGAAGCGGCCGGTTCACTCATCTCGCCGAGCACATCCGGTTCGCTAGCCTCGCGGAGAAAATGGCTGAGCAATTCGGCACACGGGGTCAGCCGATCTCGGTGTGCACAGCCTGTGCCTCGGGTGTGACCGCCATTCAGCTTGGACTTGAGACCATCAGGCGCGGGGAGACGGAGGCTGCGCTCTGCATGGGTGTCGACGCGACGGTTCATCCCGAGGGATTAATCCGGTTCTCGTTGCTGTCGGCGCTCTCCACCCATAACGATCCGCCGGAAAAGGCCTCGCGCCCCTTTGCCAAGGATCGCAACGGATTCGTCATCGCCGAGGGGGCAGCCGCACTGGTGTTGGAGTCTCTTGACGCCGCCAAAACGCGGGGCGCCCGCATATTGGGGATCGTGCGCGGCTGTGGCGAGCGCGCCGACCACTATCACCGCACCCGCTCGAAGCCGGATGGTTCGGCCATCACCGGCGCCATTGTCAACGCCCTGGCGGATGCCAGCACCGGCCCGGAACATATCGATTACATTAATGCCCATGGCACGAGCACACCCGAGAACGACAAGATGGAATACAATTCCCTCCGATCAGTGTTCGGCGAGGCTATTCACGCCATACCCATCAGCTCCAACAAGTCCATGACTGGACACACTTTGATTGCGGCAGGCGGCGTGGAG
>Ga0209013_10001276_pt1 | contig 23230 bp, 20 predicted proteins | sample Cruoilmetagenom2_FD_187291 | JGI IMG/M metagenome (GOLD analysis project Ga0209013, IMG submission 187291) | Oil polluted marine microbial communities from Coal Oil Point, Santa Barbara, California, USA - Sample 2 (SPAdes) (version 2) | ecosystem: Environmental > Aquatic > Marine > Oil seeps ... | reverse complement strand
CGATGATAGCGAAGTTTTTCTACATTAAATTCTTCCTTGCCGATACCTGTTCCCAATGCAGTTATTAAGGTACCCACTTCAGCCGAAGAGAGCATTTTATCAAATCTAGCTTTCTCAACATTTAGAATTTTACCTTTCAGAGGCAATATGGCCTGAGTTTTCCTATCCCGACCCTGCTTGGCGGAACCACCAGCAGAATCCCCTTCCACTAGAAATAGTTCAGATAAAGCCGGATCTTTTTCCTGACAATCTGCCAATTTCCCCGGCAAACCTGCAATATCCAGAGCTCCTTTTCTACGGGTCATTTCTCGAGCTTTTCTAGCAGCATCTCTTGCTCTTGCTGCATCAATAATCTTTGATGCAATGGACTTTGAATCAGCCGGATTTTCAGCTAAAAATTCCTGAAGCTTTTCTGCCATGACAGACTCTACAACACTTTTAACTTCAGAAGAAACCAGTTTATCTTTTGTTTGAGAAGAAAATTTTGGATCAGGCACTTTAACAGATAAAACTGCAGTCAGACCTTCCCTGGCATCATCACCACTTGTTGAAACCTTGGCTTTTTTAGCCACACCATTTTTCTCAATATATTGATTCAATGTTCGAGTCAATGCAGAACGAAAACCTGCTAAATGAGTGCCTCCATCTCTTTGAGGAATATTATTGGTATAACAAAATATATTTTCCTGATAGGTATCATTCCACTGTAATGCTACTTCAACGTTTATATCATCTTTCTCATTCGAAAAATAAACAATATTGTTATGTAAGGTGGTCTTATTTTTATTCAGATGTTCAACAAAAGCTTTAATGCCGCCTATATATTCAAACTTATCATGTTTATCTACTTCACGTTCATCACGCAGATTAATACAAACACCAGAATTTAGAAATGATAATTCTCTTAAACGCTTAGCTAAAATATCATAATGATACTCAACATCGGTAAAAATACTATCACTGGGTAAAAAGTAAATTTCCGTCCCTGTCGTGTCCGATTCTCCAATTTCTTTCATTTTTGATACAGGCTCACCCATCTCATAAAATTGTTGGTAAATTTTGCCTTCACGGTGAATCGTCATTCTCAATTTTTTTGATAGTGCATTAACAACTGAAACTCCGACACCATGTAGACCACCAGAAACCTTATAGGAATTATCATCAAATTTACCTCCAGCATGCAATACGGTCAGAATTACTTCTGCTGCACTACGACCTTCTTCTTCATGATAATCTACTGGAATTCCACGGCCATTATCCCGCACACTAATCCCACCTTCTGTATGGATTGTTACATCAATACTATTACAATAGCCTGCAAGAGCTTCATCAATTGAGTTATCTACTACTTCAAACACCAAATGATGTAAACCGGTTCCATCATCAGTGTCACCAATATACATACCTGGTCTTTTTCTTACTGCATCCAGACCTTTTAATACCTTAATATTCGAAGAATCGTAAGTATTCTCTTCGCTCATAGAATTTTAAACTCCAGTTTTTGCATATAGCTTAGTGTTTGAATTTACAAAATTTATTGAATATTATACCTGATTTCCAACTTTTTTTCCTTATTCTCATCTCTTCCTTCTAACTGTTCTTTTATCCAAGCAAGCATTACGAATACATGGAACTATGAGTTGTTAGGTGCTATATCTGCTACTTGGTTGGGTGTCTGAAACATGGATGTTTCAATCAAGGTCAAGGTTACACGGACGTATTTACGCCGTCCCAATTAAGTACCAGATATACCATCTAACATCGGCTAAAGAACAAATAATGAATTTACTAACAGCTTATCCACAGTTTCTACACAATGTTTCACGTGAAACATACATATAAATTCAATACAATTTATTGTTCCACGTGAAACAATTGAGAATCAATTTCTGAAAGGAATGAATATTTTTCTTTATTAGTAGTAGTAACGAATACCTGCGTACCTAAATTTTCAAGTATTTGAAACAAAAGCTGTAGATTAGTCATATCTAATTCACTATCAATATCATCGAGCAAAAGTAGATTATGATCAGTTGTATTAACAATATTTATGAGGTAACTAAACTGAGCCAGTATTAAACAAATAACAACAATCTTTTTTTGTCCTCGAGAAAGAATATCTTTGGCAGGGTGCTTATTGAGAATAATTCTAATATCTGCACGATGAGTACCATATCGGGTATAACCCGCCAAGAAATCTTCATTCAGTTTCTTTAATAAATACTCATCATAAGAGATTTCATTATTCCACCCCTGATAATACTGTAATTTGATATTCTCACTTAATGTAGTTGAAAAAATAGAAAGATATTTGCTAAACGTTTTAGATATATTTTGTGTTTGTTTGGAACGTAACTCATGAAGTTTATTATTAAGTGAAATAAACTGGGGATTCCAGCATTCAATATTGTCACGTAAATTATCCGGTATTGAATGCAATGATTTGTATTGCTTACTAAGATTTTTTAATAAAGTATTGCGGTTTAACAATATTTTTTTATATGCTTTCCATTCAGATAGAAAACCTGGTTCCACGTGGAACACTCCCCAATCAATAAATTTTCTTCTTATTGAAGGTCCTGCATCAAGAAGGGTAAAGCTTTCAGGAGTAATTAGACCAAGAATAGCAAGATTAGTTATGGATGATAATGAATTAACTTTTTGTGAATTAAGATGCAAAACAGGATTTAGTGAATCTTTTGAACGACTGATTCCTAAAGTAAATGAAGAACTAATTAAATCTTTTTCAGAGTCTGAAAATCTGGAAAAAATAGTACAAGTATTAGAATTATGATTAATAAAGCTTTTATATTTAGAGCTACGGAAGGTTTTTGAACGAAGTAATAAATAAATGGATTCTAATATCGTGGTTTTTCCAACACCATTAGAACCGTATAATATATTATAAGAAGAGTGGGGGGATAGAGTATATTCTTTTAAATTTCTAGCATTATATATATTTAACAATTCAAGAGCCATAAATTACAGCCTCATCGGCATCACTACATATTTAGTATAGTCATTATTCAATCCAGAAATAAGGCAACTATTATTTGCATCAGTAAGACTTAAGGAAACCTGATCTTCTTTAATGGCATTAAGCGCATCAACTAAATAACCAACATTAAAGCCAATACTAAATGCTTCACCCGAGTAATCAATTTGAAGATACTCTTCTGCCTCTTCTTGCTCAGGATTATGAACTACCGCTATAAGCTTATTATTAGAAAATTCTAAACGGGCAGCTTTATATTTTTCTGTAGAAAGGACAGCTATTCTTGATAAGGATTGCTTTAAAATCTGTCTGTCAACAATAATTTTTTTTGTACACAGTTCTGACGGTGGAATAACTCGTTGATAATCAGGGAAACGACCATCAATTAATTTAGTGGTAAAATCCAACATCTTAAAGGTAATATTAAGATGATTAGCGGATAAAGCGATATTTATCATATCTTCTGAATCATCTAATAATCGATTTAATTCAGTAATTGCTTTTCTTGGCACGATAATCTGTTGAATTGTATCTTTAGGAATACTAATCAGATTAGTCAATTGATCGACACAGCTATAAGCAAGACGATGTCCGTCAGTAGCAATAGTTCGTAATTCATTGTTATATATTTCAAATAATAAACCATTTAGATAATAACGAACATCCTGGTTCGCCATAGAAAACTGAGTTGCTTCAATCAAACCTCTTAAATCGCGTTGAGAAATACTAAACTCAGAAGTGGAAGAAATTGGATCTAGATTAGGAAAATTATCTGCAGATAATGTTGCCAGGCTGAAGCGACTATTTTTTGATTTTAAAATAAGTTTATTTTCTTTTATTTCAAAATTAAGTAATATACCGGGATTGAGGTTTTTACAAATATCATACAGTTTTTTTGCGGGTACCGTAAAATCCCCTGATATAGAATTATCTTCAATATTTAGATAAGTCATAACCTCGACTTCCAGATCGGTAGCAGTAATAGTAAACTTACCATCATTAATACTGACCAGGATATTTGATAAAATTGGCAACGTCTGACGTTTTTCAACAACACCAATGACAGATTGCAGCGGTGGCAATAACTCATCTATACTGATTGAAAATTTCATTTAATAAATCCCTTGGCTAAATTTTTCTTTTTGTTAAAACTATTAGTAATTTTTATAGTATTATGAAGTCAGATGTCTATGAAGATTAGTATAATCCTCTTCAACAATAATTTCTTCTTTTCTTAGTTCATCAATCTTACGACAGGCATACAAAACCGTCGTATGATCACGGCCACCAAATGCATCACCAATCTCAGGTAGACTATGACTGGTTAGATTTTTTGCTAATGCCATAGCAATTTGCCTTGGCCGGGCAACAGAACGTGTTCTACGTTTTGAATGTAAATCAGCAACACGAATCTTGTAATACTCAGCGACAATTTTCTGAATATTTTCAATGGAAACCTGTTTATCCTGAAGTGTAATCAGATCATGCAGTGCTAACTTTGCAAATTCTACTGATATTTTTTGACCTTGGAAACGAGCAGTAGCAATAACGCGCCTTAAAGCTCCCTCCAGTTCCCGTATATTGGAGCGTATTCTTTGGGCAATAAAAAAAGCAACATCTTGTGGTAAATCAATATTAGCCTGAGCAGCTTTGGTAATTAAAATAGCGACCCGGGTTTCAGTATCAGGGAGATCAATCGACACAGTTAAACCCCAACCAAAACGTGATTTAAGACGATCTTCCAAACCTGACACTTCCTTTGGATAAGTATCACAGGTCATAATAATCTGTTTTTGCCCTTCTAATAAGGCATTAAAAGTATGAAAGAATTCTTCCTGTGTACGTTCCTTACCGGCAAAAAACTGTATATCATCAATTAATAATACATCAACAGAACGATAAAAATTTTTAAATTGGTCAATCGTATTATTTTGTAAAGCGGTGATCATCTCTTGTACAAAACGTTCTGAATGCAAATAAATAACCCGTGAATCCGGATTATTAGACATAATAATATTACCCAAAGCATGGATTAAATGGGTTTTACCCAGGCCGACTCCACCATAAATTAAAAAAGGATTATAGTTATTATTGTTACCACCTTCAGTAATAGTTTCAACAATTTGCACTGCCGCTGCCCGAGCAAGCATATTACACTTACCTTCAACAAAATTATCAAATGTCATTTCTTTACTAAGAGCTGATTGATATTTTTTCAGGCGCGTATCTTTTATCTGGCTCTTCTCAGTCACCGAATTAATATTATCAATAACGGAAGTAAATGTACCTGAAACAGAAGTAGTCGTATTTTTATTAGAAATATTTTGCCCTGTTGTTCCCGTTCTGGAAAGAGAATGATTTAAATCTACTGAATGTTGGGCAGAGTTTATTGATGAAGAAGAAGCTGGTTGCGAATCGAGTGATTTTTTTATGCTGCCAACCTGAAGTTCAACACTGACCAGATTATCAGAAAGCTTAGAAATGATACTGGAAATGTTTGCTAAAAATCTTTTCTTTACAAATTCAATAACAAACTTATTTGGTGCAAATAAAACCAGTTGAGTTTCAGAAACCAATTTCGCCTGCAATGGTAAAACCCAGATCTTAAATTCCTGAGCTGGAATTTCTTTTTCCAGTGTGATAAGACATTTTTCCCAAAGATCAAATTTCATAAAATAACCAGCTTTATTTGTAACAAATAAGTTTAATTCATAGGATAAAAAAAGTGTTAATTTTTATCAGTTTTTAAGCAAAAAAGAGTTCAAAATTTAACAAATAATTAAAAAAAATCCTGTGGATAAGTCTGTGAGTAAGTTATCAGGAAGCTGGATATTAAATGTTAATATAATGCTACATTGTATAACATAAAAATTTGATAAACAATTTATCCACAGGCAGATCACAAATAACAAACAGAATTAAAAATATCATAAGTAATTGATTATAAAAAGAATATAATACATATTAACAGAAAATAGCGACACTAATAATAAAAATAAAAAAATATATATAAATTATATTATTAAAACTTTAACTTTATTCCAGCCAGTATCAAATTTATTTATTGAATGTTGAAAAAAATACTCCAGCTATTTTTTTGATGATCAATAAAGAAAAAAAATAGGTAATTAATCATTGACTAATAAGTTAAGAAATTTTATAATCTCTGGCTCTCAAAAAGCCTTTAATATGATCGGCTTAAATGAAAGTTATACTCGGATAATATGCTATGAAAAGAACATTCCAACCAAGCAATTTAAAACGTAAACGTACTCACGGATTTCGTGCACGTATGGCAACTAAAGCAGGTCGAAAGATATTAAACGCACGTCGTGTGAAAGGCCGTCATAAGATCGCTGTTTAATTAATAATATTTGATTCTTACCAACTAAAGTCACATAAAAATATCTGAAAATTGGTTGAATTTTTTGCTCAAAATAGCCAATCAAGCTTTTGAGCAGGCAGAAACTTAGTTAATAACAGAAAATGTTTCCGGAAAAAAATTTCAATCGACAGCTCAGACTTCTCCTCCCGGCAGATTATAAATTCGTATTTAATCAATCAATACGATCATCTGATAAACTACTGACCATTTTAGCGAAGAAAAATCCTGCTCAAAATCATCCGCGTCTGGGGCTGGCTGTAGCGAAAAAATCCGTAAAAACAGCTGTACACAGAAACCGGATTAAACGTCTGTCCAGAGAATTTTTCCGCCTGAACCAAACTAAAATTGCCTGTGCAGATTATGTTATTCTGGTACGCCAGGGGATTGATAAGATGGACAATCAGACGATTACACAGTCATTGGCCAAACAATTCAATTATTTGAGGAAAAAACTGTCTGATAAGTGATCAGATGAAGCCATCTGAGCTTTAATCTGTTAAAATCTCTCTTTTCAAAATGATGGTATTCAGAAATGAACGTTTTTCAAAAAATAACGTTGATTATTCTAAAAGGTTATCAATACCTTATTAGTCCATTATTGGGAAATAATTGTCGTTATATACCCAGTTGCTCTTGTTATACTCATACCGCGATTGAACGCTTTGGTGTGCTGAGAGGGAGCTGGATGGGATTAAAAAGAATATTACGATGTCATCCTTTTCATCCCGGAGGATTGGATCCTGTGCCTGAAAAAAACAAAGAGTGGCAAGAACCTGAGGCTCATTTAAGTAATATGGATAAATGAGCAAATTAAAAATTACAATAAATTTAGAACAAACAGACAAAATATAATATGGATACACAACGTTTAATTTTATTTGCTGCTTTTATGCTTGTTTCAATGTCACTATGGCAGTCCTGGCAAACTCAGGTTAATCCGCCACCGACGACTCCTGTTAATATTTCCTCTACAGACAATTCTGATGTTCAAAGAACAGATGCTGTACCTGTGCCGGTACAGGCAAATGATATGCCTGGGATCCCTGAAAATGTAACTCAGCGTGATACGGCTAATGCTGCTGTTCCTTCAATGGCGAGCAAAATTAATAAAGGCCAGAGAATTAGTGTCAAGACAGATGTTTTTGATATTGAAATTGACAGCATAGGTGGTGATCTCAGAAGAGTTGCCTTGCTGAACTATCCTGTTGATGTTAATACTGATCCCAGCCCTGTCATTTTAATGAATGATAAATCCGGCTTGTTTTTTATTGCTCAGACAGGTCTTTTGGCAACATCAGAAGATAGTCCCTATGCACCTGATCATTATGTAAGTTATCAGGCTAAAAAATTAAGTTATGAAATGAATGGACAGTCAGAATTAAAAATTCCTTTAACCTGGACTTCAGAAGATGGCAAATTCCTTGTTATCAAAACCTATACCTTTCATCCTGGAAAATACAATATTGATGTAGAACATCAGATTATTAATAACTCAGATACTGTCTGGCAGGGACATTTATATCGCCAATTGCAAAGAACCAGCCTGGAACAGAAAAGTATGTTTATTCAAACCTATACCGGTGCCATGGTATCAAAAGATGGTGATGGTTTTGAAAAAATTGATTTCTCTGAAATGATGGATGGTAATTTCAAGCAGAGTAATACCGGTGGTTGGGTTTCCATGATTCAACATTATTTTATGAGTGCCTGGATACCGCCACAAAATAGTGCCGAAAATTATTATACTCGTGTTACAGAAAGAAATACGGCTGATCCTCATTACATTGTTGGCACAACATCATCGGCTCAGATAGTTAATCCTAAAACTAAAACGGTGCTTAAAGATACTTTATTTGTTGGACCAAAACTGCAAATACAAATTAAGGAACTTTCACCTGGTCTGGACAGTACAGTTGATTATGGTTTTCTATCTGTAATTGCTCATCCAATTTATTGGCTGCTGGATAAAATTCAGAGTGTTGTCAATAACTGGGGTTGGTCAATTATCTTTTTGACCATTATTATCAAGGCAATTTTCTATAAGTTATCAGAAGCTTCCTATAAATCTATGGCACACATGCGTAAAGTGGCGCCGCGATTAAAGTCAATTCAGGAACAACATAAGGATAACTCTGCTGAAAAAAATAAAGCCATGATGGAGATGTATAAGAAAGAAAAAATTAATCCATTGGGTGGTTGTTTACCCATTGTGGTACAAATTCCGGTCTTTATTTCTTTGTATTGGGTATTACTGGAAAGTGTTGAACTGAGACAAGCTGATTTTATGCTGTGGTTAAACAACCTGTCAGCACCTGATCCTTATTATATTTTGCCGTTGGTTATGGGTGTTTCCATGTTCGTACAGCAAAAACTCAATCCAGCACCTATGGATCCGGTTCAGGCTAAAGTCATGATGATGCTGCCAATTATCTTTACCGTCTTTTTTGCCTTTTTCCCATCGGGACTGGTTTTATACTGGGTAGTTAATAATCTATTGTCTATTTCACAGCAATGGTATATCACCAAAAAAATAGAGAATGCCTAGCCCAAGTACTATCGCTGCATTAGCCACTGCCCCCGGTCGAGGGGGTGTTGGCATTATTCGTTTATCCGGCCCGAAATCCTTATCCATTGCTGAGAAAATCATCCGGCAAACACCCAAACCACGCTTTGCCCATTATTTACCTTTCTATGGTGAAAACGATCAGCTATTGGATTCCGGTATTGCCTTGTATTTTCCAAATCCTAATTCATTTACAGGCGAAGATGTTATTGAGCTGCAGGGACATGGTGGTCCTGTGGTTATGGATATGTTATTGCAGCGGGTATTCTCTCTGGGTGCTGAGCCGGCAAAGCCCGGTGAGTTCAGTGAAAGGGCATTTTTAAATGATAAACTGGATCTGGCACAGGCGGAGGCCATTGCTGATTTAATTGATGCCAGTAGTGAACAGGCAGCACGTTCAGCCTTGCGTTCTTTGCAGGGTGAATTTTCCCAAATGATCCATGCACAGGTTGAAGCCCTGATCCAGTTGCGGATCTACGTTGAAGCCGCCATCGATTTTCCCGAAGAAGAAATTGATTTTTTGTCCGATGGTAAAGTTGAAGCTGATACTAAAACAATCTATGCTGATTTACAGCAGATTTTAAAAAAAGCAGAGCAGGGCTGTTTAATGCGAGAAGGCATGAGCGTAGCAATTGCCGGCCAACCCAATGCTGGAAAATCCAGTCTTCTAAATGCCCTGTCCGGCAAAGAGTCTGCAATTGTTACAGATATTGCCGGAACGACTCGTGATGTCTTAAAAGAAGAAATTAATATTGATGGTATGCCGCTGCATATTATTGATACCGCCGGTTTGCGTGATAGTGATTGTGAAGTTGAAAAAATTGGTATTCAACGTGCCTGGGATGTGATTGAAAATGCGGATCAGATTCTGATGGTCATAGATGAAAATGAAGCCGATAATGAGACGAGTTTGCAAATCAATCAGCAATTACTCAAGCAATTTCCCGAAGCCATTGATATCACCATGATTCATAATAAAATTGATCAGGCAGGTAAAAATCCACAGATCATCGAAGGTGAGCATCGTACGGAAATTTATCTCTCAGCTAAGGAAAATCAGGGAACTGATTTACTTAAAGAGCATCTAAAAAAATGTATGGGTTATCAGAGTGCCGGGGAAGGTACCTTTATGGCTCGTCGTCGTCACCTTGAAGCCATTCAACAAGCCATTCAATCGGTAGCAAAAGGTCTCTCACAATTACAGGAATATGCCGCCGGAGAACTATTAGCGGAAGAATTACGTCAGGCACAAAATTCCTTGTCTGAAATTACCGGTGAATTCAGTTCAGATGATTTACTGGGAAGGATCTTCACCAGTTTTTGTATTGGAAAATAATTAAATAAAAAAATGAAGTATCTTAGTTTTTTTCTTATTTTTATCATTTTAACTCTTGCTAATCCTGCTGCTGCTCAGACTCTTCAGCTGACTGAAGAGGAACAGCTCTGGCTTGATCAGCATCCGTTAATTCATATTGCTTATGATAAAAGTTTTCCACCTTTTGAATGGAAAAATAGTGAAGGGGATTATCAGGGTATATCAATTGATTATATTGAAGCGATTGAAAAGCAGCTTAATATTAAATTCCAACAGGTACAACAAAAAAACTGGTCAAAAATATTAAAGGAGTTTCAGGCGGGTAAAATAGATGTGATATCTGCCATTGCAAAAAATGATAAACGTAACAGGTATATGTTGTTCACTGCTCCTCATATCAGCGTTAAAGGGGTGATTGTATCGGCAAAACTGTATAAAAATATAAAAGACCTGGAAGGTGAGCGGGTTGGTGTCGTCAATAATGATTATTGGGATGATTTAATCAGTCAATATGATGATGAACTTGAAATTATACGCGTTGAAAATACTCAGGCAGGAATTGAATTAGCCGCCATCGGTGCTATTGATGCTATGGTGAGTGATCTGGCATCTGTAACCTATGTCATACATAAAGACGGTATCAGTAATTTACAATTTGTTCCAACGCCAATCTTTAAAGAGCAGAACCTGGAATTGTCTATCGGCATAAGAAGAGACTGGCCGCTGCTGCAATCGATATTACAAAAAGCAATAAACAATATCGATAAGGAAGACAAAGATAGTTTCTACGATAAATGGATCAAAGTTCAAAAAGTATCATTTTGGCAAGATAAACGATTACAGTACAAAGTGGCTATTATAAGCCTGACAATTATTTTAGCCTTTGCAGCTATTATATTTTGGAATCGCTCCTTGAAGTTACAGGTTGCACGACGTTCGGAACAATTGGAAACAGCGCATACACAACTCATTCACGCAGAAAAAATGGAATCAATTGGCCGCTTGTCGGCAGGCGTGGCCCATGAAGTTAAAAATCCTCTGGCCATTTTGCAAATGAGTATTGATTATCTGAAAGGAGAAGATAACGATGAAACCATTAATTCAATTTTAGATGATATGGATGATGCGGTAGTCAGGGCAGACACGGTTATAAAAGGTTTATTGGATTTTTCCAGAGAAAAAGAATTACAGGTGACTCAGGGTAGTATTAATGAAGTTATAGAAAAATCACTCAAGCTGATTGAACATGAATTAAAGCAGCGAAATATACAGCTCAAAACTTCATTAAGTGCTGATTTGCCTGATATTGGTATGGATAGAAACCGCTTACAACAGGTGTTTATTAATCTCTTGATGAACTCAGCCCAGGCGATAGGTAATCTGGGAGAGATAAATGTCAGTTCCAGCCTGATGACATTAAATGATCCCTTGTTGCTTGAGAAAGGTGAAGGCAATTTTTCTCTGGGACAAAAAGTGATTTTAATTGATATACTGGATACAGGTAGCGGCTTAAAAAAGAAAGATGAAAAAAATGTATTTGAGCCCTTTTTCACCACTAAACCCCTGGGTGAAGGCACTGGTCTGGGCTTGTCCGTGTCTAAGACCATTATTGGCCTGCATAATGGTATGATAATTATGAGAAACCGGATAGATGGTGCGAAACAGGGCGTTGAAGTTAAAATACTATTTGCTATAGCAGTCGTTAACTAATTATAACAAGAGACAATAAAAAATGACCAAAAAAATACTTATGGTGGATGATGAAGTGGTACTGACTAAAATGGTGAAGATGAATCTGGAACGGACCGGAAATTATCAAGTCAGAACAGAAAATGAAGGCAGTAAAGCACTTCAGGCTGCTCGGGAATTTAAACCGGATTTAATTCTCATGGATGTGATGATGCCGGATATGAGTGGTGATGAAGCCATTGCAGAAATTCGTGATGATGAAAATTTAGCTTCAATTCCTTATGTATTTATGACCGCAATTGTGAGTAAAGCAGAAACAGAAGATATGGGCAGTAATATTGGCGGTAATGAGTTCCTGGCAAAACCCGTTAAAACAGAAGAATTAATTGCCAAGATAGAAAGCGTTCTTGGCTAATAAAAGATTGGCTAATAATAAGTGACTAGAGAGACGATAAAAAAACCATCAGGTGATGGTCAAAACTGGCTGGTCTATATGATTCACTGCAGTGATGATTCTCTTTATACTGGAATTACGACCGATATTGAAAAACGCTTTGCTCAGCATAAAAATAAAAAAGGTGCAAAATATTTTTATGGGCGAGATCCGGAAAAAATTGTTTATCTGGAAAAAGGTCACAACCGCAGCAGCGCCGGAAAGCGTGAATATGAACTCAAGTGCTATAGCCGATTGAAAAAACTGGCTTTAATTAAGTCCAGGAAAAACAACTCCTGCAAGCTTAAGGTTTAAATTGTTTAATTTGAGCAATAAATTGCGTGATTAATAGTTTATCCGTTTGACTGGCATAACGTATTAACACATATTTTTTCACTATATCCTGGATGATTTTCTCTGATTCAGGGAACTTCAAAATAGCCTGTTCTTTAATAGCATCAGGTCCTTCACTGAGCTTGAGAGACATGCCTGCTTTATTAAGTTTATTAATAAATTTCAGATAGTAACGATAGATTTTATCTGTTTGCTGGTATCTTTGATAATAACTAATGAATTGCAGGAATATCAGTATGGTAAAAATGCCGCCAATAAGAAGAATGATCAATGTTTGCCAATTGGCATTGAGTCCCATTAATTTTAATAATAGATTTTGTTTGCTTTTGTCATAACCCAGTATCCAGTTATTCCAGCTATGCTTTAAGTTATCAATGGATTGATTAAGGTTTTTCCAGAAATTATAAATGCTGGTTTTTTGCTGTAAAGACAATTGGGGCAAATCAGGAATATTAAGAGAAGAAAAACTCAGGCGTTCAAGGTTGGTATCGAAAATATCCGGTTCAATTCGATTGGCTGGAATCATGCTGGTGGGATCAATTCTTACCCAGCCTTCATTTTCCAACCACACTTCAGCCCAGGCATGGGCATTTGACTGGCGCACTATGTAGTAATTACCGACCGAGTTTTTTTCAATACCCTGATAACCAGTGACCACACGGGCAGGGATATCAGCCGCACGCATCAGGATCACAAAACTGCTGGCATAGTGCTCACAAAACCCCCGTTTATAATCAAATAGAAATTGATCGCTGGGTTCTTCAATCATAACATCGGGTTGTTTAGTGTAATAAAATGGGCTGTTTTTAAAATTGTTTAATGCGGCCAGAACAATTTTCTTATCACTTTGTCCATCACGACCAAATTTTGTCCGCCACTCTTTACCAAGTGCCCGGGTTTTGGGATTATTATTGCCGGGTAAAAAAAGAGCTTCACTGAGTTCGTTTTCAGTTACCTGATTTAAACTAAACCGGGTCATGGAAGTGACCTGATATTGGGTCAGTTGATTGATGTTATTTTTATTCAGGAGTTGTAAATCACGGCTGATATAATGACCCTCAATAGTATCTCCATGAACAGTGACAGGCATTTCCAGAGCAAAGAGCCATTTTTTCTGATGAGCTTCCAGAGTGATAGTATAAGAAATTGACTCACTGGTATTATAAACAATCGTGTTCAAGGCTTTTTTTAATGGTTTTGCTGGTTTTTGCGACCATAAAAAACCATCTGTTTTACTTAATACCGGGCCACGCCAGTAGAGCTTGTCAGCTGCGGGAGGTGCAGCCGGTTTTTGATCCTGAGTGTGGAAGTTTACCCGAAAGGCAATTTCATCAGAATTGACTAATTCAGAAACACTGCCGGGATACATTTTATCTGATAAACCGGTAGAGCCTGTTTGACCATCATCGGGCAAGGTCCAAATCGGGCCGGGAATACGCGGGAAAAATAAAAACAGCACAATGGCAATAGGCAGTGCTTTAAAAAATAATCGTCCTGATAAACGCAAATTTTCACTTATGGGTAATAAGATTTGTGGTTTACGATTGAAGGCAATGAGCAGTAAAGTCAGCAGAAAAATATTCACTATTGAAAAGAGGCTGATCAATAAACTCTGTGAATATAAAAAATGTGTGATTAAAATAAAATAACCGAGAAACAGAACAATAAAGATATTGCGCCTGTCCAGTTCATTTCTAATTTCCAGTAGCTTCAGGCTGACCATAAGACACAAAAGAGTCAGAGAGGCTTTTTGCGAGAAAAGAAAGCCAAAGTTTATCAGCAGCATAATGATGGCAATAACTATCAGAGCAAAACGAATTAGTTTTCCCGGCAAAGAAAAAATTCCCAGTGTGTGCAGGCCAAACCAAAGCAGAATTAACACAATATATAAAGAAAAAATCGCTGAAATATTGTACAAGTGGGGCAGCATGGTAATAAAAAGTACCAGGGGCAGAAATGTATGAATACTGAGACTGCTCTTTAATGACAGAGCGAGTGAGCTGAGGAAGTTTTTCATATCTGAACTTTTTATATTAACTCTATATCTTTAAAACAAAGCCAATGCTTTAAGGCATTGATGTTTATGAGTTTGACCCTGACTAATCGCTATGGTGCTGTCAGGCAAAAGCAAACCATATCGATCGCCACGATGCTCGGCTTCAATAATAAGACGACATAATCGACTGAGTCGTTTTTCAACATCACCTGATAATTCATTCCAGTTTATCCAGTATTCACGATTATTGCTGCCGGAAAAAGTTTTAGTTAATAAACCCTGTTCTCGCGCATAGGCTTTCCAGTGTATATGCTTTAAAGACTCACCGGGTTGATAGCTTTTAAAACCACTAAAATCATCAAAACCACGTCCTTTTGAACTCTGGCCTTCACTATCAGAGCCGCTTTGCGGTTCAAAATCAGCCTGACCAGCCGGATGAGGGTAGACAATAGCATCACTGGTCAGTTCGATATTAGCCCAGGCGCGAAAAAGACCCAGTGGGTATCGGGAAGATACAGTAAAAGAAGGTAATTTAAATTGTCCGCGTCGAATTGTGGGGCTGGATAATTGCACCAGAGTTGATTCATTGTGGTAGACATCAGTCCGATCCGGTGCAGGCTGTTCCGGCAATTGAATAGCAATAGAATAGTTATTAAGCTTTTTTTGCCAACGTTTATCCACAGATTGACTGATCCTTAAAGGGAGATTAAGGCTTTGAAAACAGAAAACGGGTTTTACATGAGCTATGGAAAACTGCAGATTGATTAGATTTTCCTGTGTCATATGCATCGAAATAATACCAACACCAGCCATCAGGAAAGTGAAGAAAAAAACCAGAGAATTATTAAAATTGATTGCCGCGGCCAACATGATCAGAATCAAAAGGGCATAAATAATACCTTCACGGGTTGGAAGAATATAGATTCGCCTGGAAGTCAGAGTGACACAATCTTCCTGGTGAATTCGTTTGAGCAGCCAGTTTTGCAGTTTGGTGATGATATCCATAGTGTAAATAATAGATGGAATGGGAAGCTAAAGGAAGGGTGGGGGATCTGTGCTTGTTAAGGCGAATACTTTTACTGCAGGAGTATTCGCCTAACGGGTAGTTCAATAAGTGCTTATACTTTAAAAACTACCTTTAATTCCAGCAGTAATAATTTCCAGCATTTGAGCATTTATTGTCACAGCAATTTTTCTCAAATCCTCCGGTAAGGGGTATTTGCTGATAATCATGTCAAGATTGATCATCTCTAACCAGAGATTTCCCTTGTTATCCTCTACCAGTGCAATACGGCAAGGCATAAAAGCTGCGTAAACGGTATTAAACGCCACCATTTTCATTGCATCTTCAGGATTACAGAACTGAAAAACTTCCAGATGGCGAGGGTTTAAGCCCCGAGCTTTCAATTCATTAGAGACTGGCAAATAGCCAACCTTTTTCATATTCAGTTCTTCAGCCTTCAGATTAATTGACATGTGTGCATCACGGGCACTGACGCCTTTATCCAGCGGCATTTTTAAAACTGAGATGGAAATGTCAATAAAGTCAGGGTTGAGTTCGTTTTTTTGCACAATGTCCTGGGCAAAAGCTGTCTGGCCTATTAGTAGAGCCAGGGTGAAAATGACAGATTTAATAATTTTCATAGTATTATCCTTATCGTATTGATTAGTCATCAAGCGTTGAAATAAAGGTCAGAATATCAATGATTTCTTCTTTGGTGTAATCATCAAAGGTTTCATCTTCTTCGTCATTATCATGCAGACGATCCTTTGCTTTAAAGAAATCAATCTGTCTTAATAAATATTCAGAATATTGCCATGCGGTCGGTGGTGCATCTTTTTTGCGTTTACCTTCTGCTTTACGGCCATGACAGGTTTTACAATCACCCTTATATAATTTCTTACCTTTTTTGGCGTTACCAGTAAATGTTGGTATGGTCAGCGTCGGTGCTTCTTTCTGAATATCAATGGATGCAATATAAGAATACAGATCGTCTTTTTCTTTGTCAGTCATTGTGCCCATACGTCCAATGGTCAGCATTGCAGGGTTATAGCGTTTTTGTGAGACAAAGAGTTCATCCTGATGTAACAAATAATATTTTGGTAAGCCGCCGATTTTTGGGAAATCACCGCCTTTGACCCCCTGACCTACTTTGCCATGGCAAAGTGTACAGTATTTAAAAAGTTTTTTGCCATTTTCCAGGTCAGCAGAATAAACCGGCGAAAAGGTAAAAAATATTGAACTCATGATTAGCAAATTAAAAAAATAATGCCTCACAATTATCTCCTTTAATGAATTTTTATTTTTAAGTGACTAAAAGTTTTGAAAATTGATAAGAGTTTATTTGTGTCCCCCCTTATCTATATGAACATTTAATGTGTTCTTTATTATTGGAAGCATATAATATGCCAATATTAATAAGCTTTTTATCTGATTGAAATCAATAGAATTTAATGTAGATGAAAAAATTGTATGGATAAAGAAGTTTAATAGATTGTGACAGTAATTGATATATGTCATGAAAAAAACAACTTGTCATGACGTTTTATTGATATATGTCATGTTAAGGGATGGGTAGTTCATCAAATAAGGTGATTATTTGCTGTTCATTTTTATTTTGCTCATCTTTAATAATCAGCCGATGTAAAACAATAGAGGGCAAAATTATCTTAATATCATCAGGAATGACCATTTCCCGTTGGTGAATATACGCCCAGGCCTGAGCTGAACGTAATAAGCCAATTCCGGCTCGGGGTGACAGGCCGGTAAGGAAGTGCTGGCTGTGTCGGGAAAACTGTAAAATATCCTGAACATAATCGAGCAGGGCAGAAGAAATATGAACTTTATGGATCTGCTGCTGCATTGTTACTAATTGCTGCGGTGTGAATACCGGATTAAGGCTGTGTAACATTTCCCTTCTATCAGCGCCGCTTAAAATATCACGTTCTGTCTGGCGATCGGGATAACCCAGTACAATACGCATTAAAAACCGATCCAGTTGAGATTCAGGCAGGGGGAAAGTGCCTGTCTGGGTTTGAGGGTTTTGTGTCGCAATGACAAAAAAGGGATTATCCAGCTGATAAGTCTTGCCATCCATGGTTATCTGTTTTTCTTCCATTGCTTCAAGCAAAGCACTTTGGGTTTTGGCTGTAGCACGGTTAATTTCATCTGCCAGAACGAGTTGGCTAAAAACCGGGCCTGGGTGAAAACGAAATTCAGAGGTGTTTTTTTCAAAAATAGAAATGCCGATAATATCCGCAGGCAGCATATCACTGGTAAACTGGATACGTGAGTAATCCAGGCCAAATAATCGGGCCAGCAGATGTGCCAGAGTGGTTTTACCCATGCCGGGTATATCCTCGATCAACAGATGACCTTTAGCTAGCAAGCAGGCAATGGCCAGTTTTATTTGTGTTTCTTTTCCTGAAATTATGGTATTTGCGGTTTGTAATAAAGGCTGAAACATGGTTTTTTCCTAAGCGGACTGTCCTTCGTTACTCAAAAAAGTGGATATCCAGCGAGTGTCTTCGTTGTTATCCATAACAATTTTTAAAGTCATTGTCAGAGGTACAGATAAAAACATACCAACAGGTCCCAATAACCAACCCCAGAAAACCAATGACAGGAAAACAACCAGAGTAGAAAGTCCAAGACTATGGCCCATAAATTTGGGTTCAATAAAATTTCCAATCAGATTATTCATCACCAGATAAAGCAGAGCAACTTCCCCGGCAGCAATAAAGCCAAACTGAACCAGAGCCAGAAGGATTACTGGGACAGCAGCAATTATTGAGCCGATATTGGGCACAAAATTCAATAAAAAAGCCACCATGCCCCAAAGCACCGGGAAGTCGATACCCATAAGACTTAAAACAGCAATAATAGGTAATGCAGTGAGAATACTGGTCATAGTCTTGATTTTGAAATAACGGCTGATGGTAGTGGAAACTTGTTTCAGGCGTGCCATGGTTTGTTGTGGGTTTTTAGAAATTTTAGTGAACTTATAGTGAAATTGACCTAACTCCAGCAATAAAAAAATTACCATCATTAAAATAAGAAAGATATTGGTTAATGTATCTAATACCTGGTTAAAGGTCGAACCGACAAAGCCCATGACCTTACCCATATTTACGATTTTGCCTAATTCAGTCAGTTCCAGATGGATTCCGAATCTATCAAGAGCTGCAGCAAGAGAACCGGTAATAATATGTAAGCGTTCCTGATAAGCGGGCATATTTTCAGAAAAACTGTTCAAAGACGAGCTTAAAACTGAGCTGACAAAAAAGACGGCAATAATAATCATCAGAATAATAATTGTTACAGCAAGACCAGAAGGTATCTTATGTTTTATAAGCCAGTGCATGAGAGGAGCACTGATAGCCGTAATGAAAAGTGCTATTAATAAAGGTGAAATAATAGCTTCAGCAGAGTTCACGCCGAACAGTATGACCACAATAGAGGCGAGAAGAACTATTAGGCTTCCAGAGTGTTTTTTAGTGGGCATTTGTTCCATATTTGATGCTTATCCAGTGATAGTATTGAATGAATTGTAGCTTAGAAATAATTATTACTACAGATAAAGCGAATGATTTATAATACCAGAGTGATGAGTGTGCACCCATTCCTCCAGGAGAGAGCCGGGGTGAGAGATAATTTTGGAGTAAATTAAGTGTTTTATAGTGATCAGTTTGATGTTATTGTCATTGGCGGCGGTCATGCGGGAACAGAAGCAGCCATGGCTGCCAGCCGAATGGGTGCCAGTACTTTGCTGATCTCTCATAACATAGAAACCCTGGGACAAATGTCCTGTAATCCGGCCATTGGCGGTATTGGTAAAGGGCATCTGGTTAAGGAAATTGATGCCCTGGGCGGTTTGATGGCCAAAGCCACGGATCAGGCCGGGATTCAGTTTCGTCGCTTAAATGCTTCCAAAGGCCCGGCTGTTCGAGCTACCCGGGCCCAGGCCGATCGGATTTTATATAAAGCAGCAATACGTTATGCCCTGGAAAATCAACCTAATCTGAAACTCTTTCAACAGGTGGTGACCGATCTGATCGTTGAGAATGATCAGCTTGTGGGCGTTGAAACTGAAATGGGTCTTAAATTCAAAGCCGCTACAGTCGTATTAACCACGGGTACTTTTTTAGGTGGTTTGATTCATATTGGTATGGAAAACTATCAGGGTGGTCGTGCCGGTGACCCGCCGTCGAACAAATTAGCCCAACGCTTGCGTGCTTTGCCGTTTCGGGTTGATCGCCTGAAAACGGGAACACCGCCAAGAATAGATGGCCGCTCAATTGATTTTTCTGTTCTTGAGGAACAGCCGGGTGATGTACCTATTCCAACCTTCTCCTTTTTAGGCAAGGCCAGCGATCATCCTGAACAAATCAGCTGTTATATTACTCATACTAATGAAAAAACCCATGACATTATTCGTTCTGGTTTTGACCGCTCACCCATGTTCACGGGTGTAATTGAAGGGGTTGGTCCGCGTTATTGTCCTTCCATTGAAGATAAAATCAATCGTTTTGCCGATAAAGATTCGCACCAGATATTTGTCGAACCGGAAGGTCTGCAAACCCATGAAGTTTATCCCAATGGTATTTCCACCAGTTTACCCTTTGATATACAACTGGCCTTTGTGCGTTCTATGAAAGGTTTTGAAAATGCCTTTATTGTGCGTCCGGGTTATGCCATTGAGTATGATTTTTTTGATCCCAGAGATTTAAAATCATCTTTGGAGACCAAATTCATTAAGGGTTTATTTTTTGCCGGACAGATCAATGGCACAACAGGTTATGAAGAAGCCGCAGCACAGGGGCTGATTGCCGGAACTAATGCGGCATTGCAGGTGCAGGGTAAAGAGTCCTGGTCACCCAGTCGGGAACAAGCTTATATCGGGGTTATGATTGATGATTTGATCACCCGTGGTACTTCTGAGCCGTATCGGATGTTTACCTCGCGTGCGGAGTATCGATTAATATTAAGAGAAGACAATGCTGATTTACGACTCACCGAAAAAGGCCGTCAACTGGGTCTGGTGGATGATGAGCGCTGGCAGGCATTCAGTGAGAAAAAGGAACAGGTTGAACAGGAAATTAAGCGCTTAAAGAGCATTCGTATTGGTGTTGATACCCTGACTAAGGAAGAGGCGGAGCGGGTATTAAAAAAGCCCTTGAGCAAGGATAGCAGCTTGTATGATATACTCAGACGCCCAGAGGTTAGTTATGACTCACTAACCTCTCTGGTCATTGCTGGCAATAAACTTGCTGATCCCATTGCTGCAGAACAGGTAGAAATTCAAACCAAGTATTCAGGTTATATCAAGCGTCAGTTAGAAGAAATTGAAAAGCATAAGCGCTATGAAAATAAAGCGATTCCGGCCGATTTTAATTATGCTAAAATTAATTCCCTGTCTGGAGAAGTTCGGGAAAAATTACAAAGTAACCAGCCGGAAACCATTGGTCAGGCCAGTCGCATTCCCGGTGTCACTCCGGCTGCTATATCGTTATTACTGGTTTTTTTAAAAAAAGCAGGCAACTAATTTATGTCATCTCAGGACGCATCTCTTAAAACTTCCCTTAACCGATTGCTTGCTGACGGACTCAAAGAACAGTCTGAGGGTCTCAGTCAAATAGAGCAGGAAAAACTACTGCAGTTTGTGGCATTACTGAACAAATGGAACAAGGTTTATAATCTGACTTCAATTCGTGATCCTAAAGAAATGGTTTCACTGCATCTGCTGGACAGCCTGGTGATGCTGCCCTTCTTTAATAATAAAGACCTGCCTGAGCAAGAGAAAATTAAGCGCGTACTTGATGTGGGTACGGGTGGCGGGATCCCCGGTATTCCGCTGGCCATTTGTCTGCCGGATATTGAATTTGTCTTAATGGATGCCCGGGGTAAAAAAATTCGTTTTATCCAGACAGCTATTGCTCAACTGGGTTTAAAAAATGTTACTGCAATTCATACCAGAGTTGAAGACTTTGATTTGCAGGAACAGAAAGACAAGCATAAATTTGATCGGGTGATTTCAAGAGCCTTTGCCTCGCTTGAAGATATGTTACTGCTTTGTCAGCACTTATGTTATAGAGAGGGTCCTAAAAAAAGTATATTTTTAGCCATGAAAGGGCAAATTCCGGAAGAAGAGATTGCACAACTGCCAGAAGGCTTTAGAATAGAGGCTATAAATGAACTCAGGGTATCTGGATTAAATGCCCAACGGCATTTAATTCAGATTACTTTTCAGGGTGAGGCAAAATAAATTATGGCAAAAATCATCGCCATATCCAATCAAAAAGGCGGCGTGGGCAAAACGACCACCAGTATTAATCTTGCTGCATCACTGGCGGCAACTAAGCGCAGAGTATTACTGGTGGATATGGATCCGCAGGGTAATGCCACCACAGGAAGTGGTGTTGATAAAAATGATGTGCAATACAGTGGTTATGACCTGTTAATTTCCAGAAGCAAAATAAAAGACGTGAAAGTTTATATCGAGGATTCAGGATTTGATCTGATTCCAGGCAATGGCGATTTAACAGCCGCTGAAGTCGAATTGATGAGTAAATTTGATCGAGAGCGTCAGCTGAATTACCGTTTTAAAGAAATTGAACAGGACTATGACTACGTTATTATAGATTGTCCGCCTTCATTAAATATGCTGACCGTCAATGCGATGGTGGCAGCCGATACTATTTTGATCCCGATGCAGTGCGAGTATTATGCGCTGGAAGGTCTGACGGCATTAAAAGATACCATTGAAAGCATTAAAGAATCATTAAATCCTGATCTGGAAATAGAAGGGATACTCAGAACCATGTTTGATCCTCGCAATCGGCTGGCGATAGAAGTGTCACGTCAATTGCTGAAATATTTTGGTGATAAAGTATATCGTACCATTATTCCAAGAAATGTACGTCTTGCTGAAGCCCCCAGTCATGGTCTGCCTGTTATCACTTATGATCGTTCATCAAAAGGTGCTCGTGCTTATCTGGCACTGGCCGGTGAAATGCTGCGTCGGGATGAAGAAAATATTACTCAGGCTGAAACCGCATAGACCTTATGGCAATTTCCTTTGTACCAGAGAGTCTATTTCCCTATAATAAAAAATTGCTTATCAGAAATTAACAAAATTAAGGAATTGTGCAAGTGGCAGGAAAAAAACGTGGCCTGGGCCGTGGTTTAGACGCATTATTGGGGGGGAGTGTTAAAACTGTCTCAAGAAAAGAGTCAAAAACAGAGTCAGGTTCCGATTCCAGTGAACGTTCTGTTAGTAAACGAAGCGATGGTGAATTGCATAATGTCCCGGTTGAATTTATTCAGCCTGGAATCTATCAGCCGCGTATCGATATGCATACCGAAGCGCTGGAAGAATTGTCCAATTCAATAAAGGCGCAAGGTGTTGTTCAGCCCATAGTCATCCGTCCTGTTGGCGATTCAAGCGATAGCGGGGATCAAAAATACGAAATTATTGCCGGTGAGCGTCGCTGGCGGGCA
>Ga0209013_10001275_pt1 | contig 23239 bp, 37 predicted proteins | sample Cruoilmetagenom2_FD_187291 | JGI IMG/M metagenome (GOLD analysis project Ga0209013, IMG submission 187291) | Oil polluted marine microbial communities from Coal Oil Point, Santa Barbara, California, USA - Sample 2 (SPAdes) (version 2) | ecosystem: Environmental > Aquatic > Marine > Oil seeps ... | reverse complement strand
CATCTCTGCCCACACTGGCAGCGGGTGAATTAGGTTTCAGTACAGATACATTCCAAGTAAATATAGGCAATGGTGGAACTAATTATGAGTTCGTCATGCATCAACTATTCGATGCTCAAACTGTCTTGGCTGCAACATCAGATAATACTCCTGTTGCACTAACAGTAACCGAACAAAGCTTAGTAGGCAGGCTTACAGGTGGCAATGTTGCTGCTGTGGGTATAGGTATAGCAGATAATAACGTAGTCCAGATTGATGATGCTGATGCTGCTAATTTGGATTATGCCAAATTTACTGCTGCCGGGTTAGAAGGTCGAAGTTATGCTGAAGTTATGGCAGATTTAAGCGGTCAGGCAGGCGCAGATTTCGCCATGAATACTAATAAGATCACGGGAGTAACCGATCCTACACTCAATCAAGATGCAGCAACCAAGGCGTATGTTGACAGTGTTGCTTCTGGTCTTGATATCAAAGCATCATGTACTCTCGCAACAGCAGCAGCATTGGCAGCGTGTACTGCTGCCGGTTCAGGCGTTGGAAAAACATTAACAGGAGACGCAAATGGAGTACTAACTATTGATTCTGTTGCTACTGTTTTGAATGATAGAATATTAGTTCAAGATCAGGTAACCGGTGCAGACAATGGTATTTATGATGTGACTACTGAAGGAACGGCCGGGGTAGCTTTTGTTTTGACTCGATCAACAGACGCAGATCAAGATGCTGAAGTCACGGCCGGAATGTTTACTTTTATTGCTGAAGGAACAATAAACGGTGATAAAGGTTTTGTTCTTACAACCAATGATCCGATAACAGTTGATACCACTGCTTTGGTATTCTCTCAGTTCTCAAGTGCTGGGGCTGGTGCTACCACATTCGTAGAATTGACAGATACTCCTGCCAACTATTCAGGTGCTGGTTTAGATGTTCTAAGAGTTAATACCGGTGCTACTGCTGTAGAGTTTGTAGACTTTGCTACTACATATCTTGAAGCATCACCAACAAACGGAGAAACCGCCAAAGCTCCTAATTCTGATTGGGCTTTTGATCACAATGCTACAGACACAGGCGTTCATAATGCAGGAGCAAACACAATTTTAAACTCTGGTAGTACGATAGACGGCGGAGCATACGCTTAAGGCGTGATCTCCATGGAAGACGCAACAATAACCACGGATCAACCAAAAGAGCAGATGTATCAACATGGAAGATATCCTTCCGTAGTTGATACTGATGATTTGGTTATGGAGTTAGGAAAACAAGTTGTTGGTAATGTCAATAATGAAAAGATCATTGAACAGCTCATAACCAAATCCAAACAAGCAGAGGCAAATGCTAATGATGCTCATGATAAGCAGATATTTGAAGAAAATAAGCACAAATCCATTGAAGAATCAAATAAACTCTATGAAAAAAACAACAAAGAATTAAGTGATGAAATCGTTAAGCTTAGAAGTGAAATCAGAACTTTGAAATCAGAACATACTAACAAAGTAGATGAATTTGAAAGACAGATTAATGCAATGAAGATAGATTTCAAAGAAGAAGAAACCACTTATAAAGAAACCATAAAATCATTGAAAAGGTTAAAGTCAAAACCGAAAACAAAGGCAAACTCTTTAACAAAAAACAAACTTAAGCCGGTGGTATAATGGCAAACACTATTCAAGTGAGACGAGGCGCAAACGCATCATTACCAACTTTAAACGCTGGTGAAGTTGGCTTTTCTACTGATACTTATCAGATTTATGTAGGTGATGGAGTCAATAATCATGAGATTACATTACATGATCTTTTTGATGCCAATACTATCTTAAAAGCAGATTCAGACAACACACCGGCCGCCTTAACTGTTGTAGAACAGACATTAATAGGCAGGATAACAGCAGGCGTTATAACAGCGTTAACAGCTACACAGGTAAGAACCCTGCTTAACGTCGCTGATGGTGCTGATGTAACTGGATCAAACCCACCACAAGCACATGATCTTGATTCTCATAATAGTTGTACTCTTGCTGAATTATCAGCAGATATCACAGATGCAACATTGGCATCAATAGCAGGAACCGAAACATTCACCAACAAAATCATAGAGTTGGACGATGCTTTAGGAGTAGATCACACATATGAAGGCATTACGACTGATGATACTGTTGGAGAATCTGTAGTATTCGGTGATTTACTTTATATGAATTCTGATAACAAATGGTGGAAGGGTAGTTCTGCTGTTGCTTCAAGTGCTGAATGTCCGATTGAAGCAATGGCTGTTGCTACTATTGCAGCAGACGCAGCCGGAAAACTGTTGTTATATGGGACAGCCAGAGACGACACGTGGAACTTCACAACTATAGGTAAGGTCTATGTTGGTGTTGATGTTCCAACTCATACAATACCGTCTACGTCAGGCCACACAGTACAAATAATAGGCACTTCATTGGATGCTGATAGAATGCTATTTAAGCCAGACAGTACTTATATAGAATTAAGTTGATACAATATAACATAAGGAGAAATTTCAATGAGTAAGATTCATATCAGGAAGAGTGATAATAACCAAAGCTATGAAATGGTAATACATTTTGATACGCCAGCAGGAACAAACACAGTAGGATTAACATGGAAAGCGTGTGCCCTTGCAAGTGGTGATATTGGTACGACTGTATTAGAAGTAGGAACAGACCCGGGAGATACAACACAGGCCGAATATGACGATATCATAGCAGGCGACGTGGTTGAAATCGTAAGAACCGCTACGGTTGGCAATTCTCCTACCAATGCAATGATCGAATCACTCGCTGATATTTATATCACTGAATGGCAAAACGCAATGACTCGGGTATTGAAATATTACGGTCACACCATAGCGGGGACTTGATAATGGCAGCGTTAAGTAAAACACAGGGTATTACAGTACTTGCACATCAAGCGATTACTCATCCTGCTACTGTGGTGGGTACCGCACAAGACGTAACAACCAAATTCGCAGCTACGGTTTATCTTTATCATGCTTCGATAGAGGCAACTGCAAACACAAACCCAGGCAAGTTCTTAGTGCAAACAACACCATCGGCCACGGGGAACGACGACTGGACTACAGTTTATGAGTTCGATGCAACCATATCAACTGCTGATACACAGGCAATGACGGCCACGGAACCGGTCGGCGAGACTGTATTGGCTGTTACTGATACTACAGGATTCGCAGCATATGATAAACTCTATATTCAACATTCAACGCTTGCTAATTCAGAATGGAGGATATGCAAGGAAATAGTTACTAGTACATCTATTGATCTGGTTGATGGTCTGACAAATGAACAAACTTCATCAAGTGTTATCTGGAATGATGCCGATTTGTGGGTATGCGCTCTTGATTTAACCTCTGTGGGTAGGATAAGAGTTTTGTTTATGAGTGAGGGTGCTGTGGGTGCGAATGTTCACATAATGGCGCTTATGAGTACCGGCGATTCGATTAGCTGAAAACTGATACAACATGACACCACTACTAACCAAACCGAAACCAGGGGCTATGATTAATCCATTACATCCTTTAGCTCGTGGTTTAGTTGGGTATTGGTTGATGAATGAAGGATCTGGTTCAAGTGTGAAAGATATCTCTGGAAAAAGAAATCACGGGGTATTAGTTAATAGGCCACAGTGGACCGGTTTTAAGTCAGGTGGAGCAATAGATTTTAATGGGACAGATCAATACATCGAGATTCAACACGACAATTCCTTTAATAATGATTATATATCTATATCTGGATGGTTCATAAGTAGGAGACATGTAAAATATCAAGAATTGATACGCAAAGGTGATAATAGCGGAAGCCAGTCATTCAGTGTAATCTTCGGTTATCCTGACGCTGATGATATACGGTTAAGTATATTTATTAATAGTAATTGGAGACACGGTACACCAGTTGCGTTACAGCTAAACAAATTATATCATGTTGTGGGTACATATGATGGGTCAAACATTAGGTTATATTTGAATGGTGTTGAAGTGGCACCATATGGATATACTGGAACAATGACTGTTAGTCCAGACGTAGTCAACATTGCTCGTAGAAGTAGTGGAGATAGGGAATTTGACGGTATCATAGACCACATTCGTATATATGACCGTGCTTTGTTGTCATCAGAAGCTAAACAACTCTATCAAGAACCATTCGCAGACATAATAACACCGTCTGTCCTTAGATTATACACACAACCAACAGCAGGATGGACAGGAACAATAAACGGAATAACAAACCCTGCTGAAATATGCGGTGTTTCGGTAGCCGACATATTAAAAGTTAACGGAGTAGCAAGTTCTACATAAGGTAATTATTATGATGAGGAAATGATAAAATGTTTGGCGGTGCTCCTTACGGAACAATCCCATACGGTGGACTTTTGGAAACAGATCAATCGGTATTCCCCATTACATTAGTACTGTCCGAAAGTGATATTTATTCAGTAGTATTATCTAACGGTTATATTTATTCTGTAGTATTGACGGAGACATGATAAAATGATTAACCTTGATTACAAATTTGTAGATAAATACACCGAATCATCATTCACGATAAATGCAGACGTTACAGATCCAGATACCGGAGCAACAACTGATCCGACAACAGTTACAATATCAATAAAAGACCCGGACGGCGCATTGGATGTAGACGGAACTGCCATGACAAAAGATGCAATTGGTGATTATCATTATGACTATGATATTCCTGCTACGATAGGAGCATACGTAGGCCGTACAAAATGTACAAGCGCAGCAGGTAAGATCACTATTAAAACATTCGGCTTTTGGGCTGAAGCATCCATATAATCAACCATACACGGGGTAATAATATGAGATTCGGCAGGGCATTGTTAGCAATAGATCAAGAATTTGATGATTTGGGATACACTACGGTATCAGTAGATGGCAGTACAAACGATGCTAAGACCATACAGGACAAAATAGATGATTATGGCTATGGATACACGGTTGTCGAGGGTGTATCTGCTCTTATTAATGAAACAATTACTGTCCCGTCTAATATGATTTTAGAATTCGTATTGCAAAATGGTATTACTGTTCCGGGATCTCATGACTTAACACAGTATACAAAAAACACAGATGTATATTCACCATTGATTACAAACGATGATCATTCATCCGGGAATTCGAACATTCAAATTGTTGGTGCTAATATTGATTTTGACGGTGATAACGGAAAATCATTAACCCAAAGTTGGGCCGGTGTATGGTTGGATAATGTCGTTGATTCATATGTCAGGCATTGTGACGTTTATGACGTAGTTTATGATGTTAATTGGGCATTTGGTAGGGGTTTTGGTGTGTTGATATCAGATTCATCAAAATCAACAATTGAATATTGTAAGGGTAGGCACTGCGGTTATGAAGGTATTGGCGTAAGAGCCGATTGTGATAATATAATTGTTTTCAATTGTGAAGGGTGGAACAACAGACAACATTCAATGCAGGCCGCCGGGTGGTCTCCATCAGATACGTCTGATTATCCCGAACAAATAATGTTTAATTCATGCAAAGGCGATGGAAATATATTAGTTCATGGCAGTACTGATGAGAACAGAATGTCTTTTACAAATAATATGTGTTCTTATATAGGTGTCATTGAAAACGTGGTTGATGTAGTGATAAATAATAACATAACAAAATCTATATATGTTAATTCGACTGCTGATCAAGACGCAACAATTGAAAATATACAAATAATAAATAATCAAGTCAACGATTCTTTGAATGTTGACAGTGCAATAAAAATTTATACCACTGGCACCGGAACCAAACTGATACAAAACATAACGATTGCGAATAATGTATGTACAACCGGGACAGTAGGAAACGCAGTGAACATAAAAACAGGGAACGCAACAACAGACATTAGAAACATCTACATTTCGAACAATATTGCGAACACAAGGCGAATATGTTCATTCGCAGGAACCGGAGCAGGCACAATAGAAAAGATACATTTTGATAATAATACATTTGATCCGTGTCACGCAGAGGGAATACTAATAAAACAGTCTGAATCATGTGTTGTAACAGACTTATACGTAAATGGCAACAGTTTCAATGATGCGTTCTGGCCTGTTGCTGGAACGGTTGACCGGGCTTTATTTATTGGGAATGATTTTTCTGATTGTAGTAATCTTGATGATTGGGAAAGTTGGACAAATTTAACTTTTAGAGATAATGTAGGATATGTTTCACAAAATAACGGAAGTGGTACCGGAACGGGTGCAGAACAGACCATTGCGCACGGATTAAACAAAACACCCACAAAAATCATATTATGGAATATTGAGGATGGTGCAAATCCTTATATATCAACTGCTGCAACATCTACAAACATCTACATTACAGCAGTAAGTGGAAATGATTATGGGTGGGACGCATCGTTTTAATTTGTTACACACACTTAAAATCGTTACGCAGTCACCCAAAATAATATATGTATGTTCACACAAACACGATAAAGCACGGAGGTGAACATGTGATTGAAACAATTGAGCCAAACGTAGCATTATCTCTTGCTGCAATGGCAGGAGCAACCTTTTATCACGTAGCGGGATTAATCGATGCGAAGAACGCAGACCCAAACATAAGCTACAAATATACTTATCTTATTCAGACTGCTATAACAATCTTGATGATTGCAGGACTATATCAATATGCGGAAATTGAACTTACGTTCTTTACTGTTATTTTAGCATTTATTAGTGGTCTTGGCGGCAATGCAGGAGCATCTACATTGATAAGACGTAAAGCCAAACAAGAAAACCCACCCAAATACCCACATGTATAAAATTAGCATCTGAAATATAACAGCAATAGTACCTTTTAATAGGTGTTTATGTATCTATAAACATAGCACCTATATATTTATTTTTATATTAATGAAACATTATCGTCAATTGAAATATATTAATCAAACTGTTAAACATATTTACAGTCACATCAACACATTTTTATATTTATTAGTGGTTTTAGTATCGTGCAACAAAAAATACCAATCCACACAAATTTGGACATGAAAACTTTTAAGTTTCTCAAGCAGATGCAATCAGATTTCAATATTAATTTGAATGATGCTATTGCTATGTTAGTGGAATCGCATATAAAACAAAAAGAAGAAATGAAAAAAGAAATTTTGCGGGCTGTTGTTGAGCATGTCCTGCATTTATATGTTGATAAAAAATATTTTAATTAGTCTTTTCTGGTTGCGTATTCATACACATCAAATGAATTTGTGCCAGTATCAAAATAATAATTATTGAAGTTGTTAGGTTTGATTTCTAACCATTTACTATCTTTTTGGAGTTCTGCCATTGAATATTTCCATTGATTATGTTCTGATAAACTATACCACTCATCTTCGTTTTCATAACCTGCTACGTGCATGTTAGGGAACCCATCGCATACGCTATAACTCATTACAACTGGCATATGATCATTCGATTCGAGCATGTCAATGAGCTTATCCCATCCCATACCCTTTCGATATATTGATGAGTTTAAGCCTTGTTTTATTATTGAGGCTACCCATTTTCTATTGTGGCCTTCGATATATCCGTGAAGTTCACATAATCCATTAATCAAAGCAAAAAGTTTGATTTGGCTGCTCCCCATCATAATAGATGTATTTAGTGCAATACCAAACAGATCATATTTTTGGTTGTCTATGATCAATCCGTCGTTTATACCGTTCGCTACATGAAACCAAGATTTGAATGCGTATTCAAATACGTCTGGACGATCTTTGTATAGGTTGTGTAGATAGCATTTGTCGGGAATTGATTTTAAAATATTTGGTGGGTCGGTTGTCAGACTTTCAATAAGTGGAAGAAGTGGGATTAAGCCTATATCAAAAACCAATATATTAATATGTGCTCTTTCGCTTCCGCTTATATGAGTTGTTTCGTGTTCGCTGTTGAAATCTATTCGGGACATTTAATCAACCATCCTGAATTTGTGGAAATATACTTTATGGCTTGGAACAAATCCAACTTTTGGGTGTAATTCAGTCCATACATTAATGAATTCCTGTGATCCTGTTGCACCTTCTTCTTTGAAATGCATATACGCAATGGTCATGAGCCGGATATATTCAATAGAATCAATTTCAAAAGACATGTTTTGAACGTGGAAGACGTCGCCCTTTCGGCCATATTTCTTATTCCTACTTGTTGCTGTTTTGTTGCCAGACAAAAGCCGTTCTGTACTCCATTCGTTAAAAGGTATTTCAATTACTGACATAATTTATCTCCCTGTTCTTTTGTAATTTCAATTGAATACAATATCATTATTTTGTTGTTGTTCTCGATAACGAAATCAACCGGGTGTATGTCTATTATTCCAGCGTTCCATGTTCCAACGGCTTCGCCTTGAATAACATAAACCACATAATAGAATTTTTCATTTTCAATCATTGTTGTTCTCCCTTGCAGCATAAGCAAATTTATCACGTTGTTCTTTTGTAATTTCAGCCATGAATAATATCACTATATTCCCCGCCTGTTTAATTGCAAATTCAACGGGGTGTTCGTCTGTAACAAACGTATTATACGTATTCAAATAGTCTCCCCTATTAATATAGGTAAAATAATAATATTTCTTATTTTCAGTCATAATAACCACAAATAATATACAGCATTATGATATATATAGATGTCTATGTATATCATGTTTAGAAATAAAAAATAAAAAAATGGGTGTGTGTGGAATTAAACCACACAAAAAACAAAATTAAGAGTTCTGCCAATCAACTATTATTTGTTGTAACTCTGATGTTGTGAGTATGTGGCCTCTTACTGGTTTATCTTCTATCCAATGAAATGACGCGTGCTGCATTTCTTCTGTAGTAATGATCTCGCCGTCTGCTGAATCTTCACCGTACCATTCTTCTTTCCAGTCTTCCGATTTATCACTATTTGATCTCGGATCTTTTATCTGTGACGGGTTTGATGTTCCGCTGAAATCTCCTGTTGCTTCGACGTTGTATACCTCAAAATCGTGGCCATTGGTGAGATCTATACACATGCTCGACGATCCCCAATTACCAGAATGTGCTTTAATATCTCTTACAGTCACATCCCAGCTATCAGCGTCTGCTTGGGTATATACAAAGAAGTTACCGTGGTCTTCTACCACGCAATTCTCAATTAGGCAATCCCGCATAACTGCTTGGATGCCCCGAGCATAATGATCAAAGTAGCAGTCTCTTACAACCATTCGTGTTACTCCGCACCAATTCGTGAAGATCGCTACTTGGCGACCATTAGAGAACGAACAACCTTCAATAAGCACGTCGGTGGTGCCGTCGTAATGCTCGTTTGCTTTTGAGGTATAGAAGTTAATCGAGTTGTGAATGCACCCGTCAAAATCACAATCTCTTATAGTTATGTGGTGGGATATATCATCATCCTCGCCTCTTAATCCGATGAAATTAGTACTTTCGCTATAAGGATCGTAAAAAGTACAATCTTCCACTAGCAGATCATGAGAACCGTCATTCATAACAAGAGAATAACCGTTATAATGACATTCTAGGTTTTTCATCTCGATATCATGCTGTCCATTACATACCATGACTGGATGCCAAGTATTAGTAATTTCAAAACCGTCTATGATCCAATAGCTGGCATGAACGGTAATGCCATGATCATGTATGTTACTTCGTTTGATTACTGGGTTTTCATTATTATAGTTTTTGAGTATATTGTAACTGTTTGATGTTCCATCATTGTCTATGGATACACCGCCTGTATATGTCCCGCCTTTGACATATACGGTATCGCCGCCATCACATTGATCAACGCCGTGATCAATGGTCTTAAATGGGCTTGATAACGTCCCTGAATTACCATCATTGCCGGTAGTAGCCACATAAAAGTCTTGAGCATAAACAGTTCCCGCAGATGCAAATAAAATACAACCTGCTATCAACAACAACACTAAAATTTTATCCATTTTATATTTCATATTATTTATTCACTTCCTGCCTTTCGGCTAAATGAATAAATATATAACTACATGATATATATAGATGTCTATGTATATCACACTCTGTAAAAAAGTAGTAGTGTGTAGTTGTTTTTTCTACACACTTAGACAATTCTAGTTTATTATTTCACCATAATGAGATGCAACAATATCTAAATCCAACATGTCTACAATTCCGTCTTTGTTGACATCATGACGTGGGTGTTCTGGCGGTTCTGTGGGTGTTGGGTCGGGTGTTGCTGTTTGTGTAGGCATTGGATCTGGTGTAGTAGTTGGCGTTGGTGTCGGGTCTGGAATATATGATAATTCCAACTTTGGTCGTTGGTTAACATTAGGATGATCCATGCTATAAAACGCCACATAACCATCATTATCATTTGCTTTGATTAGGAAGCCAGTATTATCATAAGTTCCACCAATGTAATTATTGACTAGATCGGTCACATCAAAACCGTGATATTGATTATCCGGTGTTCCTGTTAAGGTTATAGTATCGTATTTTTCGAAACAATCCCCACCAGGATTCAACCAGTTTAGACCGTTATCGTATGAATTCCAGTTAGTGTATAGTGGATTCCACGCAGCCGGCCTATACAGTTCGATCTCTGTAGCAGTATCCCTGCTTTCGTAGTACCAATATAATGACAAAGTTGCAGATTCTACGGTTTTGTTGGGGATATCAAACCACAACACACTATTATAATTATTATCCCCAAGTTTCCCAACATCAAGCCAGGGAGATGAACCTAATACAATATCTGGAGTTGACTGTTTAAGTCTGTTATCTGAATTTGTCGGTGTTGGGTCAGGTGTTGCGGTCTCTGTTGGTGTTACCGTTGGGTCGGGTGTAGTGGTTGGTGTTGGTGTGGGGGTAGGGTCGGGCCTTGGGTCAGGTATTTGTGCGGGCGTAGATGTCCTACTGAAATCGCCTGTAGCAGTAACACAGTACACATAAAAATCATGTCCTTTGAATAGGTTCACGCATGGGTTAGATGACCCCCACGTTCCGGCATGTGCATTGATATCCCTAACTGTTACATTCCAGCTATTAGCATCTGCCTGTGAATATACAAAGTGGTGCCCATGGTCTACAGCTATACAATTCTCAATTAAGCAGTCTCTCATTACTGCTTGTATTCCTCTTGAACAGTGATCAAAGTAACAATCCCTAACCACCATTCTTGTTGCTCCACACCAATTTGTGAAGATTGCTACTTGTCGCCCATCAGTAAAGGTACATCCTTCGATTAATATATCAGTAGTACCGTCGTAATGTTCATTGGCCTGTGAGGTATAGAAGTTTATAGAATTATGACCACAACCATCGAAACTGCAATCTCTTATAGTTATGTGGTGAGATATAAAATCATCTTCTCCACGCAGGCCAATAAAATTAGTACTTCCGCTGTGGGGATGATGGAAACTACAATCTTCGATTAACATGTTATATGACCCGTCGTTTAAAACAAGGGAATAGCCATTACGGTGGCAGTCTAAGTTTTTCATGATGACATCATGATATCCTTTTCCGACTGTTACCGGGTGCCACGTGTTTGTAATTTCGAACCCGTCGATTATCCAATAATTAGCAGAAACGCTTATCCCGTGATTGTAAATATTACTTCGTTTTATCGTTGGGCTTTCATCGTGGTAATTAGTCAGGGTATTATAACCATTTTCGGTCCCACTATTGGAAATTGTTATACCTTCAGTATATATTCCATTTCGAACATATACGGTATCCCCGCCACCACATTGATCAACAGCATGATCAATCGTTCTGAACGGGTTTATTATTGTTCCGGAGTTGCCATCGTTTCCGGATGTTGATACATAATAATCTTGTGCATAAGCCGTATTCATAGTTGCGAATAAGACAAACACAACCAGCAGCGACAAGAACAAAAACCTATTAACTTTTTTCATTCGCTTTTCACGTCCTTTTATACAAATCACAGTTTAATTGGTATGGCCATGTAATTACAATACACGAACACTTAATTGTGAAACGTGTCCGTGTTATGCGTATTTGTGACACGAACCGAATAATATGTTTTGAAATATATAATCACGTGATGTAAATAGACATCTATATATATCAGTAGTGAGTAGTAAGTGTATGCCATTAAATCAGCTAACAAGTGTAAGATTAGCAAGTGAAGAAATAAGAGAAATTGATCAACTGGTTAAAGATGGTATGTGTATGAGCCGGGCCGATTTTGTCCGGGATGCCACAAGAAAAGAATTAGAAAATACAAGAAAAAAAACAAAATCCAAATGAAATTAAAGCGGTGTGTAGTTGTTGTTATCTACACACCGCGTCTCCAACATGTTCCGCCACAGGTTTCTCTCCACTATACTTTTTCCTGATGGCGGGACTCTTCTTAACATCAGCGTGTCAGGACGGCGTGATTAACTTTTCCTCTGTTCTATAATCACAAAATGAGTATCCCTCATGTCCTGGCTCTTCCTATCATCAAAGTGCTCCGGTTCATATCAAAATAATATGAATCTTCCCTGGAAAGTTGAAATCGGTTAAAGTCCGAACCGGAGCAATTACAATTATACAAAAGGAGATAAAAATATGAGTATGAAAATAAAAGCCGATAGAGTACGGAAATATAAAATAACTAATATAGATATGTTGTCAAGAGAAGAACTACCAGATGAATATTTGGCAAAATCCCCACACTGCCACAAAACAGCATTAGGAAATGGTTTAGTTTTGCGGTTTATTGACCACAAAACCAAATTGGTAAACACCACACGGGTAGACACAGGTGATAAAATAACAGAACAAGAATTCCGGTTTATAGCTAATATGATAGAAACGATAAGAAAAAGAAAGAAAAGGAATATGTTGAATGGACTGGATCGTATACATTAGAGGCGTGATCATGGCACCCAAAACAACCGAATTCATCATTAACATCCTCATTAGTACACCAGACGGAAACCAAGAACCAAAAGGTTTTATGACGAGAACACACTACCAAAAAACACAAAAATAGATAAAGTAACCCGTGACATAAAGTCACGGGTTGAAAAATTACAAACTAAAATTCTATAACAGAGCCATTAAATCAATTTCTTTTTTTGCATCAAATATTGAGAAAACTGGTAATATTGGAGTATCATTAATCCAATATTGTTCGAGTCCATTGTATTGTATTTGAGTTATGTTTCCATTTAATAGATCGTGTGTTGCTGTTTGTAATTCGCTTGTATCTATCAGGTTATTGGTATTTGTATCATACATGATTGCCAGATACACAATGTCTATAATGTCCCTGTCTTCTACCCACAACATGCTTATTTTGTCAAGCAGTATTTGAGTAATATAACTGTCTAACATGTCAGCCGTTGCTTCTTGTAGTTCGGGCGTATCTATCTTATTATTATCATTATGATCATATGATAGTATCAGTGATTCAGATGATGCATATACTGTATTGATCATAGCCAATACTATAATAATTCCCATAACTATACTTGTTGTCTTATTCATGTTGTTTTCCTGCCTTTAGTTTTTCTAATTTTATTTCACCATATTCAAGTTCTTTGTGTTGAGTTTCGTATATACACTTTGCTGTTTGGAGTGTTTGTTCATTGATTCTAAATATACATTCTGCTGTTTTGATATCTATTTTTTCTTTTTCAATGCGTGTTCTAGTAAGTTCACACTGCAACCGTCCGTATTCGTTTTCAAGTTCATTCATGTTGTTTTTCCTCTTTTGTTTCTGATTTGAATTTTATTGCATATGAGCCATATGCAGATAAACAGAAATATGATGAATATTCTCCTGTAACGGTGTCACCAATACTTTGTATACCATACTCATTTTTCAAAAATGCTGCGTCTTGTGTCGTTTCTGGTACTATTCTCATTCCGTCTTTATCTATTTCAAGTCTCATTTTGTACTACTCCATTTAAAATATTTTGTCTGTTAAAATGTGTATTTCTACTATAAGAAATATACAAATAACAAAGATTAATGTTACATCTGCCAGCTGTCCTTCAAATCGTATCGCTGGTATTTGATCAATCATATTGATGAAAAGTATTACAGGCAAAATATACAATACCAGGTTCAATATGATGCTTAATGGTCCGAATACAACCGAATGTGATAAGCCTCTGTGTTTCATTATTTCTCGGTAAGGATACCAAATCCATCTAAATATTGACCACCTTTTATAAACGCTGGAATTCACGTCCAAATCCGGGGAAATAAGATAACTCGTCAAAATATAAATCACATTGAATAATGCAAATTCTCTTATTTCAATGTGGGTATGAAAAAATACAATTAGTATATTAATTAGTATTAATACAATCCAATTTATCATGAGGTGTGTTTTTCCAGATGGCATTAATCGTCTTCCAGCAGGATCTCAATGAATTTATCAATTTGCTTATCAGTGAAACCAGCATCATATAATTTTTGTCTTGATGACGGTCCACCGTTTGCCCTTTTTAGATTTTTAATTAGTATTTTGTATGATTCGATCACTTCATAAAGATCATTTGTGTGTTCTTCTAAATCTTTTATTGCATCATCGGCATTTAATAGTTTCATATCTTGGACCACAGTTTATATTATATTATTCGGTAGTATGTTCAGACGGCTTATCAAAAACTATACCGCTCCAACACGACAGATTTAAAGCATTGTGTCGCATTCCTACAATTTTATCTCCTTCATGTTCCAAATTAAACATAGATTCAAGGTATATTTCATCTTGTGGCGTTTCTGGGATTATTGACATTCTAGTATTACTTATTGAAATTCTCATTTTCAAGCCTTCCTTATTATTTATGATTTGTTTATAGTTATTTTGCCGGTTTCTGTGTTTTGTTCGTATGTTATATAATCTTCGTTTTCTAATTTCAACAGTTCCCTTACTCGTTTCGGTATCGTTGTTTTTTCGTGTGATACCCGTGAAAGCGCAATTGTTTTAAATGTCATATGCTAACTATATAAATATAATGCTATAAATACGTTTTGTGTGGATAGTACGAAAAGTATTTATACGTACGTGCAAATTTAATACTATCAATAAAAAGGAGTAAAACTATGAATAAAATAAATTTAATATTTGGTATATTGGCATTTTCACTTGTGTTTATGCCGGGGTGTATGGCATTGGAAGGAGAAAGTCCTGCTGCAACATTTGACAGATTGACAGGCGAAGGAATAATATTGGTTGTATCTGTATCACTTTTCATGATTGTTCTTGGTGCTGTTATGATAATATTTGGTGGAGCAAGCCCCAAAATCAGGGCGTGGGGTGCGTATATGATAATATCTGTGATTCTTGGTAATTTTGTACTGCTGGCGGCCCCATGGTTCTTAGAATTATTACAAACATCTTAATTGGTGTTTTGTTTATTCTTTTTTTGCCATGCTGTTCAGGGTATGATAATTACAGTGATGTAATTCCTTGGGAGCCAGTGGCAGACAGAACGGGTGGTGTTGTTGCTCATTTTTATCAATGGCACAACAGCATGACTTCACACGAAAACGTTGAGCGTATGTATAATCCTGCTACATTTGGATTACCTGCGGATACTGATTTATGTTATGGTGGTGGCCCGATCAGGTGGACTTATATATCAATAGTTGGGCCAAAATATGCGGTGCTATACAAAAATGATACTTATAGTAATTCGTCTGAAATGGTTTACAACGTTGGGTATCTACCAGAGCCCAAAACGTCACTGAATAGCGTTACAATAGACAGCGTAACGTCCATAGAAAGGGCTTATGATGGTGTCATGCTAGAGGTCGATATCACGTGTAAATGGCATACATCATCACGGAGAGCGGATGGTAGTATCAAAAAGAAACACCGGGTAACCATGATCCACCAAAAAGTGCATAATAATGTCACAACGTGGATTCAAGCAGATGAATATAATCAAACAGTTGAATGTGTTATCACAAACCATAGCGGATATTACAACACCATAAACATGACTGGATTACCTGATAATGCATCCCATTATCTTATAAATGTAACTATGGGAAATGTAACAAAATCATTACTCAAGTCCAGCTATGTATATTTCAAAAATGAATCTGTTGATTATCAATTATACGATATGCATGATTATGATTTTTATGAACTGGATGGAGTATCACCGTTTGGAAAGAATGAATTTCTGGTACCAGATGGGTACATTGATGATGTTAAAGTAGTCGTAAGTTCTCCTTTTGAATCTTATGAACTCGAGACAAACATAACCAGAATTGATGAAGAAAAAGAAACAAATGAAATTATAATATGTGGCGCTTTAATGTGTTTTGTTATAATATACGTATTATATAGGATGTTAAGATTATGAAGTTCTTTGATTTAGATCAGCAGATCAGTAATGTTGGATTAAGAGCTGTGGGTATCGGGGATAATCAGACGGTGGAAGACGGTTTAATTGGCTGGTTATATGATGGTGGTCATTTAGGTTCAGGAGCAATTACCAATTCGTATGTTGATGGTATACTACCAGATTTGTATATAATGTTTTATGCTGTTGCTATGTTTGTTTTGGTAATGGGTGTACTTGTTTATATAGGGTATTCTGTGGGAATAGTATCAGCGCATTCATATGTATTATTAATAGAAGTTGTAAAGCGGGTTGGTCTGGGGGCTATTGTTGTGGGCAGTGCAACGTGGATATTGGGTTGGATAGTTGACCTATCAGATGCATTAACCTTAATGTTCGGCCTGAATGCAGATATAATGGCATTTGTTGTGGACATGTTCACTAGTGCTTATTGTTGTATTTTTGTGATTTTGGGTGTGTGGGGAATATATGCCACTGCTATGGTATATCTTGCAAGGGCTGTATTTCTTGGATGCCTTGAAGTGTGTTTTATCATAGCTGTCACGATGTGGATATTCGGGGCAATCGAGTTGAGCATATGTAAAAGTATAGAAGGATTGGGCGTATTGTTGTTTAGATTTATGTTGTGGGGTGTATTTGTTGCTCCGTTGTTAGCAATGTGCTACGGTATAGGTATGGGTGCAATGATGAGCAGTGCGGGACCGGAACCGGTTATGATGTTCATGGGTATCATGATATTATTGTTTTCGTGTATTGTTCCGTTGATCGTGTTTTTGAAATTTGTATATAACCCAATCACACCAATAAAAAGAGTAGTAGGGAGTGTATTATAATGACTGATAATATAGGGTACGAGATACCACCAAGTTTAAAATATGAAGAAAAGATTTTTGCAGGAATGACTAAGAGGCAATTAATCTATTTGGTTTCTGCATTTGCTTTGTGTGCTGTTATAGTGAAGTTTACATCGTTTCTATCAGTATATGGAACGGTTTATAAATTTATATTAATAATTATGCTGTGTACGATAGTAACGGCGTCGCTTGCTATTTGTCAATTAAGACTAGACAGTTGGTTCGTAACAGTTGGAAAATATACAAAAAAAAGAAATAAAATTAACCGATTCGATAAAGAAATGTTGAATTATTTATCACTCCGGAGTATAAATTATGATCATTATTATAATGTATTCGGTGATGCATGTACGATCTTGAAACTGTATACTCTTACTGGGGATCGATCTGATGCTAAAAACATAGATACGATACAAAAAAGTGATGTTGATTTCCTCAACTCTTTACCGTGTCCTATTCAGTTGATCGGGCATTCATCACATTTCGACATTGATAAGTATGTATCAATGGTTATGGGTGGCGTTGAATTGTTATCAGATGATCAACAAAAATTAATGATCGGACATCTAAATCATATTAAAGAATACTGTGATGATGAAAATGTAAAAGATAAGACGGTCTATATGGTCATTAAGACCCCCGTAAACACAATAAACCAAGTTGAAAAGCTTGATATTGATACTAAGACTATCATCAAGAGTTTGACTTCTTGTTATGTTGTGGGTGAGCGTCTGAGTGGACAAAGATTAACTAACACCCTTCTTATGCTTTCATGTGGTGTGGGCCGGGATGGTGTTGATTATTTGGCAGATTGTGTAACGCTGGAGGATATTTAGATATGTTTGAACAACTTAAAGAAATTAAAAAATCAATAGATTCAAGTGTTGCTGGGTGGGACGTGAAGCGGTCTAATGCACAGGCAGGCAGAAAAAAAACAGGTGTTAATGATATCGATAAAAGCCTTAAGATGTTGATGCTACCGGATTCGATAGTTGAGAAGTGGGATCATACGATTGTGAGCGGGATAAGTCATTCTGTGTTGGGTTGTGCGGGTTATCCTGCAAAGATCCGGTCAAAGTGGCTTAACGGTCTGGTAGACGATGATAGTGATATTAACTTTACACAGTTCATATCTAAAATTGATAACCAATTGGCTAGGGACCAAGCGCAAAAGCATCTAAGGGACCTTGAAACCGAAGTCATAACTACCGAACGGGGCGGGAATGTTCCGTCTGAAGAGTTAAGAAACAAAATAGCTGCCATCAAAAACCGGATTGCAAAACTTGGCTCTGGTGACGAGGCTGCATTCAACATGGCCTTATATCTCGGTCAATCGGATTTAAAACAACTAGTTTTACGGGAAAAGGTCGCTTGGCTTAAGTCGAGGTTAGATGGTCTCATGATCATTCCTGCTGAGTTATCTTTCAAGAAGACAAATGCACATAAAAACTTCATGCCATCTGGTGTTGATTTTGTTGATATGTACAAAGAGTTTGATTCTACCAGTATGGCAGAAAGTATATTATTTCCCGGAAGGGCAGTGGCAGGCGGGCTTACAGCAGATGCTATATACATCGGTGTAGATTTTGATACAGGTGTCCCGATCTTCTATGACAAATTTGATAAGAGTCGGAACAATTATAACTGTTTCACTATGGGGAAAAGTGGAAGCGGGAAGTCGTTTTCGGAGTCTACCAGGATCATACACGAAGCATGGGCAGGCAGGTCTATAAGTATCATAGATCCGAAAGACGATTATAGCCACATAATAACCAAACTGGGCGGCATTGTCGTCAAAGTGTGCGAAGGGGCTGAAGGGGTTCGCATGAATCCTTTTGATATTGGTAACGGCCCAAAGGATTCATTAACGGCTAGGCAGCAAGAGATCCCGAAATTCTTATTAATGCTGTTGGGTCCAGAAGGAGTTACAGCAGCAGGCTTGCCAATCATCGATACAGCAGTAAATGAAATCTATAAAGCGAGAGGTATAACATCAGTGAGGGATACTTGGGACCGTGAGCCGCCCATACTTGAGGATTTCTATGATTATATTGAAAACTATTTAAATTTTGATGATATAGACCGAGAAGAAAAGCAGGCAGGTAAAGCCCTGAACCGAAAACTTAAGATGTACGTTAAAGGTTCTTATAAGAATTTCTTTAATGGACAGACTAACATTCAAATGGATGAAAAGTACATCAGTTACAATCTACTTGAGATCCCGGATACTGTCCAGGATGCTGTCATGTATCAAATCATGCTAAAACAGTTCGCATTTATGATTAACAAATCGAGCGGAAAACGAACTTTGATTGTTGATGAAGCCTGGTCATTGATGCAAAAAGAATCACACAGTATAAAATCATTAATCAAATTGTGTAGATATTTCGACCTGTGTGTTGAACTATTAACCCAGGATTTAGGAGACATTTCTAAGACCGAAGTTGGCGATGCTATCTTAGGAAATTGTGAAACAAAATTCATATTTTCCGTGGAATATTCGGAACGTGCGAAAGTTAAAGAGACCTTCGGTTTGTCTGATGAACAGGCAGATTTCATTTCAAGTACCAGGCAAAAAGGCGAAGGATTGTTCATATCATCGGGTGTTGTCACAAAACTAAAAGTGATAGCGGCACCTAACGAAAAGGAATTAATTGAGTCAAAAGCGGAGCCAATGGAACCACTGTGCACAAAAACCGATTTGCAGAGGTTAATGTATCCTATGAAAGATTTGTTACCAGAACAAAAAGAGATACTCACGGACAACGGATATAAAGTTGTGAGATCTGGGAAACTTGGGTATGGTCAGGCTTCATATATCATCAATAAATCGGGTGCAAGCAATCAATCGGACGAACATTTTATATTTGCTCATTTGATCGGAGATGTGGCAAAAAACAATGATTTGGATGTTCAAATATCGGATCGTGGGAAAAACCCCGATGTACTGATTACAAATTTAGAAGGAAAAACACTCGGTTTTGAGGTTGAAATGAATACAAATAATAATAGCGATTTACTTGAAAAAGTTGACAGACTTAACGAAACAAAAGGATTAGACAGTTGGTATTTTGTTACACACAAGAAATATACGGACAAATACGAAAAGTATCACAATAAAACAATATCATTTATAGATATTGAAGAATTTATAACGAATTTCGCAACAGAGAAAAAAAACCAACTAATAGTTGAAAAATGAGTTGAATAAAATGATAAAATTTGAAAATAATATAAAAAAATCTATCAAAAATCTAATATTTTCTGGGACTAATGTAATCATAATTATCTTATTTATATCGGCGGTGTCGGGGTGCCTCGATTTGAAGCCGGAACCGATAACCGGGGCCTACTCGGACGGAGCCAAGGAAACATTGGATTTATATGATAATAGTACGTTCCTGTTTACTCTCCATGTTGGTTATATAGCCGGTAGACCTGTCAACCAGTCGTCCACCGGGACGTTCCTTGAGGATGGTGATGTTGTCACATTCACCGGGACAAATGGTGTAACGACCTTAGGACGTGTCCAGAACGGAGCCATTTTAATCGAAGGTACAAAATTCACAAAAACCGAAAAATAAATAAAAGTTGTTGTGTGTGTTCAGATTTGTCACACACAGCTTATTTTTCGGCTTTAATTTTTGGTTTGGTATTAAACCTCGTCTTTTTTTACATTTTTTAAAAATCACACTTCGAAAAACAGATGATCATCTAAATCCATTGATCTGCTGACAATCAATAAATGCTGTTCTGCATCCAATAGTTGGTTGCGTATTTTTGATACACCGTTTTCATTTTCATTGAGTAGTTTCATTGCTTCTCTAACGTTTGACAGTGCAAATTGGATATTATCAGTTTTCATTTTATTTTTTCTCTCCTGGTGCTTGTCACCATATTATATATGGTCACTATATTATATATAGTTACCGGTTTGACATTTCAATTTAAATGGTCTGGTAAATTGTTTTCAATGAATAATAAATAATTTTCTATAATAGGATACCCTAAAGACTTTTCAATGTATATTATAATCCCCACACATAACAACATGACGCATATTACCATAATCAGATTATCTGTTTTATTCATTTTTCAGTTCCTGTTTTTTTGTATCGAAGTGAGCACCAGCAAACACAAAGACAAATGTCAATACTAGATAACAAGCAATAATACGAAATGGGTTAATATAAAAAATATCATATGTACTTAACAGGTTTGAGCACATTGCCATTGTCCCGCCTATGGTCAAAGCTGTTAACCATCCGTTTATCAACCAGTACCCACCACACCTTGATATTACGTATGCAGCAAACAGGACCATGATAACTAATATCAACTTAACAATGATGAAACACACAACACCATACGAATCATATAAGTCGCTGAATAAAAAGTTAAATTCGGCACCATGGCCTTTCATATTTATCATTAATGCTGCTGTCAATGCGTCGCCTATACCAAATGTTAAGAATGCCGCAAAAAAAAGGAAGTGTCGGAGGTTCATTCTTCCTCCAACGATTCCTCAAGTTCTGTTATTGTTGTCGTTATTGAGTTTTGTGTGCCTGATCCACATACATTTTTTCTTATTCCTGGAATCCAATATTGTTCAGCCCGGGCATATTCCATACTTTTGTATCCAGCAGCGACACGAACCAAGTAATCGGCTTCCTCTACTAATTCAAGTATTTCATTTTTGATGTTTTCTAGTCTTTCTGTTGTTTCTGGTAATTCTTCGTCTGTTAGCATTACATTCTTCCTCCTACTTATCATCATCTTGTTTTTTGATAATTCCAATATGAAAATTTCCAGTGTGCAGGTGTATGATCCCCCCGCCAGACAATTCATCGGATGCTACTAGGGTAACTGTTTTACTCATCTTCAATCCACCCTTTGCCCCGGCACTTTGGGCACACACGAATCTTTGTATTCATCCGGTCTAAATGTTTTTGTATGATTCCATCCATCTTTGCCTCCAACTTGTAATAGTTGTCTGCATGCACATCTTGGACCGGTCCACCATAATTATATTTTATCTTTGAAATGCTTATGACTATCTTTTTTTCGTCAATCAGTGGATCTTCCAAGTATGGCACACTGGCTTCTACAACGAAATGAAAATCATAATCTGAGGTTATTTTGCAATGGCTTGGTAAGTTCTTCTTTGTTGCAGTCCGGATATAGTCATATGCGTCATCCCCTTCGATGTAGCAGGGCATGGTGTGGTGCACAATCATGTGCCTGTCTATATATCTTGGAAACTCTACTACGTATTTGTATTTTGTCTCAAACAATGGCTCACAGTTTGAATCTATGACTTCTAAAGTCATATCTACAATCTTCCATTGATCATGTTCTTCTCGGTATACTGATTCGTACAATCTCACGATTTCGCTATTCTCACAAGTATCATTACAACATTTGAAATCATCTTTTGTCATGAATTCAGGTGTTTTGTCGGTAGGTGTGAATCCGTCCTTTAATTTATATTTCATTAGAATTTTCTGGCCAGTAACGAAATACTCCGCCATTGTTGGTACTGTCTTAAATACTTTCCAGTCTTTTTTGAATGATTCTTTTTCTATTGCATCAAAACGTAATTTATACTGACTTAATTTAGATGAATAGTTTTCTTTTTCTTTTATATAGACCGTATCATCTTTTATTATCGCTACTAAATCTAATTTCAACGTGTCTTTACCCATTTGTTATTCCTCCACTTTTCTTATTGAATATAATGTATTTCCTTTTTTGATCGGTTCCAGTGCTTCTGCTACGTCTGGGTGGTTATCTGGCCGTCTATAATGTACAATTCCATTCCATAATATTTCAATCATTTTCGCTCACTACTCCCACTTTTCTCTTGGAACAGTTTAAACCAGTATGTCGCTATAACCCATATTAGCAGGAAACACACATTGAGTATTATTACATCTAATATTGAATTCAATGTCATGTATACTGTCAAGCTTGATCCGATTATGAAGAAGCTTAATAAAA
>Ga0209013_10001274_pt1 | contig 23244 bp, 21 predicted proteins | sample Cruoilmetagenom2_FD_187291 | JGI IMG/M metagenome (GOLD analysis project Ga0209013, IMG submission 187291) | Oil polluted marine microbial communities from Coal Oil Point, Santa Barbara, California, USA - Sample 2 (SPAdes) (version 2) | ecosystem: Environmental > Aquatic > Marine > Oil seeps ... | reverse complement strand
GGACGAGCCGTTTCCAGCACACGGGTCACAGGGCGCGGGAGGTCGAGGGGGCAGGGGATGACCGGCAGCGTGCCGCCGAGGGTGCGCTGTGCCAGGTCCAACCCGGTTGCGGTGGTCGCCGAGAGAACCAGAGGGATCTCTGGACCACAGTTTTGGATCTCGGCCACCAGCCGCCGGGCGAGCTCGACCTCGCCCACGGACACCGCCTGCAACCAGATACCTCCCGGCGGCAGCTCAGGCAGGTCGCGGGCCAGGCGATCGCGAAAACGCGGCCGGTTCTTGCCGGCGAGCCGGTCCCGGACTTTGAGCGCCGGGATCGCCACCGGCACGAGGCCCGCCATCAACACGCGATAAAGCCAAAGGCTCGCGCTCGCCATCGCGGTAAGGATACCGCTTTTCGGGAACTGATCAGGAGAGCGTCGCGTACTCGAGCTCGCCGTCGGCCACGAGGAATGTGCCGGCCTTCCCCTCTAGGGAGCGCTTGAGGCTCTCCTCGTCGGTGATCAGGACCTGTTTGCCGGTGGCCTCGACAAAGCCGATAGAGGCCTGCATCTTGGGTCCCATCGACCCTGGAGGGAACTGATTCGACTCCATCATCTCCCGCGCTGCGGCCACCGATAAACGGCGCAGCCATCGCTGGTTCGGCCGGCCAAAATTCTCCGCCACCATTGGCACCTGGGTGAGCATGATAAAAAGGTCCGCCGAGAGCTCACAGGCGAGCATCGAGGCGACGTAGTCCTTGTCGATCACCGCCTCGACGCCGCGAAAGTAGCCTCCAACGTCCTGGTAGACCGGGATCCCTCCGCCGCCGCCCGCGACAAGAACCGCACCGTTCTCTACCAGCCGCGCCAGCAGATGGCAGCCGAGAATCCGCTGCGGCATGGGCGAGGGGACAACCTTGCGCCAGCCGCGCCCCGCGTCCTCCACCATCTGCCACCCGTGCTCCTGCATCAGCAGGTTCGCGCGGTAGGCCGTGAAGTAGGGCCCCACCGGCTTGGTGGGGTTCTCGAAGGCGGGGTCCTCCCGGTCGACCACGACCTCGGTGAGAACCGCCGCGATCTCCTTCTCGAGCTGCTCCTCGTTGAATCGGTTGCGAAGCTGGTTGGCGAGCATGAAACCCATCGAGCCCTGGGTCTGGGCCACCGCCACGTCGAGGGATTGCGGCGGGATCTTGGTGATCGCTTCTTCGACCTGGATCATGATGTTGCCAACCTGTGGGCCGTTGCCGTGGACGATGGCCAGCTCGTAGCCCCGGTGGATGATCTCAACGAGCCAACGGGTCGCCTTCCAGCTGAGGGTGAACTGCTCCTCCTGGGTGCCGTGGTCCTGCGGTCGCAACAACGCGTTGCCGCCGAAGGCGATCACCGCCACTGGTTTTCTTTCGCCGTCGATCTCGATCGGGTTTTTCTTTTTGTCCATCAACGCCTCCGCCCCCTTGCTCCGGGGAAAAGAAGCATTGTGAGACGCGGGGCGTGGAGTGTCAACACGGTTCCGCCCGGCATCGACTCACCGATGCCCGGGGAAGGGGCATCGCAGTTGATCGCTGGCGGGACGTCTACGGCGGCATCGATTGTCCCGCCCGTTTTCGAGATCCCGGTTATTTCCTCTGCCAAAAGAAGATGGCGACACCGAGAAACGCCATGAGACCGATGAAGACCGCGGTTCCGACGCCGCTCAGGGTCGGGATCGGGGCGCCTGCTAAAACCCCGGAAGGCGAGAAAACGGTCTCGTGCGAGATTTCGGACGTTCCCCCGGCAGGCACCGTGATGCTCCAGCTGACGCCGGCGCCGTTGTCGATTTGTTCGTTGCAGCGGCAGGTGTCGTTGAACGGCAGGTGGGTGGAGATCGCAGTCCAAACCTCGGAGTATTGGGCCTCGTAGTAGTTGTTGCCTGGGGTGATCGGGACCAGCTGTTCGATGCGCCCCGGAGGGGTGTTGTTCGGATTTTCCGAGCAGCCCACGGAGCCGCCGCTCTGCAGCCCGTAACCCGAGTCAGAACCCCCGAGATAGCAGTCGAATGCTCGGTAGAGGATCGCGTCCACCGGCGCATCACCGGAGTTGGCCAACTGGAGGTCGGTCCGGTACGACTCCTGGCCGATCACGTAGGATTCGGTCTGCGTGAGTCGAAGCCCCGTAGCACCGACATCGACCACCGTCGTCACCCGAAGCGGGTCGGCCGCGGTTCCAGAACCCATGACCGCCGATTGGCTGACCATCGAAAACGGTGTGTAGGCCCCGATGCTGATGGTGGCCGTGCTGTCGTGATTCGCGAAGTCGGGCGCGTAGAGCACGCCGGCGACCACCACGAAGCTGCCATAATCACCCGGGATAACGCTCGACGGAAATACCTCGTAGACTGTGCCGTCGAGCAGGTGAGCGACCTGGGTGCTCGCCTCTGCGCCGACAAAGATATCCGTCAGCGGACCGGCCGAGTTGATGGTTGTGTAGGGTACGGCGAGCATGGACGCAGGGCCCGCCGTTCCCTTGGTCGGGTCGGAACCCTCTGTGAACGACCATGTAGCGACGACCGCCACCAGCACGCAAGAAAGAACAACGAAAACACGCCGTCGAGACATTGTCTCCTCCGTTGTAATCAAGTCAAATAGAATAGAACCGCTCGATCTCAATAACATATTCCAAGCCTTGAGTCCAGTAGCAGGAAAAAATCAACAATTGCGATCCAGTCTCACCTTCCGGCTACACGATTTTTTCGATGCTCATGATTGTCCGGATCCGATCTCTAATCACGGACGATCAGCCCCTCTGCAGAACGACCACCCGTTCGCAGCCGCCGATGTCGCGCACCCTACGGGCGACGGCGAGACCGGTTTCAACAGCGGCGGTTGCGACCGCGTCGGTCTGGTTCTCTCCGATTTCCAGGACGGCGCCGCCGCAGACACGGAGCAGGCGCGGCAGGTCGGCAAGGAGTGCGCTTACCAGATCGAGGCCGTCCGCGCCGCCGTTGAGGGCCGCAGGCGGGTCGCGATGCACCTCGACCGGGAGCTTGTCCAGGTCGCCGCTGGAAATGTAGGGCAGGTTGGCAACCACCAGGTCCCACGGGGGTGCGGCTGCCGACGCGAGATCGCCGAGGAAGAGCTCTACCTCAACACCGTGGCGCTCGACGTTGCGGTGCGCCACCGACAGAGCAGCCTGAGAACGGTCGACGGCGCATACCCGCCACCGCGGGCGCTCGGCGGCCAAGCTCACCGCAATGCAGCCCGAGCCGGTACCGACGTCGAGAACCCGGGCGGTCGCAGACACCGCAAGCTCGAGCGCCGTCTGCACCAGGAGCTCGGTTTCAGGACGCGGGACCAGGACCTCGGGTGTCACCAGGAACTCGCGACCCCAGAAGGGACAGGATCCTTTCAGATGGTGGGCGGGCTCACCGGCCGCCCGACGCTTGAGCCACGAACGATAGAGCATCTCGACCTCGGATGGGACCTCGCGTTCGGGATGCAGCCGCAGAGTCACCTCGTCGACTCCCCAGGCTGCGGCAAGCAACCATGCCGCCTCCCGCCTCGGATCAGGTAACCCGTCCCGTGTCGGCAGCAACGCGGTACCAGATCGAAGCGCTTCTTCGACGTTCATGTTTCGGCCAAAACAGTCTATTTCGGATTTCCCGCCCAACCCGAGAAGTGACTCTCAAGGGGCGGGTGGGAAGAATTGAGAATTAAGAATTGAGAATTGAGAATCGACATCCGTCGTCGTCCCGTCAGTCAAGTTCTTCCTTGAGGCGTTCGGCCTGGAACTGCTCGATCAGCGGATCGAGGAGGAGGTCGAGCTCGCCCTCGAGAATCGACTGCAGACGGTGAACGGTGAGCCCGATGCGATGATCGGTCACTCTTCCCTGGGGGAAGTTGTAGGTGCGGATCTTCTCCGAACGGTCGCCGGAGCCGATCTTGGACCGCCGATCGGCAGCGCGCTCGGCGTCGCGCGCGCGCTCCTCGGCCTCCTTCAGCCTTGCCTTGAGCACCCTGAGAGCCTTCGCCTTGTTCTGGATCTGTGACTTCTCGTCCTGACAGGAGACCACCAGGCCGGTGGGGATATAGGTGATGCGCACCGCCGAGTAGGTTGTGTTGACGCTCTGGCCTCCGGGCCCCGAGGAACAGAAGCGGTCGATCCGGAGATCCTTCTCATCCACCTCCACCTCCACTTCCTCGGCTTCGGGCATCACCGCAACCGTCGCCGCCGAGGTGTGGATCCGACCCGAGGTCTCGGTAGCCGGAACGCGCTGGACCCGGTGCACCCCTGACTCGTACTTGAGGCGAGAGTATGCGCCGTCCCCCTCGATCATCGCCACCGCCTCCTTGATGCCGCCGAGCCCGGTATCGCTCGACTCGGCCAGCGAGAGCTTCCACCGTCTCGCCTCGGCGAAGCGCCCATACATGCGCAAGAGCTCGCCAGCGAAAAGGGCCGCCTCTTCGCCCCCGGTGCCGGCGCGGATCTCGAGAATGACGTTGCGGCTGTCGTCGGGATCTTCGGGCAGGAGGAGGAGCTTGAGCCCCTTCTCGAGCTCGCCGAGGCGCGTCGTCAGCTCCTCTACCTCCGTCTCGAAAAGGGCCTTCATCTCGGCGTCGTCCGCCTCGGCGAGGACCTCGCGGGCGCCCTCGAGCTCCTCCTGAACCTGGGCGAACTCCCTAAAGGCTACGACCGTGGGCTCGAGTTCGGCCAGCTTGATGCCCACCTCGCGCGAACGGTCGGGGTCCACAGCTACCTCGGGATCGGCCTGCATCGCAAGCAGCTCCTCGTGCCGCCTGGCGATCTCCTCGAGTCGTTCAAACATCCTTCGACCCCATCTCCGTCTTCGTCTCCGACAATTCCAGACTCGCAACCAATCTCGCCCGTACAACAAAACCCGCGCGGAAGGGTCCCGCGCGGGTTCACATGGCCGCCCCGAGGCGACCAGGGATTGTTAATTGGCGCTCTGGTTCTTTCCGTAGCGCCGCTCGAACTTCTCCACCATCCCCGCGGTGTCCACCAGCTTCTGCTTTCCGGTGTAGAACGGGTGACAGGCGTTGCAGATCTCGAGCCGCAACTCTTCCTTCGTCGAGCGCGTGGTAAAGGTATTTCCGCACGCGCACCGGACCTCAACCTCATGGTACTCGGGATGGATTCCCTTTTTCATCTCACACCTCCGTTCGGCGGCTTGGTACGCCGAAGCCGAAGAAGGATACACGAAGTTGCCCCGGGGGACAAGAATCAGGTCTCAGGTCTCAGGTCTCAGGTCTCAGTCAACTCGCCACACGGTGTCCAGTACCGTGCCGTCGATCCACTTCACCACCGCCACCGGCTGGTCCGAGAGCGGAGGTTTCGCAGGCACGCCACACAGGCGGTCGAGCTCGGCCTTGAGTTCCTCGATGGGTCGAATCGGCAGGTCCGAGTCGGCCGCCGCGTCGAGCAGATCTTGGCGACGCGGGTTGACGGCAATGCCGCGCTCGGTCACCACCACGTCGATGAGCTCGCCCGGTCCGCACAGGGTTGTGACCTCATCGACAATCACCGGAATGCGGTCGCGGAAGGAGGGCACGAGAAGCATCGTGCAGCGGGCGGCGAGACAGTTCTGCCAGCCGCCGATGCCGTGCAGGAGACGGCCGTCCGAGTGGGTGACCACATTGCCGTTGAACTGAAGGTCCACCTCGGTGGCACCGAGGACCGCGACGTCGACCATCGAGGCGAAGTTGCCCTTGCCGTGGAAGTTGTAGGAGGTGAAGGGGGAGGTGTCCTGGTGGCGGGAATCGGTGCGCATCGAGCGCACCCCGTCGAGGTCGAAAGTCTGGCCGTCGAGAATGTACTCCACGAGCCCCCCCTCCAACATCTCCACCATGTGCTGGGTGGAGCCTCCGCGGGCAAAGCGCGCCGTGACCCCCTCGGCGCGCATGAGCTCGGCAAGATAGATCGCGAAGGCGAGCGTGGTACCGCCGGCGCCGGCCTGGAACGAGAAGCCCTGGCGCATGATGCCTGATGAGGCGCAGAAACGCGCCGCAAGCTCGGCGATCCGCCGGCGATCGGGGCTCTGGGTAACCTTGGTGGTGCCGGAGACGATCTTTGTCGGGTCGCCGATGGAGTCCACCTCGACCACGACATCGACGTTGTTTCCCTGGATCTGCCACGGCAGACACGGGAAGGGCACCAGGTTGTCGGTCACGACGACCACCTTCTCGGCGTAGACGGAGTCTGCCAGAGCGAAGCCCAGGAGCCCGCAGGCCGCGGGACCTGAGAGGCCGTTGGCGTTGCCGAAAGGGTCGGCTGCGGGCGCCGCGATCACCGCCACGTCGATGTGGACCTCTCCGTCCTGGATCGCCTGCCAACGCCCGCCGTGGGATCGCAACACACCCAGACCGCGCATCTTCCCCGCCGAGCAGTAGGCGCCGAGCGGGCCGTTCATCGAGCCCTCGATGTGGTGGATGACGCCGGAATCCAGGTGACCGAGCTGGTTGGCGTGGACCGGAAAGGAGGCCGAGGGGAACCACATGAGGTCATTGACGCCCATCTCGGCGGCGGTGTCGAAGGCCATGTTCGCCACCGCGTCGCCGTTACGCAGGTGGTGGTGGCTGGAGACCACCATGCCGTCGGCGAGGCCCACCCGCTCGAAGGCCTCCCGCAGGCTCGACGCCCTCTTGTCGCCGTCGACAGGATAGTCAAGACAGCTTGCGATCGTGGGTGCGGCCCTGCGCCCATCCGGCTGGTGACCACCGACCCCCTGAAACGGCACAGCCTCGCACCCGTTGACTTCGCTCGGCACAAGACGGCCGGCAGCGTTTTTCTCGAGCTTCGTCGTCATTGCGAAAACTCCCACTTTCGACAACCCGCGCCTCCCGGTTCCGGGCGGGTGGGTGGAAAATTCGAAATTCGAAATTCGAAATTCGAAATCACGAGGTCATCCTTCCGAGTCCCAGTCTTCGGCCAACACTCCGCCCGCAACGGCCAGGCTCACGGTTCGGATGGCCTGCTTGACCACCGGCGGATCGACCAGCTTCGAACCCACGGCCACCACGCCCAGCCCTCTCGCCTCCGCCTCACGGGCCGCGTGCACCACGCGCACGGCGCGCTCGACGTCGTCAGCCGACGGCGTCATCTCGCGGTGGACAACCGAGATCTGGCGCGGGTGGATGCAGCCAACACCGTCAAATCCCAGGTCACGCTCTCGACGAACATAGCCGGTCAGGCCCACCTCGTCGTCGATGGCCGGGTAGACCGAAGCGATGGGCTGCACCGCTGCCGCTCGCGCGGCGTAGACGGTGGTTTGACGGGCGAGGAAGCTCTCCCAGGCATCTTCGGTGCGAGGGGCCCCGAGCTCCGCCGAGAGATCCTCGAGCCCCAAGGTCAGAGCCACCACGGACTGGTCTGCAGCGGCAATTTCGAAAGCGTGATGGATGCCCGCCGGCGACTCGAGAATCGGCATCAGGAAGGCCGCGTCCTCGCCGGCGTGGTCAGCGAGCACCGCGGCGGCTCGTTGAACGTGGGCCACCCCTTCAATCTTCGGCAGGAGCACGGTGTGGGGATTGTGGGCGGCTATCGCTGCCAGGTCCTCCTCGCCCGAGGCGTCCTGGTTGATGCGCACCATGCGCTCGGCGCCTCCCCAGTCGAGAGCGATGAGCGCGTTGCGCACCAGGATGCGGGCGGCGTCCTTCTCGGCCAACGGCACCGAGTCCTCGAGATCGAGAATGATGCCGTCGGCGCCGTAGAGCCCTCCGGAGACCATGAGCTTGGGCTGGTTGCCGGGGATGTAAAGCCGGCTCCGGCGCAGCCGTTCTCGACGGCGCGGGGCGTCCGCCCCGGGCGCCGGCTCGGGCAGAACCTCGGCGCCATCGAAACCCGCCCGTCGCAGGCAGGTCTCGCACCGCGCCAGGATCACCCACTCCAGCGCCCCGGCGTCGGTCACCGTCAGCTGACCGCTGGTGACACCGAACGCCTCCGCCACCCGCCGCGCCGCGGCTTCGATGGCCTCGCCGTAGAGGTAGTCCACCTTTGAGGTCACACCAATGTCGAGGGCCTCCTCTCCGGGCTGGAAGGCGACGTGGAGGTCGGAACGGACACTGTCCCCCTTGGGTCCTGCCGACGATTCCGATATCTCTCCTTGTGTCATGGTGTTACCTCCCCGCCCACCTCACGCCCGGCAGGCGAATATCAACGTTCCAGCGCTTGGATGATCGCGTCGGTCATCTTTGACGTGGGCACAGCGCCCTGAGAAACCGCCTGCGGGCCACCACGCAGCTTGAGCATGTCATAGGTGCGGACTGCGCCGTTTGCCACCACCGCCGCCACGGCGTCCCGAACCCGGGTCGCCACCTCGGTCTCCCCCAGCCAGTCGAGCATCAGCACCGCCGAGAGCACCATGGCGATCGGGTTGACGATCGACGGGTCGAGAGCCTCGTACTTGGGCGCCGATCCGTGGGTGGGCTCGAAGACCCCGACCTCGCGCCCGATGTTCGCGGAGGCCGCGAAGCCGAGACCGCCCACCAGGCCTGCAAAGCCGTCTGAGATTATGTCGCCGAACATGTTCCCCGCGACGATCACGCCGTAGTCCTCCGGGTTCTTGGTCAGCCACATCATCTGGGCGTCGATGTTGGTGTCCCAGAGCTGGATCCCCGGGTAGCCCTGCTGCACGGCGCGCGCCTCGGCGAGCATCATGCCGGAGGTCTCGCGGATCACGTTGGGTTTCTCACAGACCGTCACGTTCGAGTACCCGTGGGCGGCCGCGTAGCTGAAGGCCTCCTCGCAGATCCGCCGACACTTCGCCCGCGTGAAGATCCGGGTGGACACCGCGAGATCTTCCCTCGGGACCGAGCGGAAGGCCGCGAACTTGGGGTGCGTGTCGAGCGCCTCCCACACCTGATCGGGCGGGTCGGTCCATTCGACGCCTCCGTAAAGGCCTTCGGTGTTCTGACGGAAAATCACCGTGTCGACCTGTGGCTCCTCGACCTCGCCCTGTGGTCCCCGGCGGATGAAGTTGAGAGGATTACCCGGAAAGGTGCGGCACGGGCGGATCGAGACGTCGAGGTCGAAGTGCTGGCGCAGGCCGACGATCGGTGAGTAGTAGACGTGTCCGGCGTCAACCAACTCGGGGGCCAGCTCACGCGCCGCCGCGTCCTTCGGTTTCGAGGTAATCGCGCCGAAAAGCGCCGCCTTGTGCTCGGCCAGGAGATCAATCGTCCTCTGCGGCAAGGGGTTGCCCTCGGTGACCCAAAATTCCCACCCGATGTCCGCCTCGACCCAGTTCGCCTCGAAGCCCGCCGCCTCGAGCACCCTCAGGGCCTCGGGAAGCACCACCTTGCCAATCCCGTCCCCCGGCATCACCACAACGGTTCGTTTCGCCATTTTCCACGCTCCCTCTTTCAAATTATCGACCCTGCGGCCATCGACGCGACATGCGCCGAGCATCAGACACAATAGCCAAGAGTCTCCACAAACGGAAGGCCGCAGGGCCGATAATTTGAGAGAGCGACGCTTTCAGCGTCGCGACCAAATATTGAAACGCAGGATGGACCAGATCGCCGACACGCCGTCCTTCCAGCCGATCTTCTTGCCCTCGGCGTAGGTGCGCCCATGGTACGAGATCGGCACCTCGTAGATCCGCACCCCCAGTCTCGACACCTTGGCTGTAAACTCCGGCTCGAATCCGAACCGATCCGAGCGTAGCGTGATCCTGTCGATCACCTCGCGGGTGAATACCTTGTAACAGGTCTCCATGTCGGTGAGGTTGAGGTCGGTAAAACTATTCGACATTAGGGTGAGGAAGTTGTTTCCGAGGTAGTGCCAAAAGAAGAGCACGCGGTGCGGGCCGCCCAGGAACCGCGAACCGTAGACCACCTCTGCGAGCCCGTCTACGATTGGCTGCAGGAGTGTCGGGTAATCGGTGGGGTCGTACTCGAGGTCGGCATCCTGCACCAAGAGGATCTCTCCTGTCGCGGCTGCGAATGCGGTGCGCAGCGCGGCGCCCTTGCCACGATTCTGCGGGTGGCGCACCCGTTGCATCTCGACCGGGCGGCCGTCATCCCGTACGGGTGGAAGCCACCCCTCGAGCACCCCCCAGGTTCCGTCCGTGGAACAGTCATCCACCGTCACCAGCTCGAGCTCGCTCACGCCATCCGGCAGCGGCGCCGTGGCCACCCGACCCAGAATCTCCGCCAGGGTGCCCTGCTCGTTGTAAACCGGAATCACAACAGATAACTTCATCATGCCAAGCCTACCGCAATTACTGAGTCTTGAGTTACTGGCGCCCTTACGGGCGCCAGTAACTCAACACTTGGATTTGCGCTCCTCCGCTGCTAGTCGACAACTCGCAGGGGATGCTCGGCTAAAAAGGCCGGTTCCACAGCATCCACGGCGACGCCCCCTTCCATGTACTGCGCCACGGGAAGACCGAGGAGGTAGCAAAGGGTCGGTGCCACATCGGGGAGTCGAGCCGGCGGTACGCGGTTGCCCGGCGGCACAGCATCTCCGAGCAGCATCAGGAGCCCGTCGGGGCAGGTCTCGGCGGAGGTCCGCCACGAATCACCGCCGCCGAGCAGGCGTCGAAGGCGCTCCAGGGAGTTCGGCGCCGCAAGCCCGTAAGGAGAAACAACGGCCACCAGAGAGCCGTCCCGGGTCGCCCCGAAAAGCGCTCCGAGCTGCTCGTCGAGGAGTTCCATCACGAGCTCGAGGAGCAGGCGCTCCCGGGTGTGCCTTGGCCGCAGGGGCTCGTGGAACCGGCGCACCAGGGAAAGGGTCTCGAGGTGGATCCACACGTTTTCGGCGCCCGCTTCGAGGGCTTCGCGCGTGGCATCCACCCGCACCTGATCGCGCACAATCCCCCCCCAGATCTGTGACCGCCTCTCGGGGAAGGGCTCGAGCGCTGCCTCGAGGGAGGCCCCGAGGGTCGCTTCCAGCGCCGCGCTCCGCCGAGAATCCGGGTCCTCGCGGCCGCCGCCGCCGTCAGCCCATGCACCTGGCCAACCGAGGACGACGGTGTTCATTCCCGATGCTTGGAGGCGCGCCCAGAGTGGGGCGACCGTGGCGGGCGGGGGTGGCACCCGCTCGGCCATCCCCCAGGGCAGGATCATTCGCGAGCCCTCGGGGGTCCACGGCAGCAGGCGGAGGGTCTCGGGAAAGACCAGCGGCAGATTCCACCCCCAGTGGGCCTTGACTCCGTGCAGTCTCGGATAGGTGCCGGTTGCGGCCGAGGTCCACAACGCCCAGCGTAGATACGGCCGATGGGGAACCAGTGGGCCCCAGGAGCTCTCCTCCCGGAATCGAGCGATCGTGGGGTACCTTCCGGTTGCTGCATCTACCAAGAGGACCTTGGCATCGAGCCCTTCCACGCCGATCACGAGGAGGGGGCGTGCGGCTTCACCAAGCGGCCGCGCCGCGACATCCAGGGGCTGGCGAGGCGGTGTGGAAGACCACAGAACCCGCACCATCGGCAGGGTCAGCATCACGCACGAAAAGGCAACGCGAAGCCGGCGTCCACCGCCGAGGTAGCGGACCAGCGCACCGCCGCCGAGCGCGAGCAGGGCGGCCACGATCCACGCCACCGCGTCCTGGGCGAGCACCCGGCGGACCGTTTCCTCGAGCAAGCGGGAGTGGAGGTGAGCGTTGACCCGGCTGAGGACCGCGGCCACGAAAAAGACCAGGGCGGAGAGCACGGGCGCCGGCCACCGGTCCGGGCGGGGACGCAGGCGCCCCAAGAAGGCCAGCCCGATGAGCAACGGCAGGCCCGCACCGACCATGCCCCAGGTGGCCCAAAGGGGAAAGCCCAGAATCACACCGCGAACGGTTTGCGTTACCTCGGGATTCATCCGCAGCACCAGCACCTCTCCGAGAAGGCCCGCAGTCGCGCCGACCGCCAGTGCATCGAAGACCACCCACCGGTTCGCCATCCCGATCATGGTACCTCGCCTGCCCGGGCGCGATGTCGTAGACTTCGAGTAGCGTGAGGATCACCCATTAAGTCTTCGCGCTGGGGAGAGTTTCAGTGACGAACCCAAACGCCCTCTGCGTCGCCCTCGACGGCAGCGACCACGCCTGGATCCTGGCCACCGCCCGGAGCCTCGCGGGCCACGCAGGGTGGCTCAAAATCGGCCTTGAGGCCTTTATCGCGTTCGGGCCACGGCTGGTGGAGGAGGTCGCCGCCACCGGTCCGCTAGTCTTTCTCGATCTCAAGCTGCACGATATTCCGGCCACAGTGCGTGGGGCGGCCGCCAACTGTGCCGCCTGCGGCGCGCAGATGCTCACGGTTCACGCGGGCGGCGGTCGGGCGATGCTCGAGGCGGCTGCGGAGGGCGCCCGCGAGGGGTCTCGGGGAGCACCGCCGAAGGTCGTGGCGGTGACGATCCTCACCAGTCTCGACCGGCCGGCGTTCGGCGAACTCGGATTCGAAAACCGCCCGGAGGACCTGGTCACAAAATGGGCGCGGCTGGCACGGGAGTCCGGCCTCGACGGGGTGGTGGCCTCCCCCCGCGAGGCGGCCAGGGTGCGTCGGGAGTGCGGCCGAGACTTCCTCATCGTGACCCCCGGCATCCGCCCAGCAGACAGCAGGGTCGACGATCAGCGGAGGGTGCTCACCCCGGCGGAGGCCATCCGCTCGGGGGCGGACATCCTGGTGGTCGGGCGACCGATCACCCGCGCTCAGGATCCCGCGGAGGCGGCGCGGCGCATCGTCGAGGAAATGGCCGCTGCTTAGCCCGCATATCTCACCAGCTTCCTGCTGCGGCCGGCGATGCACCGCACCCATCGGTGTTTTCTTGCCTCGGTGTGCTCGACGTACTTTAGAGTACGCCTCCGCGCCCCTCGGGTCGAAAACCCCACTGGGCACGGCACTTCGCCACCCTCGCTTCGGAACCCGGTGAGATATGCGGGCTAGAACAGCGGGCGGTCTTCGTAGATCTCCTTTTGCCACACGTAGGTGTAGAGGGGAAAATCCAACGGGTAATCAAAGCGAACACGAATCTTCATCCGATGCTCGGTCCTGTCGATCCTGACGCTTTTCTTGTTCACCGGCAGGTCGAGCTCCTCGGCCTTGGCGAGAATGTCCCTGAGAATACGCTTGTCGTTATAATCCCGCCGATTGGCTCGGTCAGCGAGCTCCCGCACCCTTTTTTCAAACTCCCCTACTCTGGTGATAGCCGGTATGGCCTTGATGGAGATCAGCACCACCACCAGGAGCACCACCATGCCCACCAGGCAGCCCACGGGCACATCACCTCGCTGGAATCGCCACGTCCTCATGTTCATCCTCCGCGCCTATCTCCAGTGTACCCCGCCACATTTGTGGCCGGGCACACTAGAAATCGTACCACCACTCACCGAATCAGGCGGAACTCGCGCTCCCAGCGGGTCTTGGTGAAGAAGTTGAAGAAGACCCCCGCAAGCTGCCGCAGCCGATGGCCCAGCCCCCGCCACTGCCACTCGTCGCGTCCCGCCTCGTAGGACCAGTAGATGAGCACCGCCCGGCCCTTCACGTAGGTCAGCGGGACAGGTCCCCAGAAGCGGGAGTCGAGAGAGTTGTCGCGGTTGTCGCCAAGGCAGAAAATGGTCCCTGGCGGGACGGTGGTAGGGCCGTAGTTGTCGCGAATCCTGCTCGAGGCGGGCACAACCGGCGAGTCGTCGAAAACCCTTGGGTCTTTGTGAACCACCATCGGCTCGTCCTGCAGCTTGCCATTGATGTATAGCTCTTTGCGGCGCAGCTCGACGGTGTCGCCGGCCACCGCGACACAGCGCTTGATAAAGTCGCGACGAGGATCTTCGGGAAACTTGAAAACTACGATGTCCCCGCGCTGCGGACCACGATAGGGAAAAAGCCGGTGAAGCACGCTGCCAACATTGCCCGCAAAGATGAACTTGTTGACCACGAGGTGATCGCCGATCAGGAGATTGTCCTCCATCGATCCGGACGGAATCTTGAAGTTCTCGAAAACAAATGTGCGCACGAAGAGTGCGAGGATGAAGGCCACGAGAATGGCCTCGTAGTATTCACGTACCACTGATTTCCGCATCTATGATGCCTCCACGCGTCCAGTCATCCTACTCCAACCCGAGGCCGCCAGAAATCTTCCGCATTCCCGGAGGCTGCCAGACCTCGCGTCCTCGCGCATCGAGGCGGCGGGGGTCGGCCCACTGTCCACGGCCGTGAGCGAGCTGGCCCGCGTGGGCGATCATGGCGCCGTTGTCGGTGGTCAGGGCAGGCGCCGGCAGGAGAACCTCGACGCCGCTCTCACGTCCCCACTCGCCGAGCCGTCGCCGCAGGAGGGTGTTCGCTGCGACGCCCCCGGAGGCGGTGACCAAAGAAGGGCGATGCCGGGTCGCGAGCTCGGGCAGAGGGGTCAAGAGCTGGTCGACCACCGCGGTCTCGAACGACGCGGCCAGGTCGGCAACCGCCGCTGGTGGTTCGCCGGCAATGGCGCCGGCCCCTGCGAGGCCACGCTCACGGACCCGACGAATCGCGGCCGACTTGAGGCCCGAAAAGGAGAAATCGTGCGGAGCGTCCTTCAGCCGTGGTCTCGGCAGGGGTACTGCCGATGGGTCGCCGAGCCGCGCCAGCCGGTCGATCACCGGCCCTCCAGGGTAGGGCAGACCCAAGACCTGGGCCACCTTGTCAAAGCTCTCTCCGGCGGCGTCGTCTCGAGTGCGCCCGAGCCGGCGCCGTCCTCCGTTCTCCATCACATACCAGGCCGAATGCCCACCCGAAGCCACCAGCGCCAGAACCCGCTCGGGTTCGGGAAGGGCCGGCTCTCCGTCGAGGCTGAGAAGGGGCGAGACCAAATGGCCCTCGAGGTGATCTACAGCCACCAGCGGCAAGCGCCGCCCCCAGGCCAGAGCGGCAGCGAAGCGGACCCCCACGAGGAGCGCCCCGATGAGCCCGGGCCCTGCGGTCACGGCCACCAGCTCCACCGGTCCTCCAGCGCCCTCGAGAGCGCGCTCCACCAGGAAGGGCAGGGCTTTCAAGTGCTCGCGGGAGGCCAGCTCCGGCACCACGCCCCCGAACGGGGCGTGGGCTGCAACTTGGCTGGAGAGAAAGCTCGTCTCCACCCGGCCGTCGTCGTCTAACACGGCGACCGCGCTCTCGTCACAGGAGGTCTCTATTCCGAGTGTCCGTAGCATCTGTTCTTACCCAACCCGGCGGCGCCGGGCTAGCCCACATTTCTCACCACCTCGTTACTGCGGCCCGTGATATGCCGCAATCTGCGTCGTTTTCTCGCCTCGGGGTACTCCACTCCAGCCCACGCTAGCCCCTTCGGGGCTTCACGCCTTCGGCGTGACCACCCTATCAGGCAGTGCGCGAGGTCCCTACGTACTGTCAAGCACGACTCCGCGCCCCTCGGATCGAAAACACCCCATCCCACGACATCTCACGGGCCTCGCGACACGACGTGGTGAGAAAAGCGAGCTAGGTCTTAACTGATATTCGCCCGCACCGGCACCTTGAGCTCCGGGAACTGAGAGTCGGTCGTCTTGAGGGTGAGCACCGCGTCCCGCGGTCCGGGACTGGCATCGGGTTTGACGGTCACCGTCACCTGGTAGCGCCGCCCCTCTTCGATGGTCACGACCTCGGCCGCAAAGGCGGCGTCGTTGACGCTCGCCCCCGTCACCGTCACCTTCACGCCGCCGGAGCGGTTGTTGACCACGATGAGATTGCGCCCGGATTGTTTCTTGGCTTCCACCGAGCCGAACTGAACCTGGGAGGGAGTGACGTGGAGCAGTGACCTGATCACTCCGAAGACCTTCACCGGGACGGTCTTGGCCTTCGGGTGGTTGGTGTGGACCTCGAGCACGGCGTTCACCGGCCCGACTGGCGCATCCTCTTTCATCGACAGCGCAACCTCGAACTGCTTCGAGGACTTTCCGGCGAGCAGCTCGTCGGCACCCAGTGGGCGGACGGTGACGGTCAGAAAAGGCACGCTGCTCTCGACGCCGGTCACCTGGAAGTTCTCGTCGTCATCGCCCGAAACCACGACCACCTTCTGGTTCATGGGCTCGTGCTGGACCGCATTGAAGCGCACCAGCGCGCGTGGCAACACCTCCACGAAGGGGTGAACGACGGTCTTGATGACCACGGTAACGGTGGGGTCCCGGGGATCGTTGGTCATGATAAGAATCGACTTCGAAATCGGCCCCGAGAAATCGCGGGTCTCGAGCGTGGCCTTGACCAGACCGGTTTTGCCCGCCGGAATCTCGCGATCGAAGTCGGCTACCGTGCAGCCGCAGGTGGGCCGCACCGCCTTGACAATCAGCGGCTCGTCACCCTCATTGACGAGCTCGAAATTCACATGGACCTTCTCGCCCTGCGCGACGGTGCCCATGTCCTTCACCTTTTCCGGAACGACCAACTTGGGCCCGTCCGCCGCAACGGCGACGGGGGCTGTCAACGCCGTCAACGCCACCAGCGCCGCGGCGATCAGGAGCATTAAATGGTTTTTCATTATCTCTTTTCCTCCTTGTCATCTCCGACTCAAACGGCGACAATCTTATGGGGTCGACAAGTGCCCCGCAACCCCTAGGAGTTCTTTTTTGCAGGACTTATACCAGTGGTGAAGAAGCGGACTGAGGAGTTCCTGTACTTCCTCCCCATCGGCGGCACGGCCATGGCGCCTCTGGCCGGGATGCTCTATGAAGCGGGACACCGGGTGGAGGGGGTGGACTCCCAGCTCTATCCTCCGATGAGCACTCTTCTCGAGGACCTGGGGATTCCTGTGCGCCTCGGCTTCGACCCAGCCGAGATCCCAACCGCGGTCGATCGTGTGATCATCGGCAACGCGGTGCCCCGGAGCAACCCCGAGGTGGTGGCGGTCCTCGAGCGGCGCATTCCCCATCTCTCCCAGGCGGAGGCCGTGGCCCATTACGTCCTCGGTGGTGGACTCAAGAGCCTGGTGGTGGCTGGCACCCACGGCAAGACCACCACCTCAGCCATGCTCGCCTGGATCCTCGAGCGCGCCGGCAGCGACCCCTCGTACCTGATCGGCGGGCTGCCCTGTTGGAACCCGCGGGGCTATCGCCTTGGAGGGGGATCTCTGTTGGTCGTCGAGGGCGACGAGTACAACACGGCCTTCTTCGATCGCGGCGCAAAGTTCCTCCATTACCGGCCCCACCTCTTTCTCCTCGGGCCGGTGGAGTTCGACCACGCAGACCTTTACCCGGATCTCGATGCCGTTCTGACCGCCTTCCGCGCCGGGACGGCGCAGGTTCCCAAAAACGGCGCTGTGATCGTGAACGCCTGGAGCGACGACACTCTCGCTGCATGCCGCGATGCCACCGCTCCGATTCTCACGGTGGGCCCAGACCCCGACTGCTCTCTCTCTCTCAGGGCCTGGACGGGAGCACCCGGCGGCAGCTCTGCGGATCTCGTCTGGCAGGGAGAGCACCTGCGGATGGAGGTGCCCCATCCGGGCCTCCACAATACCCAGAACGCCGCCCTGGCTGTGGCCGCCGCAATCACCACCGGCGTTCCGCCCGCCGCTGCCGTGGCCGCCATGGCGCGCTTCCCGGGGGTGGCACGTCGGATGGAGGTCGTCGGTGCAGCGGGGGGAATCGAGGTCGTCGATGATTTCGCACACCACCCTACCGCCCTCGAGGCCACCATCGCCGCCGCCCGTCAACGCTGGCCCGATCGGCGGCTGGTCATTGCCTTCGAGCCGCGCTCCCTGACCGCCGCTCGCAGGTCTTTCCACGCCGACTATGTCGAAGCCCTGTCCGGGGCCGCCGTGGTGCTTGTAGCGCCGCCGTATCACCGGGGTCGCATGGAAGCCTCCGAGATCCTTGACCGGACGGCCCTGGCGGAGGACCTTGGAGCGCGCGGTGTGTTGTGTGCGATGCCGGAGGATGGGGAGGACCCCACCGAACGCCTTCTCGGGCTTCTTGTTCCCGGGGATGTCGTGGTGGGTTGTTCCTCGGGGAATTTCGGGGGTTTCCACCGCCGGCTCCTCGAGCTTCTCGGCGATGGGGGGGCGTGATGGGCGGGAGGCGGACCGCGTTCGCGAGGATCATCGCAACCACTGGCGGCCTCGGGGATCTGCTGCCCGCGCCCGGCACCACCGCCGGCTCACTGCCGGCGGCGGTCCTCTGGTGGGCGGCCTGCGCCGCGCTGCCCCTTACCGCCGCACGGATCACGACCACCGCAGCCGCCGTGGCGATCGTGACCCTGGTTGGTATTTGGGCCGCCGGCAGCGAGGCTCGCCGACGGGCCAAGGGCGATCCGGGGCCCGTGGTGGTCGACGAGGTCGCCGGCCAGTGGCTTACCTATCTCGTGGCCCTCATCTTCGTGCCCATGCAGTCCCTCGGCAGGATCTCCGCGGTGGCGATCGTCGGTTTCCTTCTCTTCCGATTCTTCGACATCCTCAAACCGTGGCCGGTGGGCGCGCTCGAGCGCCTCCCAGGCGGTGTCGGCATCATGGTGGACGATATCGCCGCCGCACTCTATGCGGGGGCTGTGTTGGTGCTGCTCTTCCGTCTGATCATCTAACCCGCAGGAGCTCTTCAGCAGGCTCGATCCCGGCCACCATCCGCGCCGGACCGGTGAACCGCGTCGGGCAGTCGGGCGGATCGCCGAGTGCCTCCACCGTCAGCCGATCGCCCGAGCGGGGCACGCAGACCACCCGGCGCAGGCGGCGGCGGGCCATCACCCCCAGTGCCACCGCCACGACGCCCGAGCCGCAGCAAAGGGTCTCGCCCTCCACCCCGCGCTCCCAGCTGCGTACTGCGACGACATCGTCGGCATCGATCTCGTAGAGGTTGACGTTCGCGCCCTCCTGCCCCAGGGCCGGGTGCCGGCGGAGAGGCGGCGCCACCGCGCCGAGGTCGAGTTCGGCAAGTCCCTCAGCCACCGCTACCAGGTGTGGCACGCCCACCTCGACGAGCCAGAGATCGCCCACCGAAGGAGGGCTTTCTATCTCGAGATGCCTTGGGAGCACCCCGGGGGGCGGCAGCTCGAGGGCAACCTCCGTTCCCCGCACCTCGGCGGGGATCGGGCCCCAACCGGTTTCCACGATCAGCCGCGGCGAGGATCCAAAAAGCTCCACCGCCGCCCGCGCTGCGCAACGGGTGGCGTTGGCGCAGAAAAGGGCGGTGCTGCCGTCGGCGTTGCGGTAGTCCAGGCTCACCTTCCCATCCACCTCCGGACCGAGCGCGAGGACACCGTCGGCGCCCACCCCGAGGCGGCGGTCGCAGAGGCGAACCGCCAGCTCTGGTTCCCCCGACAGGCGTTTGGCCCAGTCCCCGGTCCCGAGCAAAAAGTCGTTGCCCGCACCCTCGACCTTGAATAGAAGCGTGGTCACGGCACGGCGCCCATCACCACCGTGCAGCTCGCCGGCCCGCTCAGGTTCCCGGCGCCGTCCGCAGCGACTACCACGTAAGTGAGCTCGCCGAGAGGAGGGGAGACATCGACAAACTCCGGCGAGTGGTGGCCGCTGGTGAGGAGGCTGTCCTCGGCGCCATCGCGGGTCCTCGAGATGTGGTAGCTCGCGGCACCCGCCACCGTTTGCCAGCGGACCCTGACCCTCGTCCCTTCCGGCAGGCAGATTACGCCCTGCGGCGTCTCCGGCGGGTAGGTGTCAGGGTGATCCACGCGCTTCGCTGGGGATGGAGCACCTACCACCTGTCCACCGCCACCGAGCTTGCGCACCGAACGCAGCCGGTAGCTCCAGCTGCGGCCCTGGGCGGCGGTGGTGTCACGCCACTCGCCGCCGTCCACCGCCTCCGCGGTGACCCGGCGCCAGGTCGCCCCTTCCGCTGACCGTTCGACCAGGGTGGCGAGCTCCCGCTGCGAGGTCCAGGTCAGGTCGATGCCTTTCGCTCCGGCCTGGACACGCAGATCCCCGGGGGGTTCGGGCGGCGCCTGAGGCAGCAGCCGAACCACGTTCGACAGCTCCGCCTCTCGACCGCTGCAGCAGATCGTGCGCACCGCGTACCAGATCACCTGGGTGTCGGCGTCCCCTTCCACCTCTTCGCGCCAGCGTACGAGGTCGTCTCGAAAAGCCAGCATCGAACCTCGGGTGGCGGCGGCCAGGGCATCGGGGTCGAGTACCGCCACCACCTCGCCCTGGCTCTCAAGGAGCTGACGGCGCGCCGCGTGATCCTGAGGGCTGACCGGGGGCGGCGGCTCCTGGCCCCGGGGCAGACCGGCGCGCCACACCTCGACACCCTCGACATCGGGAAGGGCCCCGCCGGCGGTGGTCAGCGAAGGGTAGCTCCATCGCAGCACCGCCTCCTCCCCCTGCTGGTAGGCGGTGAGATCGCTGGTTCTCTCAGCCACGCGAATGAGCGGCGGCAGCGGAGGACCCTCCTTGCCGCATCCAGCGAGCAGCACGAGTACGACCGCAGCGCCAAGTCCAAAAAGCCATCCGATTTCGGAACACGGATTTCGAATTGCAATTCTACGCCCGCCCACCCGTCGTAATTGGGAGGCCGGCAATTCCGAATTCCGAATTCCGAATTCCGAATTCATGCCTACAATATATAGCGTGCCAGGTCGCGATCTCCGATCAGCTCTCCGAGACGCTCACGCACCAGTTCCTCACTTACCTCCACCATCTCCCCTGCCCGCTCCGGCGCCTCGAAGCTCAGCTCTTCGAGGAGGCGCTCTAGAACCGTGTGCAATCGCCGGGCGCCGATGTTCTCCGCCGCCTGGTTGATCTCCGCCGCCATCGACGCGATCGCCAGCACCGCGTCCTCGGTGAAGCGTAGCTCGAGGTCCTCGGTGGCCAGGAGTGCGGTGTACTGCCGGATGAGGGAGTTCTCGGGCTCGATGAGGATGCGTCGGAAATCATCTTCGTTGAGGGCGCTGAGCTCGACTCGGATGGGAAACCGACCCTGCATCTCTGGGATCAGGTCCGCCGGCCGCGAGACGTGGAAAGCGCCGGCGGCGATGAAGAGCACGTGATCGGTACGTACCACGCCGTAACGCGTGTTAACGTGGGTCCCTTCGACGATCGGCAGGAGGTCGCGCTGTACCCCCTCGCGGGAGACGTCCGGGCCGCGGCCTCCCGCGTCCTCGCGGGAAGCGATCTTGTCGATCTCGTCGAGGAATACGATGCCGGCCTGCTCAACCCGCTTAAGGGCTTCACTCTCGACCTGCGAACGGTCGATAAGCTTCTCCTCCTCTTCGGCGAGCAGGATGCGCCGCGCTTCCCCCACCTTCATAAGCTTGCGCGATTTCTTGCCCATCATCCCGCCGAACATGTCCTTGAGGTTGATGCCCATGGACTCCATGCCCTGCGGCGTGAACATCTCCAGGGTCGGCATACGCTCTTCGGAGACCTCGAGCTCCACCTCCTGCTCCTCGAGCATGCCGTCTCGGAGGGGTCGCTTGAGTGCCCGACGACGCTCCTCCAGGGAGGTGTCCGCAACAGAGGACGAGCCGACAATCAACAGGTCCAGCAGCCGATCCTCGGCCGCGCGCTCGGCGCGAACCTGGACCTCGCGCACCCTTTCTTCGCGGACCAGTTGGATGGCCGCCTCCACCAGATCACGGATGATCGATTCGACGTCGCGGCCCACATAGCCGACCTCGGTGAACTTCGAGGCCTCGACCTTGAGAAAAGGGGAGCCTGTGAGGCGCGCCAGCCGGCGCGCGATCTCGGTCTTGCCCACCCCGGTGGGGCCGATCATGATGATGTTCTTCGGTGCGACCTCCTCGCGCAGCTCCGGAGGCAGCTGCTGCCGCCGCCAGCGGTTGCGCAGGGCCACCGCCACCGCCCGCTTGGCGGCGTCCTGCCCGACGATGAAACGGTCGAGCTCGGCCACGATCCCCTTCGGGGTCAGTTCGTCAAGATTCACAAAGCAACTCCTCGACTGTGATGTGCTCGTTGGTGTAGATATCGATCCCGGCGGCTATCTTGAGCCCCTCCTCGATCACCTCCCGGGCGCCGAGCTCGGTGTGGGCGAGCAGCGCCCGTGCCGCGGCCAGGGCGTAGCTCCCGCCCGAACCCACGGCCACGACGTCGTCGTCCGGCGACAGCACCTCGCCGGTGCCGGAGACCAGAAGGGTCGTGCTGCGATCGGCGGTGATCAGCAACGCCTCGAGATGGCGCAGTGCCTTGTCTGTACGCCACTCCCTGGCCAGCTCCACCGCCGCCCGCTCGAGGTTGTGGCTGTACTCCTCGAGCTTGGCCTCGAAGCGGGTGAAGAGAGCAAGGGCGTCCGCCACCGATCCGGCGAAACCCGCGATCACCTTGCCCCCGGCCAATCGCCGGACCTTGGCCGCCCGGTGCTTGAGCACAGTGGTGCCCAGGGTCACCTGGCCATCCGAGCCGACGGCCACTGTGCCCCCGCGTCGCACCGCCAAGACGGTTGTGTGGTGCCATTGTTTTTCCATCCATGCCTCCGATTAGTCTGCGCGCGCCCGCGAAGCATACTCTCTGTGTGCCTCTTTCTTCAACGCGACCTTCTCCCATCGCGCTCCCCGAGAGGATGCCAGGCACGCCGATGTGACGATGAGGACATCGTCACATCGGGAGCCAGGCACCTCCAAAGAAGCGCGCCCAAGCGCGGGCAGCACGCTCCAATCCTCTCGACTGCCTCCCCGCGCCGGTAATTCCGAATTCCGAATTCGCCGGCGCCGGTACCGGCGCCGGCGCAAATCACACTTTCTCGAGCTTGGCGATCGTCGGGACGAGGGTCTTCCGGCCGGCACGGTCGAAGTAAACCACGAGCTTGAGCCCTGGCCCTCGGCCCTGGCAGGACAGCACCACCCCGGTGCCGAAGCGCCGATGGCGGACCCGGTCTCCCGGACGCCAGCCCTTCCCCTCATCGTCGGTGACCGTGGGGGATATCCTCCCGCTCCGTGGCGCGGGGGCCGAGGCGGCCCCCGTCGGTGCACGCCTTCCATCCGCGGGCGGTCTGAGCCTCTGTCCGGCGGATGCAACGGGGTCGGCCCAGCGCGGCGGGGCCTCGGACACGTCGTCGACGCCTTCGGGAGGAATCTCGTCGAGGAAGCGGGATCGCCGGGTGGGCTGGCGCTGACCGAAAAGAAAGCGACTCCGCGCGGCGGTCAATGCAAGGCGACGTCGCGCGCGGGTCATCCCCACGTAGGCGAGCCGCCGTTCCTCCTCGAGGCCCTCCGGATCCTCCCGAGAGCTCGCGTGTGGCAGAAGACCCTCCTCCATCCCGGCGAGAAAGACCACGTCGAACTCCAGACCTTTGGCGGAGTGCAGAGTCATCAGACTCACCCCTCCGCGTGCGCCTTCTTCGTCGCTCTCCTCGAGCAGCGCCACCGAGTCCAAAAACTCCTCGAGCTCCTGTCCGCGGGAGGCCGCCTCGGCCACCGCCGCCGCCAGCT
>Ga0209013_10001273_pt1 | contig 23247 bp, 17 predicted proteins | sample Cruoilmetagenom2_FD_187291 | JGI IMG/M metagenome (GOLD analysis project Ga0209013, IMG submission 187291) | Oil polluted marine microbial communities from Coal Oil Point, Santa Barbara, California, USA - Sample 2 (SPAdes) (version 2) | ecosystem: Environmental > Aquatic > Marine > Oil seeps ... | reverse complement strand
TCTGGAGAAGATAAAAATCCTTTTTGGGGGAAGAGAGCACAGGATTTCCCTACCCCTCCTATGAAAAGAACGCCTATTTTGAAAAAATTTGAAGGGGCAACCAAATCATTAGGATATTCTCCTTTTATGCTCCCATCAGCTAATTTATCAGAAGCTTATACAAATCCCGATGGAGAAGTCATAAATGCTTGTCAATACTGTGGTTTTTGTGAACGATTTGGCTGTGAATACGGAGCAAAAACATCACCTGAAATCACTGTTATACCTACCGCAACAAAAACTGGTAATTTTGAGATGAGATTTCATGCAAATGTTGTAGAAGTCATAAAAAGTGGAAATAAGGTTACTGGTGTAAGGTATTTGAATACTCAGTCGGGAGAAGAATTTATCCAAGAAGCTGAAGTAGTTGTTCTTGCAAGTTACGTTATGAATAACGCTAAGCTGCTTATGGTATCTAATATTGGAGAACAATACGACCCAGAAACTGGAAAGGGAACGCTTGGTAAAAATTATTGTTATCAAATATTACCCGGTGCAAATGGGTACTTTGAAGAACAAATGAACACCTTTATGGGGGCGGGAGCCCTTGGAATGACAATTGATGACTTTAATGCAGATAATTTTGATCATAGTAACTTAGATTTTATTCATGGTGGTAGTATTTCCATTACACAAACTGGATATAGACCTATTGAAACAAATCCAATACAACAAGGGACACCAACTTGGGGTGCAGAGTTTAAGAAAAATTCTATCTATAATTATACTCGCAGCTTATCAATTGGAACTCAGGGAGCCTCGATGCCACATAAGGAGAACTATCTTTCCTTAGACAGTAAATATAAGGATGCCTACGGCCTTCCGCTCTTACAAATGACCTATAATTTTACAGATCAGGATAGAGCGTTGCATAAATATATTACAGAAAAAACTGTAAATATTATGAAGGAAATGGGAGCAAAAACGGTAGAAGGAAAAGCGCCTATAACAGATTACGATATTGTAGGTTATCAGACGACTCATAATACGGGTGGGACTATTATGGGGGCTAGTCCAGAAAATAGTGTAGTAAATCCATTTTTACAACATTGGGATGCAGAAAACTTGTTTGTAGTAGGGGCAGGTAATTTTCCACATAATGGTGGTTACAATCCTACAGGTACAGTCGCAGCTCTGGCCTATAAAAGTGCAGAAGGAATTATTAAATATAGTAAATCGGGCGGTTCGCTCGTTTAATTATTAAATCGATTTGAAAAGCTATTAGCTCCTACACAAAGGATGCTGATAGCTTTTTTTAATATAAGTATATAAAAATGTAGCATGAACACTGGATTTACAGCACTTTTAAGGCTGAATAATGCTACTGATTTCAACGCAAGTTCATGTTTCGAAGAACATTGTGCAGATATATAAATGAAAAAATTTTCCTGTAATATAGGCAATCAACGGTCGAACTCTGTATTATCGTTCATATTATATGAATACAGTCAGTATGGCTGAAAATAGGTGGCTAACTTATGAAAACCATTGTGTTTATCGGATGTAATAATTCTGGTACAAGTAAAGAGGCTTTAAAGATTGCAACTGAGATGGGGTACTGGGTGGTTTTGTTCACAGATAAGAACAATCATCGGGATTTGATGGAAGTTGATGAAATTTTATCTATAAAAAACTTGTTTGACGAACAGTTAGTGATGAAAAAAATAGCTGAGCTACAAAGTGGAGGTAAGCAAATATGCGCTTGCGTTAGTTTTATTGATCCCTATGTTTCCTATTCTGCACGTCTATCTAATCAGTTGGGTATTGGGAAAGTATCATTAGAATCATTAAAACTAATGGAAGATAAAATAGAAATAAGAGAAACATTAAAACATTTATCCATATCTCCTTTGCACAGGATAATTCATCCGGAGAAAACTATTCAAAGTTTAAAAGTAGAGCTTAAGCCTTGTCTTCCATTAATAATAAAAGCATCTGTTTCGAACGGCTCAAGGGACGTATTGATGGTAGAGACAATAGGGGCGTTAGAAAAAGCAGTAGTTGACTTGCAGAAAAAACATCCAAATAAAAACTTATTAGTGGAGGAACTTTTACAAGGTTCGCAGTACCTGATTGAATTAGTGGTCCATCAAGATGAAATAAAATTTATAGAGATAATTGAACAAGAAATAGTATACAACGGGAAATTTATTGTTACGGCTTATAAATATCCAGCATTGTTAGAGGAGAAAATATTAAATAGGCTCCACTTGCACATTTCAAGTATTATTAAGCAATTAGGATTTTCAACCGGCTCATGTCATATAGAGATGAAGCTAGTCCAAGGTGAATGGAAATTGATTGAGATTAATCCGAGAATGTCGGGTGGTGCCATGAATCAAATCATAGAGGAAGGTACAGGTATTAATCTTCTAAGGGAAATATTAAATATATATTTGGGAGAAGAACTTAGTTTTATAAAAAATAGAGAAAAATATGTGTATGCTAGGTATTTAACGATAGGAACAAGAGGTAAATTACTAAGAGTAATTGGTGAAGAACAGGCGTTAAAGCATGATGATATCAAATATGTTTATATAAAACCAAAAGTTGGAAGATTTCTTAGAAAACCTTATTCAATGGGGGACAGATACGCTTGTATCATTGCAGCATCCGATTCCGCAAAAAAAGCAGAGGAGAATACTTTAGCTGCAGCTAAGGACATACGGTTTTATATAGAACCTTATTAATAGAATAGAATCTAAAACCATAGTAAAACTAAGTGCTATTATAATTGACTATTAGTTTAAACAAATTGTACTGCTAGCAATTTCAAAAAAGCTAATATTATAAATAGAAAGTAAAGAGGGAGTGAACTATTAATTGACTAGTCAAAGTAATAGTTGTATATGTGAAGCTTTCTACGAATTAAAAATCCTTCAAGATTTATTACAAAACTCTCAAACCAAATTTTTCGGCAATTTATTAGCCAAAATAGTAGGAACTGATACAATTCCCTTCCTCCTCACAACAACAAAAGGAGATCTTCTAACTAAAAGTGGTATGAAGGAAGGCTTTGAAACTAACTACTTCAGAATTGAATTTGTTGATTTAGAAAAGTGTTATGTAACAATTTCGTTACTACGACCAATAGATATTGAGGGTAATGTGACAACCGTTCCTTGTGATGTTATTAGGTTAGAGAAAACATCTATTTGCACGATAATTAATACATCCAACATATGTGCCATCCAAACTTTAGAACCTAAGATGTTAACGAGAAAAGTTATTATTGAGCCTAAATGGTGATTCAAAAAATTTTCCCTATGAAATTCTTAGGGTTTTTTTATTTCTACAGGATAATTTATGTTAAATAAACGTTTGTCCATATACAAAGAATTATAGTCGAATTTAATACTTATAAAGCTATATTAAATTTTGTTTATCGACCATTTTAGATTACTAGAATATATGCTGCTATAGCAAAGTTTAAACAGACTAAATATAGAAGGAGATTAAAATGACAACAATAGGAATGTTACATCATCGAAAAGATCCCAAAACAGTGATCAAGTCATATGCATATGCGGCTGTTGCAAGGGCTGAAGGTATTAACTTTTTTTTCTTTTCACCAGGAACAGTAAATTTTGTGAACCGAACGATTAGAGGGCAAGTTTATGAGAAAGGAGGCTGGCGTGAAAGAATAATGCCTTTTCCTGATGTTATATATAATGCAGGGAGTCCTGAAAAGCTAGTGAAGTCTAAGGAAATAGTTAACAAGTTGAAAAGTGAAGTTCCATTCACTACAAATTCAATTGGAAACAAGTGGAATATTAGTGAAAGATTAAAAGAGGCGAAAGAATTTTCTGACTACTTAATTCCTACAGAAGTTATAAAGAATACCGAAACTTTTTATAAGTATATTTCTTCCTTTCAGAAAGTTGTTTTTAAACCAATTGACGGAAGAAAGGGGAAAGGAATCTACTTTATCCACAAAGTAGATGAGAGGTATGAAGTAAGAAAAGATACTGTTAATGTAACTTATACAAAGGAACAGTTAAATATTTTCCTCGAAGAAAAGCTATCCGCAGGAACCTTCATTGTTCAGCCTTATATTCACTCCATTACAAAGTCCGGCCAAGTGTTTGACTTCAGGCTTCACGTTCAAAAGGATGGAGTGGGAAAATGGGTAATTACTACAATCTATCCGAGGATTGCTCCAACGGGATCGATTATTGCAAATATTAATAATGGTGGATATACAAATTATCTCGACCCATTCTTGCAACAGGAATTTAAAGAAGAAGCATTTAATATTAAACGTATGTTGGAACACTTTTCGTTGTCACTAGCCAATCACTTAGATGATATCCAAAAGGTGAAGTATGGCGAAGTAATTGACGAAATCGGAATCGATATCGGGTTAGATGAGAATTTAAAAATTTGGATTTATGAGGTTAACTGGAGACCGGGCTGTCCACCTGCTTTCTATTTAGAGTTAGACGTGGTGGTGAATTCTATAAGATATGCAAAGTTTATAGCTGAAAATCAAACTAAAATTAATAATGAGATACTCGCGAGTAAGAAAAATAAGAGGAAAGAAAAAATAGAATTGCCAATCATTGCGATAACAGGAAGTGCTGGAAAAACAACGTCTAAAGCCTTTCTTGCATCAATACTTTCAAAAAAATGGACTATTTTTGAATCTAAGGATTACTGGAATACAACTGAACATACAAAAAAACATGCAGCTGCTATTAATGATACTCATGAAGCGGTGGTTCTTGAATATGGAATGGCATACCCTGGAGTAATAACGGAACATTGTAGCATTATACAGCCAACGATTAGTATTGTAACAAATATTGGTCTTGCACATGTAGGAAATTTTGATAGTGATATAAAAAAAGTGGCCCATGCAAAATCTGAACTAATTCACGGTATGGATCAAACAGGTATTCTAATTTTAAATAAAGATGATGATAACTCAAAGTATCTGGAGACTGATCGATTTAAAGGGAAAATAATGACGATTGGTATAAAATCTGCAGCGAACTATAGAGCGTATAGTATTAAGTATGCGGAAAATGGAATGAGTTTTAAGATAAAGCTACAACGACAGGAAATTACAATGTTTATTCCTATATTAGGTGAGCACCATGTATATAATGCATTAAATGCAATAGCTGTTGCAGATTACTTAGGATTTACGCCAATGGAAATCAAAGCTGGGCTTATTTTTAGAAAACCACCTAGAAGACTAACTATCTACAATTGCCGTGACAACATAACGGTTATTGATGATACTGTACACTCACATCCTCAAGGAGTGAGAGCTGCGCTCGATGTACTATCTAATATAGGGAAGAATAGAAAAGTTGCTATTATTGGTCAGATGAGAGAATTGGGAGATTTGCGTGAACAAGAATATAAAAAAGTTGGAGATTATGTGCATGAATTGGGGATTGATATCTTAATCACATATGGATTCCGCACAGAAGAAATAGGATTACAGGCAATGGAAAAAGGCTTCCCTACACAGAATGTTTATCATTTCACTAACAAGGATGAAATGCATGAATTATTGAAGAAGATACTAAAGAAGGATGATACCATTTTAGTTAAGGGAGCAAGTAAAACGAATATGTTCGACACAGTTCATTTCTTAGATCAATTCTACAAGGCAGAGTAATCTATTAAACTCTCATATAATAGCCTGTGCCATAGGGCAGATGCAAGGTGGCAACTTCATTGAAACAGCACGGGCTAAAAGGGACTACTTCATGACTAACATCCTGTTTGTCCGAGGAGATTAGAGCAGTTCTAATGGAGTGTCCGCCTGTTTCTGCATCACTGCGCTAGCTAATTCTTTATGAAATTTAATCAAAAAAAGAAATAAAAAAGAGCACCTATAAGGTGTTCTCATTTTCTGTTGTCCTTAAATGGAATTCGATTTCGTTAATAGCGGTATTGGCATGCTCTTTGGCTTCTTCTATGGTATTACCAGTTGCAATTATATACGCATACCGGTGCCCCATTGATAGAGGTGGAACAAGTAAAGTCCCTTTTTTAGGTTTTACGTAGACCTCAACTACTCCTGGGGAATTTTTTGCTCGGCCTTTTCCTGTAACTTTTTCAAGGATTCCTTTTTTTTCTGAAACTGTATATTTGGTAAATACATATTGCTGAAGTTTTGGTGTGAGATTTGGTTTTTCCCCTAAAAATAGCTTGAGCGTTTCTTCTACTAAACTAATTCCAAAGGCAGTCTGTATCATCCTATTCATTGCACCACCAGAAATCCTTGGATTAATCTCAATGAGTTTCCAGCCATTTTTAGATAAACGTAATTCAAGATGCATTGCACCATTTTCAATTCCAAATGCTTTTGTAATTGAGTGTAGAACTTCTTCTAGTCCTTTTTTTAGATTCCCTGGAACATCAACAAGAACTCCATACCCAGTAATGATAAATCTCTTGTCCTTTGTTATTTCCTGTTCTAAAACCGCAACCATGTGAGCCTTTTTATTGTAAACGACCGCTTCTATTAAATATTGCTCACCTTCAATATATTCCTCCAGCATAATTGTTTCTTCCGGATTTTTCTTTCGAAGAGTATCAACTTGTTTTCGAAGTTGTACTTTTCCGTTTGCTAACAGTACGTCTTTAGAGCCTGTAGATTTCGGTGATTTAACTATAATGGGTAAGCCTAATTTCTCAACCACCAAGTTAGTCGAAATAGTCTCATTTGGTTTGATAGAGATGAAATTTGGTGTGTAAAATTCGCCTTGAAGAAACTGACGGGTTTCCTCTTTATTTTCCATCATTTCAATTGCTTTAGAAGAAGTATAATTATGACAAAATTCATCACAAAGCATAGATGCTATATGAACATAAGGATCAACAAAACTCACGATTGTTTTAACATCTACACTCTTAGATTGTAGATTCGATATTTCCTCTCTCATTTCCTTTAAGCTATTGGTGTCTACAAAAATCATTCTATGAACATCTGTATATTCCCGCCTTTGTTGAAATTGCTTTTCATTTTTTGTAAAAAGAATTGTAAAGTACCCCAATTTTTCAGCTGCTTTAATAGCTTCTCTACTGGAGCCTGATTTATTAGTACTGATAAAAATAATTGCTTTCAACTGCTTCTCCCCTTTTTAACACAGACTCTTCTTATATGTATGACAGGCACGAATAGTTGCATGGTTATATATCCCGAAATTTTTTTAATAATTATCCAAACCACTTATAAATTAAAACATATTATGAGTGTGAGAGGAGGTGTTTAAAAAATATGAAAGTCCATAGTGTAGGTGACATTAGAGAAATAATTTCGGGTGAATTAGTACAAGGTTCGGATGAAACAGAAGTCTATTATGGTGCCTACCGCCTAAAACAAATTAAGAATAAAAATACTATCCTATTCACTAATAAACGGATTATAAATTGGAAAAGTTTGAAGAGATTCTTTCCAATAGTACTTGTAACGGAGTGGAAGTATAACCCAGAAGAAATACCCGACAATATAACGGTTATTTATGTATTGAATTCTGATGAAGCATATTGGAAATTTATACATCACTACAGGAATCTATTTGATATACCTGTGGTTGCTATAACGGGCACTGCGGGAAAAACAACAACAAAAGAAATGATTAAGCATATTTTATCCTTTGACAGAAAGGTGACTGCTACAAATCTTACGAGTAATTCACGTACTGCCTTTTTACAGTACTTGTTGAATATTGAAGAATACACAGAGGCTGCAGTATTTGAAACTGCTGTAGGTGCTCCTGGTGATGTTTTAACTGCTGGAGAATATTTCAAACCGACAATTGGAATTATTACTAATGTAGGAGCTCATCACTTAAATTATTGCAAAACCCTTGAAGGTTACATTGGAGCGAAGGGTGAAATGGTCGAAGTTATTGACCCATCTGGTGTATTAATTATTAATGGAGATGACTTAAATACTAAGAAAATTGATGTGAAAAAGTTTCCAGGAAAAATAATAAGGATAGGGAGAAACAACTATTGTCAATTTAAAGTTACTAATAGTCAATACTCTGTAGATGGTATGCAGTTTAGTGTTCAATACAAAAAAAGAAATTATCAAGTGTTTGTGCCCGGATTAGGAGAGCATCAGATTTACAATGCGCTCTGTGCACTTGCTGCAGTTAATGAAATGGGGGTAAGTATCCCGGAGGCTGCCAAACGGTTGAAAACGTTTAAGAAGTATAATAAACAGCTGCAGATAGTGGATGGGGTCAATGGATCACTCATCTTAGATGACACATGGAGCATCACAACTACCTCGTTGGAGGCGGCTTTAAGAGTGCTAAATGAGGTGAAATTAAAGAAAAAAAGAATAGCGGTTATTGGGACGATTACGGATTTAGGGTCGTGGGGCTATGTAATTCATAAAGAAGCTGGAAAAGTGGTTTTTCAGCATGGGGTGGATGTATTAATTACGATTGGCCTCCATGCAAAGATTATTGCTGATCAAGCAGTAAAGTTAGGATTAGATTGTCCTGTGTACAAATTTAATAATAGTACACTTGCCTATAATCTATTAAAAGAGATTGCAGATGACAACACAATGATCCTGATTAAAGGTGATATGTATTCTAAGTCTTTAGGAGAATTAGCTATAAAACTACGAAAAAAGCTAACCTAAACAAATTTTTGTTACTTTATTGAGTTTATTATTTTAAACGAATGGACAAACCGCCTTGCCAATCAAGAATTGTTCTTCATATCTTATAATACTCTATCCGAAAGGAGGTGAGAAAATGGGAGTAATATGTCCTTGTGGAGTAAGAGTGGATGCTTTTTCTGAAGATAATAACGTTAGATTTGCAGGTCAAAGTGGTACGATTGAAGGCAATTTAACCTATCTAGCGAATGTGTGTGTTACTACGCTTGCTGATTCTACTCTTTCTTTACAATTTGAAGATACTGAAACGCCAAACCAAAACAATTTCACATTTACTGCTACCGAAATAACTGCTGTTGTATGTAACAGAGAAGGTCAGATCTGTGTTGTCACGGTAACCGGTACGGGAACTATCAACGGTGAAGAGTTTCCTTTTGTAGTAGTATTTAGAGATCAAGTTGCTTCGGCTGCGGTTGATATTGTTCAAAGCTTCGAAATAACTGGTTTCTTTGACCAAAACGGAGCAGCACCAGTTGAACAGGGTTCGATTGTTGCTTTAGGCTGTCAGGAATTGTAGGTGTTTTAGAGTAATTATTGGTAGTTACTACCAAGAGTATTTTAGAAGGCAAGAGAATATTAATTTTTGATCATATCTAATTAGATTTCTTTTGGCAAAGGAAAAGGTGGCCTTTACGCGAAAACCTTCTGCACATGGTCATATGACTTGTATAGAAAATCGTTGTCGAGGCTATCAGTTGTTGCGCTTGCTTATGACTAAATATATTCAAGCAAAATCATTAAAGGAAAGTTATTTTGCTAAATAGATTAAGAACATCAAGTAAAGGAAGTGAACAACTTGGAAACTAGTAGGGGAAGATTCACTCAATATAAGCTATTGCGAAAAGAGAAACGCTTGAAAAAACACCTAGTGGAAACTGTTTTATTCTCCCAAAAATCACTTTTCTCCCTTCTAAATCAGTATAACTCGGTTGTTATTAAACCTTCTTATGGTAATGGAAACCTTATCATTTCATTTGTAAATAAAAAATATAAAGTTAAATCAAACAATAAAATAATAACTATAACCAATAAGGAAGAATTGTATGAGTATATAAATCAATATGAGATAAAACAAAAATATTATCTTATCCAACCTCTAAAACGTGCCATGCAACCTTCAAGAGCCCCTTACCATTTCTTTGTCACTATCCATCGTGAAAATTTTTCTGCTAATTGGCGAATAATTTCTGTAACGAATTGCTGTAACTACAAGATTCTAAAGAAAACTAAGAACCAGTACTTTTTCAGAGAGTACAAAAGTTTATCTATTATGACAGCAAATAAATTAGGGAAGTCCTTTCCTATGTGTAATACAATTGTTATTGAATTTATCTCTGATGATAAGATTAATATGTTGATCTATGATACATTCCTCCATTTTTCGGTAAGTAAGTGGGATCAATATCAAACACTAAGGGGTCACTTAATACCAAAGACGAATTTACTAACGGCGTCAACATTTCAAAGTTTTATAAAAAAATTTAATGAAGTTATTATTAAACCATGTAATGGTCAACATGGTTTAGGAGTAGTACAAATAAAAAAAATACAGCCTTTCTCTTATGAAATTCGTTTGGGAAATAGGAAAATAACAAAATCAAATATAGACGAAGCCTATAGGTATGTTATGGATATCAACCTTACGAATAAGGATTATATCATCCAGCAAAAAATACAATTGGCTATGATTGACAACTGCCCAATGGACGTTAGGGTAATTACACAAAAATATAAATCTGAATGGAATGTAACAGGCAAAATAGTAAAACTGGCGGGGAAAGATTTTATTATTACGAACGCTGCCCAGAAGCTACTAACTTTGGATGATGCTATTCAAGATTCCACTATTTCAACCAAAGATAGTGAGGCTATTCATAAAAAAATTGAGAAAATATGTCTAATTGCTACGAAAAAATTGGTTGAAAAAAATGCAGAATTGAGAATAATTGGCTTTGATGTTGGGGTTACTGATCAAGGAACTATTTGGATTATAGAAGGAAATTATGTACCTGACTTAACGATGTTCAGAGACCATAAAGAACAAAATGTATATGCGAACATACTGAAAATAAACAACTACAATAGAAAAATTAGAGAATGAGTAAAAAGAAAGGAGATACATTTCTTGAAAATATTAATGGGAAAATGGGATCAAAGTTTGTTGTTGAGTCAAAATTCTTTAACAGCTAATAGTTTTCCTGCCACAACTTTATACAGTCTTTCCAACTTAAAATATAGGAGAGAGGAGGTATTTTGATGAAATCTTTACAAGTAAAGGAGATTAGGGAGTTAATCCAAGGCGAGCTAATAAGTGGTTCGGAGCTTTGGTATGTTAGAAACGCTATCTATTATAAGCGACATGACCTTACGAAACGGAACACGCTGATGTTTGTTAGCAGAAGTGATTCGATTAACTGGCTTGAAATAAATAATATGGGACCATCGCTTGTGATTTCTGATAAACCTCACGAAGAGTTGAAAGATGCAATGTCAGATACTACCGTAATAAAGGTTAAAAGTCTAGTGCAAGCATACTGGGGCTTCATGGATTATTATCGAAAACTATTTCAAATCCCGGTGGTAACTATAACAGGTACATGTGGTAAAACAACTACGAAGGAAATGATTAAACATATCTTAAGTGAAGATCGAAATGTTCATGCATCCATCAGCAGTAAAAATGAACCGCGCCAATCCCTACCTTATTTGATGGGTATCAATGAGCGAACCGAAGCGGCTGTTTTTGAACTTGGACTGGGTAACACTGGTAATATAAAACATCAATGTATGATTTATCAGCCAACTATTGGAATAATTACTAATATTGGCGTTCATCATTTAGATGGTTGTGGCAACCTCGAGGGATATATAAAGGCTAAATCAGAAATAGTCGGTGGAGTGTCAAAAGGTGGCACATTAATACTAAATGCAGATGACATAAATACAAAAAAAGTACCTTTACGTAATTTTAAGGGTAAGATTATCTACTTTGGAAGCAGTAAAAAGTCTGATTTCAGAGCATCGGATATAAAATTTACGAATAATGGTATGGATTTTTCTTTTCATTATTTAAATAAGACTTATAAAGCCTTCATTCCGGGATACGGAGAGCACCAAGTTTATAATGCCCTTGCAGCCCTTGCAGCTATTAATGAAATGGGGATGGATTTGGACGTAGCGATTATTCGACTGGCAACTTTTAAAAATATGACCAGGCACCTTGAGTTTTCAAATGGAATTGGTGGAAGTACAATAATTGACGATACATGGACAAATAATCCTACTTCGGTTGAGGCAGCATTAAAGGTGCTAGATTCAATTGGGGTAGATAAAAATGTTATTTTAGTACTTGGGGATATTAATCGATTAGGGAATTTTGAAAAAAAGTATCATGCAGAAATCGGTAGGCTAGTTGCAAAAAGGAATATTCATAGTTTGATTACAATAGGAAGCAAGGCAGCAGAAATTGCTAGAAAGGCGATAGAAGATGGTACGAAAGCCAATGTCCATATTTTTAAGGATATACAAGGGGTAATGAAAGTCTTACAGCCAAAGTTAGATTCACAAGCAATTTTATTGATAAAGGGTCCGATGTCAAGTCGTTCCATGATTGACTTCGCAAATAGTCTAAAGAAAGAATGATATGTAGAAAATATTATGCAGCTTTAAAAAAGCATTCATCTCGAGAGAGAAGAATGCTTTTCTTAAAGAGTATATAAAAATGTACACTATTTAGGTACAAATTTTGTTCTTAAAAGTTATAAGGACTTTTTTAATTAATTCAGATTACAATTTATTTAACTACTCGGCGTGCTGTTACGTAGTTTTGCTGAGCAAAGGTTGAGTCTAATTTTTCTTTTATAATACTACCTTTTGTAGTAAGAATTAAATATTCGTTATTTCCAGTGGCAATCCCTGTTTGTGTAATATTTTCCCCGCCATTATCGGTAGAGAAAAACAAAAGATCTCCTTTTTGGATATTGGTTTTTGAAACTGCAGTACCTACTTGCGCTTGTCTGCTTGCTAATTTATCTTTAAGATCAATCCCATGTTCTTTATATACATAATACGTAAAGCCGGCACTTGTAAAAGTTAAAGAGCTTTCATTATATCCATATCCAAATTTTACTTTACCAATAAGATTATTAGCGAAACTTACAATTTTATCAGCTGGCAACGTCGTTGTTTCCTTTGGAGCTGATACATTGGTATCGGTAGTATCTTTTTGAGGAATTGTCACATTAGTGGATGCACTTTCCGAGTAAACTCGCTTTGCAGTAATATAATGCTTATCGTAATAATCTACAAATAAAACTCTTGATGTGATCCCACTTGAATTAGGGACAATGATACGATGATCTCCTGCATAGATTGCTACAATTGTTGGATTACTTGATCCTTCAACACTATTAAAGTATACGAGATCACCTTTCTTCAAGTTAGCTTTTGAAACGGTCGATCCTTTTTTCATTAAATCTTTCATATTTGTAGTACCTAAAGTTACTCCGTTTGTTTTATATACATAGTCAACAAATCCAGTGGCAGTAAAACGTTGGGAAGATGGATTATTGACAGTTCCCATTGTCACATTATCTTTTAAACTATAAGCTTTGCTAACAATACTATCCCCTTTAGTTGCTGGGTTTGAAGCTAGTAGTGTAGGCAGTACTCTTCGTGCTGTAATATAATTATCTTTATAGTACGGCTTACTATCTAAATCAGAAATGACAATGTTTTGTTTAGGATCTGCCATATGAATGACTTTATTGTCACCTATATACATAGAGACATGATTCGGAATATTTCCTCCTCTGCTATCAAAGAAAAGTAAATCCCCTTTTTGCAATTGATCTTTTGCTACATATGTGCCTTGTTTCATCATATAATCTTCGTTGTATGTAGCTAAGTCAACTCCATTTTTTTCGAATATATACATGAGAAAAGTTGCACATGAAAATTTATATGGATTTGTAGGCTTGTACTCCGTATTGCTATACGTAGACTTGCCTATTAAACTTTTTGCTGTTTGTATTAATTGGTCTGCTTTAGATTCTACTGCTTGCTGGTTATTTTGAGAATTTATTGTGGCAGCCGAGGCTTTGTATTCAAGACGATCAGCAGGAGCAATTCCACTTATTGTACTTAAACCGATTACGGCTGTTAATGTAGTGATAATTAATTGTTTTTTCATCGTTTGCCTCCTAGAATTCTTTTGCTATCTGATTTTAGCATGTAAAAGTTATAATCTATTGTGGGAAATAGTTCCACAATTCTTATACTACAAATATAAACCTTTGTTTTAGAAGGTTGAGGGGTAATGTTTCATTTTCATTACAAATGTTTCAACTCAGAAATTAAGGCAATAATCTAAAAGGATTTAGTACAAATAGAAATTTTTATGGTATTATAAAAGTATTGATAACCAGGTACTAATAACAGGTGTAATACATTAAATTGGAGGTACTTATGAGAGATTTAATTCAATTGAAAGATAAAAATATTGTTGTGATGGGTGTGGCGAATGAGCGTAGCCTTGCATGGGGAGTAGCGAAATCATTATTTGAGGTAGGCGCAAATGTTATTTTTACCTACCGTAAAGAACGCTCTCTTGGAAAAATAGAAAAGTTATTGAAGGATAATAATTTAGAAGCAAAACTAGTAGTAGAATGTGATGTAAATAGTGATGATAGTATTAAATCAGCGTTCCAGCAAATTGGACAAGAGGCTGGAGTGATACATGGTGTAGTACATTCCGTTGCCTTTGCACATGCCGAAGATTTAAAAGGTGATTTCTTACAAACTTCTAGAGAAGGCTATGCATTTGCACAAGATACAAGTGCATACTCGCTTATTGCTGCAGCTAGAGAAGCATCACCTTTTATGACCGAGGGTGGATCTATTGTAACAATGACATATTTAGGGGCAGAGCGTGTACTAGAAGGATACAATGTAATGGGGATTGCGAAAGCATCTCTAGAAGCATCTGTTAAGTATCTAGCTTTGGATTTAGGCAAAAACAATGTACGTATTAATGCTGTTTCTGCTGGAGCAGTAAGAACACTAGCGGCTAAAGGAATATCTTCATTCAATACAATTTTGCACCAAATTGAGGAAAAGTCTCCTTTAAAACGAAACGTAACTCAACAAGAAGTAGGAGATATGACCGTTGCACTATTAAGTAATTTATCTAGCGGGGTAACTGGTGAGGTCATTTTCGTAGATTCTGGCTATAACATTATGGGCTAATCCCATTTAATTTAATTAGAAAAGCGATGGAAGATGAACTTAGTCATTTTCCATCGCTTCTTATTGTCTTATATATAGAAAGTGTAATCCTCTGGTAACACTCGTTTTAAGAATTTTTTCGTGCGTTCTTCTTTTGGACTTACGAAAATATCGTGAGGGGTTCCTTCTTCCACTACTACTCCACCATCCATAAAGATTACACGGTTAGCAACATCCTTTGCGAAGGACATTTCATGTGTAACGACTAACATTGTAGTTCCTTCCTTAGCAATATTTTTCATGACGGTCAGTACTTCACCAACCAATTCTGGGTCTAAGGCAGAAGTAGGTTCGTCAAATAGAATAATATCGGGGTTCAAAGCTACTGCTCGTGCAATTCCAACACGTTGCTGCTGACCGCCGGAAAGCTGACTTGGATAGGAATTATATTTGTCCGATAAACCTACTTTGTCTAGGGCCTTTTTTCCGATATCAATTGCCTCTGCTTTAGGGATTTTACGACCAATGATCAGACCCTCCGTCACGTTTTCTAAAGCTGTTTTATTGTTAAATAAATTATAATTCTGAAATACGAAAGCTGTTTTTTGTCGGATCGTGTGAATATCTTTTTTAGAGGCATCATTCAAATTTACTTGTAAACCGCCAAATACTGCTTGACCGCTGTCTGCTTTTTCCAAGAAGTTAATGCAGCGTAACAGTGTTGTTTTTCCGGAACCACTAGGACCGAGAATGACTACAACATCACCTTTATCAATGGATAGGTCGACTCCCCTTAATATCTCGTTCTTACCAAATGATTTATGTATATCATTTATCTTTAACATCCGAAAATCCTCCTTAAGCGCTCACATATTTGTATCTGCGTAGGCGTTTTTCATAAAGCTTAAATCCATATTCAACAAGGCTGCACAAAATAATATATACAAGGAAAATATCTATATAAGCTTCCACATAGTTATAACCTACGTTTGCCGCTACTTTTGCTTTTAATGTGATTTCCTGTAAGGACATTGCATATCCAAGTGATGTAGCTTTTATTAGATTTACAGTAGCTGTACAAATATTAGGTAATGCTACGACGAGTGCTTGTGGTATTACAATTCGACGGTAGGCTTGGAAATTCGAAAGACCAACCGATTGTGCTGCTTCTAGTTGTCCTTTGTTGACAGTACTTAAGGCCGATCTAAATACTTCTATTAATATAGCAGTAGTACTGAAAGAAAATACGATAAAAGCGTACCAAATAGGGTTGATATTGTAGACATTTATATTGATATTATATTTTTCAAAAAATAGGGAAAGTATTAAGGGTACGCTTGCATAAACGATGAAAATTTGAATAATAATCGGTGTCCCTCTGACGAAGGAAACATATATTCTTGAGAACCAGTTTAATACAGGCACTTGATTGATGCGTGTTAAAGCCAATAAAAAGCCTAGAGGTAGCGCAATAAGCAAAGCTACAATTGTAACGAGAAGCGTAATGGGCACACCGGATAATGCAATGAAAAATGTATCAATTAAAAACGTATAATTCAAACCTTCCGACATTATTTACACTCCTCAATTCGTATTAATAGTTTGCTTTCCTTTGCTAAATGCTTTTTCAAGCTTTCCAAAGAATTTTTCAATAAGTATGGATAAAACCCAGTAAACAAGAGCAAGAGCAATGAAAATTTCTAACGCATGCGTATTATAATTTGCTGCAATGATTAAATTCGCTTTACCAACGATATCGATTAAGCCAATCGTGTAAGCGAGAGAACCTTCTTGAAGTAATGCGATAAGTCCATTACCGAAGTTAGGAAGTGCAACAACCAATGCCTGAGGAAAAATGATTCGTCTATACGCTTGAAAAGGACTTAAACCAACACAAACAGCAGCTTCAAATTGTCCTTTTTCAATAGATTCATAGGCAGATCTAATAACCTCCGACATAATAGCTGCGAATTGTAGAGTAAAGGTAATAACTACAAATACTGCTGTATTTAAATCATGTAAATATAAACCAAAGTTATCCGCCAATGCGGGAACACCATAGTATACTAAAAATAATAGAACGATAGATGGAGTACATCTTAAAATCGTTGTATAGAAATTGGCTAATTTTTGTGCAGTTTTGCTCTTCGAAAGCTTCATCACCGCAAGGATCAAACCAAAAAAAGTCCCGAAAATAATGGATAATCCCGCAACTATAAAAGTGACTTTTAAAAACGGAAGCAATATTGGTAGTGAGTTCCATATGTACGATACATCAAAATACTTTTCCATATTATGCATTATTCCCCCCTTTAAATTTTGAAAGGCTGCCTGCGTATCCTACGCTAGACAGCCTTAATAGGAATCCGTATATTATCCTAAATGGTGTGGGTAACAGATGTTTGTCACTTTGGCATTGCCACAGGAATCAGCTTTATTTGCCTGACTTCAATTTTCAATCTGTAGGAGTGGAGAAGAACCTCGCTGATGGAAGTTTCGCTTTATCTTTCTACTTGGTCTAACACTTCAAAAAGGTCTCGACCGTAGAACTCTGTACTGAGTTCATTTGTTTTCTTTTCTTCTTGTAATTTTTTAATAGCTTTGTCATACGCATCTGCAAATTCTTGTTCTTTTTTGTTGAATAAAGGCCAAGTTTTGATTACTGCAAATTCATTGTAAACAACTTCATCTTTTAAATTGTAGTAAGGCCCACTTTCATCTAATACTTGTTTTTGGAATGGCCCTTCAATTATTACTCCACCATCCACGCGTCCCTCATTGACCCATTGGACCACATCTACTGTAAAAGCATCTCCAGCATCTAGTTTTACAGGGTTGTCTGGGTTTGCCTTGTTATATTCGTCAATTACGGTATACTGCGCATTATTTGCTGCAATTGGTGCTAAAGAGTATCCAGCAGATGCAAAATCCTCTAATGATTTAATATGCTCATTCTCTTTGGTTAATACGAGACCTGCACTACTTAATCCAAGGAAATCCTTTGGAAAGATAAACTTTTCTGTACGTTCCTCTGTCCAAAACGCATTTTTCACACCAACCTGGAATTTACCTTGCTCTACACCGATTAATAGATCGTCACTCGTAGTTCCTACATATTCAAATTCATATTCAGGAAGTAGTTCATCAACTAATTTCATAACTTCTACATCGTATCCAGTAGCATCTCCGTTGTCATCCAACCATGAAATAGGTTTAGAAGCCATGTCATATGCTACTTTGACCTTGCGAACATCTTCGTCTGCTGAAGTAGTAGAAGCCTTTCCAGAACTACAAGCGGCTAAAATAGTTATAGACGTTAATCCAACTGCCACTAATTTAAAATACTTATTCATATTCATTCTCCTCGTTTCACTAAGTTTTTATTTTTATCTTCTTCTAAAGCTGAAAGTGCAAGTTTTTTTATGGTCATATCATCCATGGGTGGATTATGGAGTCCTGCCCGAACATCACGGTAATAACGTTGGAGTGGGTTCGTTCTTTGCAAGCTTTTGGCACCAACTAAACGCATCGCCTTGTCGACAATAGTAATGGCAGAATTAGTAACGATATGCTTTGCTACACTGACTTCGTTGGATAGGAGTTCTTTTGTAGATTCATTGTCGTAGGAAGAAGCAACGCTATAAATGACTAATCTGGCCTTAGTAAGTTCTAAATCTATTTCTCCGATAAGCTGTTGGACATTTGGTAGCTGTGCAATAGGTCCATTCAGGCTATTTGGTGAATGCGTATTGGCAAAGTGTACTGCATAGTCTCTTGCAGCCTGCGCAATTCCAAGATAGGTCGCTGGTATATGTAGGAGCCAACCATTGATCTTCCCACCACTAGCAAACTCAGGGAGTTCTACTAAATACGATTCATGAACCATTACATTATTTAGCACTAAGTCATTACTACTTGTTCCACGCATAGATACCACATCCCAGGTTTCTTCAATGGAAAGACCCTCTGTATCACGAGGAATAAGGAAGAAACCAATTCTTTCTTTCTCCTCAATCCAAGCGGAAGTTAAAAAATAGGAGAGTACAGGTGAAGCGGTCGTGAATATTTTGCGTCCATTTAAAACCCAAGAGTCTCCATTTTTTATGGCAGTTGTTCCTGGTCTTCCCCCACGAGTTGGACTTCCGGTTTGAGCTTCGCTAACAGAACGATTTACGAGTGCACCATTCAGTACTTCTGTAGCAAAAAAATCTAATTTTTCCTTTGTCCAAAGTTTGTTTTCGAATAGTTCACCAACCACACCTAAGCTCCAACCTACGGATAAGGCCGTATTAGCATCGAAGCTAGCAAGTGTTTCTTGTAAAAGAACCATATCGTAGACAGAAAACCCATCACCTCCATAAGATTCAGGTAGCGTAAGGCTTGCATATCCGAGTTGGATCAAATCCTCCACGTTTTCTTTCGGGAAAATAGATTGCTCATCAATTTCGGCAGATTTACTTTTGAAACTATCTTCTAACTCATATAAACGATTGAGCCAAAGTTTCTGTTTTTCTGTTTTGATATATAAATTATTCACAAATGTCGTCTCCTTTAAATAAATTATTCCGATAAGTTAAGTTGGTATTTAAGGTAAATAAAAACCCTTCCGTGAAATAAAAAGAGTAAGTAGTCTTATGTACACTTATCTCTCAATTTTCTTGCTGGAAGTATCACCATACCGTGTTTTGAGCGGTTGCTGAAGCATCAACGGACCAGTCCATTTGCTTTTCTTAATAAGTAATATGGAGTTGTTGGAATTATCGTACTACTTCATCTAAGTGAAGTCAATAGTAATTCATATTGTTTTAATAGGAATTACAAACGTATTTTATATTATAGGTTTTTGGAAAGTCATTCTGGGTATTAACAATAGTGTAGATACAACTAAGAGGAGGAGTTTGTTTGGATAAGAAAGTAACTGGAAATAGCAAAGATGAACAATTAGAAGAATTCCGTGTGGACGATCAAGGACAAGCAATGACTACAAATCAAGGGTTAAAAGTATCCGAGGATGAATTCTCTTTAAAAGCAGGAGAACGAGGCCCTACTTTGATAGAAGATTTCCATTTCCGTGAAAAAATGACGCATTTTGACCATGAACGTATTCCAGAACGTGTAGTACATGCTAGAGGTTATGGTGCTCATGGAGAATTCGAATTATATGAATCAGCAAGTGAATTTACGAAAGCGAAATTTCTACAAACGCCTGGTACCAAGACACCTGTTTTTGTAAGGTTTTCTACTGTGGCAGGTTCACGTGGTTCTGGAGAATTAGCAAGAGATGCACGAGGATTTGCAACGAAGTTTTATACCGAAGAAGGAAATTATGATTTAGTAGCAAATAATATTCCTGTCTTTTTCATTCAAGATGCTATTAAATTTCCGGACTTGGTGCATGCTATAAAACCAGAGCCACACAATGAAATTCCGCAAGCAGCTACTGCTCATGATACGTTTTGGGATTTTGTTGCCAATAATCAGGAGACAGCGCATATGATAATGTGGGCAATGTCTGACCGTGCAATTCCGCGTAGCTTCCGTATGATGGAAGGGTTCGGTGTAAATACTTTCCGTTTCATTAACGAGGCGGGCAAATCCCATTTTGTAAAATTTCATTGGAAACCGTTACTTGGTACCCATTCAGTTGTATGGGATGAAGCGCAAAAAATAAATGGGAAAGATCCAGATTTCCATCGTCGTGACTTATATGATGCGATTGATAATGGTGATTTTCCAGAGTATGAATTTGGAGTTCAACTAATTGCAGAGGAAGATGAATTTAAATTTGATTTTGATATTTTAGATCCTACTAAGCTTTGGCCAGAGGAAGAAGTTCCAGTTAAAATATTAGGGAAGATGACTTTAAATCGCAACGTAGATAATGTATTTGCTGAAACCGAACAAGTGGCATTCCATCCAGGAAGCGTTGTGCCAGGAATAGACTTCTCAAATGACCCTCTACTTCAAGGGCGATTATTCTCCTATACAGATACACAATTAATACGTCTTGGTGGCCCTAATTTTCATGAGTTACCGATAAATAGACCTGTCTGTCCATTCCATAATAATCAACGTGATGGATATGGTAGACAATCGATTAATGTAGGCAGAGTGAGCTATCATAAAAACTCTCTTGCTGGGAATACCCCAACACCTGTTAGTGAAGCTGAAGGTGGATATACGCATTTCCAGGAAAAAATAGATGCTCGTAAAGTTCGGGCGCGTAGTGAGAGCTTTAAAGACCATTTTTCCCAAGCTACATTATTCTGGAATAGTATGAGTGACCCAGAAAAAGAACATATTATCAGTGCATTTAGCTTCGAACTTGGTAAATGTAAAGAATTGACTGTTCGTCAACAAGTACTGGAGATGTTCACACAAGTAGATTTGGATTTAGCAAGTAAGGTAGCAGAAAACTTAGGACTTGTAATTCAAGGAGTAAGTACTGCAACTAATACTAAGTCTTCTCCAGCACTTAGTCAGTTGAATACTGTTATGAAACCACAAACACGAAAAATTGCTGTTTTAGTTGGAGAAGGATTTGAAGAGGATTTAGCTGCGATTCTTACAGACTTAAAAGCAGGTGGAACAATGCCAGAAATAGTGAGTGATCATCATGGATCAGTCATTGGAGCGGATGGAACGCTGCTACCTGTTGACCATACTTTCCTAACCGCTGATTCTGTATTATTTGATGCGGTATATGTAGCAAGCTCACATGGTAAAACGGCCATGTTTGAAAAAGAGGCATCTTATTTCATTAAGGAAGCTTATGCACATTTCAAACCGATTGGTGCTACATTTAGTGGAGAGCAACTAATTGATAATTTACACTTCACAGGTCAAGCTGGTGTTCTCACTAAAGAAACTGGTAAAAGCTTTGTAGACAGTTTCTTGAATGCCATTGCTGCACATCGTTTCTGGAACAGAGCAGTATAAACAAATTACTTTGGGCATGTCCTATTAGGGCATGCTTTTTTACATAGAATGTGAGAATAAGATAATGAAGGAATTTCGAAGGAACTAAAAAGAAAAATTTTAAGCGTATAACAAACATAACTATTCACTAATACTTGAAGGGAAGTTATCGTTGGAAATAGAAAGAGTAATAAGGAAAGTCAAAGGAGGAAATTTCATGCACTACGTAATAATTGGTGGCGACGCTGCGGGGATGAGCGCAGCAATGGAAATTGTACGTCATGATCCTGATGCTCGAATTACGACATTGGAAAAAGGACATATTTATTCCTACGGACAGTGTGGTTTGCCCTATGTAGTAGGTAAACAAGTAGCCTCTTCAACAGACGTTATAGCACGAAGTGTAGAAATGTTCCGTAGTAAATACGGTATTGATGCAAAAACTGGATATGAAGTGACCCATGTAGATCCTAACAATAAAACAGTGTCAGGGAACATTCTGCAAACGAGAGATAATTTTATATTAAATTATGACCGTTTACTTATTGCAACGGGTGCCACCCCGGTTATTCCTGATTTGGATGGAAATCATTTGTTAGGTATCCATACGATTAAAACCATTCCAAATACAGAGGCGATAATTGCCGATCTAGAAAATGTTCAACAGGTTACTATAATTGGCGGAGGATATATCGGATTAGAAATGGCTGAAAACTTTGTGAGTATTGGAAAACAAGTACGGATTATACAAAGAGGCAATCAACTTGCCGGTATATTTGATCAAGATATAGCATGTTTAATACATGAACATGCAAAGGATAATAATGTAGAAGTGATATTGAATGAAGAGGTACAATCTTTCACAGGAGATAAGCGAGTAAACAACGTTAAGACAGATAAAGAAAGTTATCCAACCGACTTAGTTTTAGTAGCCATAGGAGTTAAACCTGCAACGGAATTTTTAGAGGGGAGTGGCATTCAATTGCATCAGAATGGAGCAATTGTAGTCAATAATCATTTAGAAACAAATTTGGACAATATCTACGCTGCAGGAGATTGTGCCACTCATTTTCATCGTATTAAACAACTGAATGATTATATTCCTTTAGGAACAACTGCGAATAAACAGGGGCGATTGGCAGGATTAAATATGATAGGTCAAATGAATGGATTTAAAGGAATCGTTGGCACATCCATCATGAAATTTTTTGATTTGGCCCTTGGAAGAACTGGTTTGTCTGAGAAAGAAGCGGAGCAGCTCGGTATTTCCTATGACGTGCATACTCAGGAAGCGTCGGACATTGCAGGATATTATCCAGGCAAGGAAACGATGCATATGAAAGTGATTTACAGGAAGGATAATCAACAACTTTTAGGGGGGCAAATTATTGGAGGAAATGGTG
>Ga0209013_10001272_pt1 | contig 23258 bp, 16 predicted proteins | sample Cruoilmetagenom2_FD_187291 | JGI IMG/M metagenome (GOLD analysis project Ga0209013, IMG submission 187291) | Oil polluted marine microbial communities from Coal Oil Point, Santa Barbara, California, USA - Sample 2 (SPAdes) (version 2) | ecosystem: Environmental > Aquatic > Marine > Oil seeps ... | reverse complement strand
CTTGATGAAATCTGCTCCAGCTTCCCAGCCGGTGAGCGCCTCCGTCGGCGAGTAGCAGCCAGGCGCAACCGGGATACTGTACCGGTTGCAGAGCTGCACCAGTTCGAGGTTAAGGGTGGGTGAGACTACGAAATCGGCCCCGGCCAGGATCGCCGCCCGCCCGGTTTCTGGATCCAAGACCGTCCCGGCCCCAAAGATCACATCTGAACCGTATCTCTCTTTGGCTTCGGAGATCACGTCCAGAGCCCCCGGCGTAGTCATGGTCACTTCGATGGCCCGTACCCCGCCCAGCTTGATGGCGTCGGCGGCAGCAATCAGTTGTTCTGAAGACTGGGCCCGCATGATGGCAATGACGCCCGTTTCACGAATGATATTGAGTATTTCGACCTTGTCCATGCTTATCCCCTTTATCGTGCCGTTCTCTTTCCTCCACCGAACACCTCGGCTTTCATCAGCGCTTCGACCTCGGCCTTGTCGACGATGGGCAGGTCGAACATCAGCGTCTGTTTCAAGCGGGTAGCCGCGTCGCCTACCAATACCCCTTTTCTTATCCCTTCACTACTGGAATTCCCGGTAAGAAGCCCATAGTAAAAGCCCGCGTTCCACGTGTCGCCTCCGCCTAGCCGGTCCCACAATGTGATCGGCTTGACAGCAGGTGAACGGAAAAAGTTGCCACGATCGTCCATCGCAGCCGATTCCCACCGGTGCTGCTCAAAAGAGTCGGGATAGCGGATGGTGATGGCCACGGTGCTGACGCCAAACAGCTCGCGGACCTGGCAAGAGAATTCCTGAATGTCGCCATCTTTGATGGGCCCCATGTCACCGTCAGTTACCTGCTTGGCCGAAACCTGTCCGCAGCCGATGCCATAGAGCTTGGCCATATCCTCAATGGTCGTGATCAGGATGTCCACGTGGTCAGATACCAATCCCGTCAGGGTCTCGCGGGCTTGGGCAGGCGACCACAATGTGGCGCGGTAGTTGAAATCCATACCCACCAGGCAGCCCTCGGGCTTGCTGGCGATGGCTTCCTTGAAGGCATCATAGCAATAGTTGCGCTCGTAGTTGCTGTGGGTTGCCAGGCCGAACGTGATGCCCGAACTGTGAAAGAGCTTGGCATCCTTCAGCGCGGCCTGCCAGTCGACCATCCCTGCATCCAGGCGGGAGGCAGCCGAATACATGCGCTGATACACACCGGTATTCTTTCGAGGAGTGCGCCCAATTTCGTAGATGAAGCGGCCAATGGGCTCAGTCTTGGGGGCCCAGACAATGTGGTCGGTGTTTATACCCTGCTCGCGGGCGATATTTCGCAGCGCCCTGCCGTAGGGATTGTCGGGAACGCGGGTGATAAAGGATGAAGGGATCCCGAGACGACTGAGGCCCATGGCCAGCGTAAACTCGCTGCCTGCCATGGAAAGCTGCACCAAACGAGTTCTTTCCGGACGTTCCAGGTCAGCAGGCGTATCGCGAACCATGACCTCGCCAAAGGTTACAAACGCCGGTCCCCGGTTTGAGAAGCGGCTGAGATCATCACGGGTGATCTCATAGTACTCTGTCCCAGTCATTCCGTCCTCCATTGGAGACAAGATGATACAACTAGCCCATCATCTCAACGCTCATGGCCACGGCCTCACCGCCGCCCAGGCACAGGCTGGCAATACCGGTCTTGAGATCGCGCTGCCGCAGAGCGTTGAGCAGAGTTACCAGGACCCGCGTGCCGCTGCAGCCGATGGGATGGCCCAGCGCAATGGCTCCGCCGTTGACGTTGACTTTGTCCCAGTTCCATCCCTCACCGGCCAGGAGTTTGCCATCGCCCAGGCACTGGGCTGCAAATGCTTCGTTGAGCTCGAAGAGATCATAGTCATCCAGGGTCGTTCCTGTCTTTTGCGCGAGGCAACGCAGCGCAAGCACAGGCGCGGTGAAAATCTCGAGCGGTTCGACCGCGCCGTAGGAATAGCCCGTAATGCGGGCCAGCGGTTGAATTCCAAGCTCTTGCGCCTTCGCCTGGCTCATGATGACGACGGCGGCCGCGCCATCGGTAATGGCTGAGGCATTTCCGGCAGTGACAGTTCCATCCGCCTTGAAGACTGGCCGGAGCCGCGCCAGTTTTTCCAGCGAGGTGTCCCGGCGGGGACTTTCGTCGGTGTCAAAGACGAGGGGTTCCCCCTTTCTCTGGGGTACCTCAACCGGGACAATTTCCGCCCCGAAACGACCAGAATCCTGGGCCGCTACGGCTTTCCGGTGGCTCTCCAGAGCGAACCGGTCCTGTTCCTGGCGGCTGACGCTACATTCCCGGGCGATCCACTCGGCTGCCAGCCCCATGTGCTGATCCTCGAACCCGCACCACAGGCCATCGCGCACGCAGGCATCCAGCACTTGACCATGGCCTAACCGGTAGCCTGTGCGCCCCTGCGGTAGCAGGTAAGGCGCCATATTCATGTTCTCCATTCCGCCGGCGACATAGATGTCCCCGTCACTCGCTTTGACCAACCCAGCGGCTAGCATCGCCGTCTTGAGGCCTGAACCACAGACCTTGTTCAGGGTGACAGCGCCAACGTGGGCGGGAATGCCTGCCATGATGGCCGCCTGGCGCGCCGGCGCTTGCCCCTGGCCCGCTGTCACCACGGAACCCATCAGCACCTCGTCGATGGCGCCGGGGTCGATTCCTGCCCGCTCTACAGCCGCGCGGACCGCGACCGCACCCAACTCGGGCGCCGGGATGGTGGCAAGGGTACCGCCAAAGCTGCCGATTGCTGTACGTGCCGTACTGACAATTACTGGGGTTCGATCGTGTGGCTGCGCCTGAGTTGGCACTGATTCTACTCCTTTTTGTTCCCCGCCTTCGCGAGGACAAGATGGGCTGATGGCCCAGGTCCTGGAATTTATCAGATCCAGTGCAAAGGGCCTGATGGGAACTCGCCAGTCCCACCAGGCCCTCGCGGCTGCGGTCAGAGACCTTGCCGAACAGATGGGGCTGGCTGCTACATCCTTTCTGGCGCAGCCACGCCGATGAGCGTAAGCGTGCGCGCCAGCACGTGCTTGGCCGCCTTGGCCAGCCTCAGGCGAGCCTTGGTCATTTCGGCGTCGGCAGGCTCGGAGCTAACGACCCGACAGTCCCGGTAGAAAGAGTGGAACGTGGCCGCCAGGTCCTGGGAGTAGTGCGGAAGGTGATGGGGCGCCAGGTTCTCGGCAGACAGGGCCACCACTTCGGGTAGCTCTAGCAGTTTTCGGATCAGACCCAACTCCGAGGGATGGGTGAGCAGGGACACGTCGGCCCCCTCATCGGTGTGGCCCTGATCCTCAGCGTAGCGTAGGACACTGGCGATGCGAGCGTGGCCGTACTGCACATAGTAGACCGGATTCTCGTCCGACTCCTGGCGGGCCAGACCTAGATCCAGGTCCATCTGGCTGTCGGCGGCGCGGGCCACCAGGAAAAACCGTAGGACATCGGCTCCAATGTCGTCAGCGACCTCGCGCAGATCCACCGAGGTGCCGGCTCGCTTCGAAAGACGCACCTGCTCCCCCAGATCCAGGATGGTCACCATCTGGTAGATATAGAGGGTCAGACTCTCCGGATCCAAACCCAGGGCTTCCATCATGGCTTTCATCCGCGGTACGTGTCCCTGGTGGTCGGCGCCCCAGACGTCGATCACCCACTCAAAGCCCCGCTGCACAAACTTGTTGTAGTGATAGGCGATGTCCGAGACAAAGTAGCCGGGCTGGCCGTTGGAGCGGATGATCACCTCATCCTTGTCGCCTCCCAGGGCTTTGGCGTTGAACCAGACCGCGCCGTCGGCCATGTAGAGGTGGTCCCCCTGGCGCAGTATACTCATGACGTGTTCAAACAAACCCTCGTCGTACAGCGCTTGCTCGGAGAACCAGTTGTCATAGTGGACGTTCATCCGGGCACAGTCCGCGCGAATGTCCTCCATGGCGAACCGGTAGGCCACATCCCGCATCAAGGCCACGGCTTCCTCACGCGGCAGGTGTAGATAGCGGTCCCCTTCCTCATCTATGACCTGTTTTGCCCAATCGATGACATAGGGGCCAAGGTAGCCACCCTCTGGGATCCCGCCGGCGTCGTGGTCCAACAGCTCGCAGTAGCGCACGTACAGACTCTCGCCCAGCTTTTCCATCTGCGAGCCAGCGTTGTTGATATAGTACTCGCGCTGAAGGTCGTACCCAGCGGCATCCAGGATGTTGGCGATGGTGTCGCCCAGTACCAGGTTGCGACCAGCCCCAACGTGCAAGGGGCCAGTGGGATTGATGCTCCCATATTCCACCTGCACGCGCAACCCATGGCCCAGATCCACATCTCCAAAGGCCTCGCCGGCACCCAGGATCGCCTCGACTTGCTGGGCCAGCCAGCCCCCGTCCAGTGTGACATTGATAAAACCGGGCGGCGCTACGTCCACCTGGCCGACGAAGGGGACCTGTTCCATTCGGTGCACGATGCTTTTGCCCACCTGCATGGGGCTCAATGTTGGTTTTCCTGCGGCTCTGAGCTCCCGGTTGACGTCAGCGATCATCTTGAGCGGCAGGCTGGTGGCATAGTCGCCATGCTCCTCCCGCCGGGGCCGCTCGATGAGCACCTCGGGGATCTCGGTCCGGGGTAAACTCTTTTTCTTTTGGGCCTTTTTGGTCGCGTTGTAGATCAACGCGGCCAGTTCATCACGAATCATCCACTTCCTCCCCCGCAATGCTCTCTAGCCTTGCTACAACCTCGCTGAACTCCACCAGCACCTGGTCCAACTCTGGCTCTGTACAAGCAATGTGCTCTGCCGGGCTGTCATAAGGATGTGCGTGCCAAAAACGATAGTTATCGTAACCCAAGATGCGCTGCTGCCGGTGAATCAGTGTGTAACTGGTCTTGCCGGTCAGGTCGTTGTAGTATACGTCAAGCAGTATCTCATTTGGGATCTCAGCTCTGACTCGAAGAATCGCATTGCGCCTTTCGCTTACATCGACACGAGCCGATGGGAAGTGCATAGAGATGGCAGCCAACAGATGTGCTCTGAACTCGGAAAGCGACATCAGGATAGTCCCTGGAGCGTCTTAATCTGACTCAGCCAGTGTTCTTTTTCAGCCATGAGATCTTCCCAGCGCATGGCATCCTGCTCCAGCGGGTAGGAAAAGGGATCGCCAAGGTCGCCAGCTTGGAGTCGCACCTGGAACTCATCGTACATCAAGCCGTGCTTGATTTCAAGTTCCAGAATTTCGCCTTCGCATTCCTGGAGACGTCGTCGAAGTTCGCTGATCAACAGATGGACGAGCTTCTGATCAATTGTCTCTCCATCGACTCTGTCCAACACCACCTGCATCTCGGGCGCTACGTCTGTGATTGACATTCCCTACCCTCCGTATTCGTCCATCTCCAACCAGTTGCCCCCCATTTTCGCGTCGACCTTCAGTGGCGCGTCGAGGGCATAGGCTCCCTCCATCGTACCGATGACCAGGGAAGCCGCCTCGTCCAGTTCCCGTTCGGGTACTTCCAGCACCAGCTCGTCGTGCACCTGCAAGATCATACGGCTGCGCAGTCCACGCGCCCGCAATTCACGCCACAGCCTATTCATGGCCACCTTCAGGATGTCGGCGGCCGTGCCCTGGATCGGGGCATTGATGGCCATCCGGTAGGCTTGCTGGCGGACGTTGCCGTGCACACGGGAAGTGGTACCCAGCTCGTGAAAGTAGCGACGGCGTCCCAATAGCGTTTCGACGTAACCCTGGTCCCGGGCCTGCTCGTGGGTCCGGTCAATGTATTCTTTGACCCTGGGGTAGGTCTCGAAATAGGTCTGAATGAAGGCCTCGGCATCCTTCGGATCCAACCCTGTCCGCTCTGCGAGGCCAAAACCGGTCACACCATAGCTGATAGCAAAGTTGGTCATCTTGGCTACCCGGCGTTGGTCGGAAGTCACCTCGTCCAGCGGCACATCATAGATGGCCGCTGCTGTGCTGGCGTGGATGTCCTCCCCCCGGGCAAAGGCGTCCAGCATCGTTGGGTCGCCCGAGATATGAGCCAGGACCCGCAGCTCAACCTGCGAATAGTCGGCAGCCAATAACAGCCAGCCTTCCTCAGCGACAAAGGCGCGGCGGATCTCGCGCCCCTGCTCGGTACGAATGGGGATGTTTTGCAGGTTGGGATTGGACGACGAAAAGCGCCCCGTAACCGAGCCAGTCTGGTTGTAAGAGGTGTGTACGCGCCCGGTGCGCGGGTTGACCAGGGCGGGCAGGGCATCCACGTAGGTGCCCTTGAGCTTGGACAACTGGCGGTGCTCCAGGATCAGCTCGACAACGGGGTGCTTGTCGCGGATCTTTTCCAGGACGTCGGCGGCGGTGGAATAGTGGCCCGACTTGCCGCGGCGCATCCAGGGCAGGGCCAGGTCCATCTCGTCAAAGAGCACCACGCTGAGCTGCTGGGTTGAATTGATGTTGATGGCGCGGCCCACGTACGCCTCGATCTCTGTCTGCAGCTCGCCCAATCGCTCGCCCAGTTGGCGGCTCATCCTGGTCAGGGTCTCCACGTCCAACTTGACGCCGGCTCGCTGCATATCGACGATGACCGGCACCAGCGGCATCTCGACCTCGGAGTAGAGGGGCCACAGTTCCTTCTCCTGCAATTCTGGCAGGAGTTGGCTGGCCAAACGCAGGGTCATGTCCACGTCGGCGCAGGCATAGGGTGCGGCTTTTTCCACCGCAACCCTGTCCATGGTGATCTGTTTCTTCCCGCTGCCGATGAGTTGGCTGATGGGCGTCATCTCGATACCCAGGCGGTTCCAGGCCAGGTTCTTGAGCCCCAAGTTTCGGCTGCCGGGGTTGAGCAGCCATTCGGCGATCATGGTATCGCAGGCCACGGGGGTCACGTCGAGACCATGCTCGGCCAGCACCGTCAGATCATAATTGGCGTTGTGAGCATACTTGGGAATGGCCGGATCCTGCAGCAATGGCGCCAGCACCCGGCCAACCTTCTCCAGTTGGAGATTGGCCGCGTCCCGGTGCCCCACGACGACATAATACCCCTTGCCCTCTTGGGCCGTGATGGCGAGGCCCACTAATTTCGCTGCCATGGGATCCGTACTCGTGGACTCGACGTCTACAACGACCGCCTCCCCCTGCCCCAGCTCGGCCGCCATGGCCTCCAGCGCTGCCACACTGTCCACGATCTGGTAGTCGCCCACCTCCCTGGTAGGAGCCGGGGCTTGCTCACCGAACAGAGAAAGCTGTGCCGGAGAGCCTGGCCTGGCAGCGGGCGTTACGCGGTCCAATAGAGCCCTAAACTCCAGTTCGCGAAAAAGATCCACAATCTGCTCTCGGTTGATCTGCTCCACCTGGCAGGCCTCCAGGTCGAGGCTTACCGGAAGATCGGTGACGATGGTCACCAGGTGTTTACTGAGAAATGCCTCATCACGGCCCTTTTCCAGAGCACTGCGGAAACGGGGGCTACTCACTTCTTCCAGATGGTCATAGATGGCCTCAACGCTGCCATATGCTTGCAGCAGCTTGGTCGCGGTCTTGGCCCCAACCCCGCGGACGCCAGGCACGTTGTCGCTCGTATCGCCCACGAGGGCCTTGTAGTCGATGAGTTGCCTGGGCTCCAGCCCGTATCGCTCGCGGACGCCATCCTCATCATAGGTCATCGTATCGCCAAAGGAGCGGCGGGGGGTGAGCACTCGCACGTGGGGGCCTATGAGCTGGAAAGTATCGGTGTCACCGGTCACGATCAGCGTGTCAACGCCCTCGGCCTCGGCCTGCTGGGCCAGGGCGGCCAGTACATCGTCGGCTTCATAGCCCTCGGCTGAATAGGTGGGAATGTCCATCGCCGCCAGCAGTTCATAGATTCTCCCGAACTGCACGCGCAGATCGTCGGGCATCTCGGCCCGGTTGGCCTTGTACTCGGCATAATCGTCGTGGCGGAAGGTGCGGCCCAGGTCAAAGGTCACGGCCAGGTAATCGGGCTCTTCATCGCGCAGGACATTGAGCAGCATAGAGGCAAAGCCAAATACGGCGTTGGTCAGCTCGCCCTTTGCGGTTGCCATGGTGGATGGCAGGGCAAAATAGGCACGATATACCAGCGCGTGGCCATCGATCAGCACCAATTTGGCGGGTTCAGCCATAACTTACTCCCGTGGACCCTTGAGGTCCCAGATCATGGTCTGTTCCACTTTGCACAGCCCAGCGATACCAGCTGATTATACCTAAAAAGCCAGCAGGCAGCAAATGTCCGCAAGCCCCCTTTCAGGGCCATAGCGTGGGTACTGTGCCGTTGATAGTTCCAGGGCATCCTGGGGCCAGAGGGTAGAGGGCCAGGCGACAACTGCATGGGACTTTATCCGTCCAGACGATTGTCGTTCAAAGACAACCCGTAGAGGAGGGCCGCTCGAGGATGAGCGGTCTGTTCTTTGTGCATCTGACATGGTTCTATCCGATTTGTCAGGAATACAGAAACGTGGTATAATAGGTATAAAGAAGCTAATTTTCTAGATTTACCTCTTATTCAAGAGGAAAATGTGTGTCAGGCAGGGATTTCAGCCAGGATCGTGATTGGGTGAACTCCACGGACTTTGAGCGCAGGTTCTGAGCAGACGGTAAGCATCATGTGCGACGGCTGCACCATTGTGTGCAGATGCCTGGGGTGTGATAGTCGGAATACCTGACCACGGCCATTTGTGAGGATGAAAGGGAAACACAACGATGCTTGATCAGCCCCTGCCAGAGACAGAAGAAGACAGGGGAGCAGGCACGCCCGCGGATGCTGAGACTGCAAGGATCGCGGAGAGACCTCGCCTCCCAAACCTCGAAAGACTGCAGCACATACCCGCCTTTGCCCTCCGCGAGCTGCTGGAGAGCCGCCAGCCAGAGCTTACCCTGGGTCACCTGAGCCAGGCTGAGCTGGTGGCTGAAGCAGATAGACTGCCAGCTATCACGGTCGCTGACGTCGAAACCCTGTACGAGAACCATCGCTATGGGCGGCAATTCTCTTTCTACCTTTACCTGCTGCCGGATGGTCTGGCCTCACCAGCGATGGAACAGATCCAGGGCGCCCTGGATGGGCTGGGCACATCAAATCATCCTGAGCTGGCAGAGAGAGCCATCGCGGGCGAAGATTATGAGGCCGAGGCACCACCAGGCCAGATCGTACTGCTCGATGAGGAGAGATTCAATGGCATCCGCGAAGTCCGACTCCGCTATTACGTCGCCCATCGTTTCCTCAATGCCGACGAGGAGCCCGACCAGGTCTTTCAAAGCCGCTACGGCTTCCTGTGGCTTGATCTGGATTCTGGCTATCTCGTCATTCTCTCCCGCGACGAACGGGTCAATGACCTGTTGACGCAAGCCTTGGGCACCTGCCTGAGAGCTTTTCCCTTGCGAGTCAGTTTCCCCAAGGAGCTGGTTGACAAGCACTTCTCCATCGAGAAGGTCAAGAGGGTATCTCACTATGACCCCGGCAGCGGGGTGCGGCAGTCCATCTCGGGGCGCAGCTTGTGGCAGTCACACGAACAAGAACTGTTGAACCGCGAGCAAATCTATGCCCGGCCCAGTTCCCTCTACGAGGAGGAATTCGCCAACGGAATGACCAGCGGGCTGGGCGTGGTATCGAGCAAGGGCAAGATCTACTTTACAAAAAAGCTGCCCACCTCAGTGGTACGGGCCTGGGGAACACAGCGGCTACCGGACCTGGTGCGCGATGTGAAGGAACTGAGGGTCAGTCAGCCTGGCTCCTTTTACCGCTCCATTGACGCGATCCAGCGCATGCGAATGCGCGCAGCAGGCAAGGGAGCCATCATGGGTATTGTCGAGGCGCTGCTCCAGACTGAGCGGGAGGAGTTGACCAGTGTGATGGTATCCCAATCCGCGCTGGCCATCTATGAGGCGCTGGCAGGCAAGTACTTTAGCCCATACCTCCGGGTGCAATGTGGCCAGTGCGAGGAGACAGCAGATCTATGCCCTGAGTGCGAGAGCGAGAAACTTGATCTCAAAGGACTGCGAGTCCGATGCAAAGAGTGCGGGGCGTCCATATCCGACGGGGACTCTGTCGTGCTACGTTGTCTCAATGGCCATGTCACGACAGTACCCAGGGACGAGGTCTGGAGCATAGCACCCAATCATTGGTTCCAGAAACGGATGGCAAGCATCTTTGCCGAGGTAGGCCGGCCCTGGAGCGAAAAGGACGACTACTTTTACATCGAAGGGAGCACTCTGTATCGACTGCGCAGAAATCGCGTATACAGGGCGCCGTTGCCCTCGGTTGTCCAAACCTATATCAACAACTTCTGGGAGCCTGTGAGCGGACAGGTCCACGCCGGTAGCGGTGACCAGCTTTTCAGCGGTGCCGAACCGTCCTACAATGCCCAGGGAGTTGCTGACGAGCAGGCAGCGCCTGATGGGGAGAATGAAGCTGGGCTCAAGGTTTACAGGAGCTTTGACCTGCGGCTCCGCGGCGATATCGCTACGGGCTATACAGTTGAAGCCGATGCCCAGGATGCCGGTAGTGTAGCTCCGCAACCCCTCGTCTTTCCGCCCGACCGCACGCTCCAGCGACGCCTGCAAGGTATCCTGCGACAGAATACCACAGCAGAGGATATGCAGGCGGTTGGGGTGACTCTCTTCGACGCCCTCTTTCCGACACGCGTTCTCAAGCTTTGGCTGCGGACCGTGGGCAGCCTGGAAGAGGGGATAGGCCTCCGTATCAGGCTGCACGTGGGGCCGATGGAATTGATGACCCTGCCGTGGGAGTTGATCTTTGAGGAGGAGTACCTGGGATTGCGCGTACGGTTTCCCCTTGTGCGCTATCTTGATCTACCCCGTCCTCCAAAGCCGCTGGCAATCCGCCCACCACTACGCGTACTCGTAGCGGTATCGCAACCCCAGGACCTGAGGCCCTTTGATGTTGAGAGTGAGCTTGGCCACATCCGGACGGCATTGGCACGGCTGCCCGATAGGATGGAAATGGATGTGTTGCAGGGTACTCGCCGCGAGGAGCTGCTGGCCAGGCTGCGCGGCGGGTATCACATCCTGCACTATATTGGTCACGGCACTTTCGAAGGCGAGGATGGCTACCTGATGCTGGAGGATCCTGAGGGACGGGCCGATCCGGTCTCGGCCTTGCTGTTGGGCCAGATGGTAGCCGACAGTGAACTGCGACTGGCTGTATTGAACGCCTGCGAGACTTCGTCCAATGGTTCTGAGATCATCTTGGGCGGGGTGGCGCAACAACTGGTCAAGGGAGGGATCCCCGCAGTGGTAGCCATGCAGCAGTCCATCGCCGACCAGACTGCGGGTGCTTTCAGTCGCGAGTTCTATGGCGCGTTGGCCAGTGGCTGGCCAGTCGATGCCGCCGTGCAGGAGGGACGGCGCGGTATCATGACCGCGCTGGATGGCGACTGGAACAGGTTCGTAGATTGGGCTATTCCCACGTTGTACATGCGTGCACCCGACGGCGTGATTCTGGACGTTCAGAACAGACAGAGCTGACCGGCGACTAGGCCCACAGGTCAGCAGGCCCAAACATCCGGTCCAAAAACCTCTGAAAGCGGGTGGGCCGGGACAGGTTCAGTTCTTCAGCGACCTGCTGGGCATGTTGGTGCAGGGCAGCGATATTGAGCCTGTCGTGAAGAATGCGCCGGTGCAGGCTGGCCTCTGCTCGGGTCATATCAAAGTGAGCGTCAGCAATCTGCTCCTCGTACGCCAGGGATAGAGTTACGGTTCTCACGGCCTGTTGAAGCCTTGCAGCTTGCTCTGCCTGGCGAGATGCGGATTGAGCCCGATCGAGGGCGACAAAGGCCTTGAGCATTTCTGCCTTGCCCAGGATACTCCAGAAGGGCAAGCAAGCTTGCGGCTTCCGGTCATCGCGGGCCATGGGCGGCAGCTCTCCCTCCCGGGGAAATATGTAGCCTGGTGGGACAATCGAGTACACCAGGCGCAGAGCCTTATCCACTTCATCGACCTGACCAGTCTGATACCACAGCCAACCCAGACTTACCAGGGCCAGAGCTTGCTGGTCTGGAAGTTCCAAGGCTCCCGCCAGCGCTGCCGCTCGTTCCAGATCTCGCTGGCTGCCGCGTACCGCTCTGTCCGCCTGCCCGTGGCGCTGCTGCAGATAGTAGACCCGGGCTACCTCCCGAAACAAGCACCCTCGCTCGACCAGGGCCATCACTCTGTCAGGCGGGCTGCTCTTCAGAAGGTTCACGGCCTGATGGGCTGCCTTCAGGGTTTCGTCGAGGACCTGGGGCTCGGGGACCTTTTCGTCCTCTGCAAGCAGTAAATAGCGCTGGGCTCTGGCACTGGTGAGGAAAAGCATTCCCCGTACGCGGGGGGCGCGCAGCCCCTCAGCAATCTTGAGCGCCTGGTCAGCGTAGCGCAGCGCATCCCTATGGTGGTTGTCGTAGATTTCTACCGAGGCCCGGGCATTCAGGGCCAGGGCCAGCACATACTCCTTGCCGCTGTGCCGCGCCCACCGCTCCGCCTCCTGAGCCAGCAGGCGAGCATTCTGAAACTGGCCAATCAGGGCCATGGTGTGGGAAAGATTGGTCAGCGTTGGAGCCAGGCCGGCCATGGCCAGACGCCGTTGGAGCATAGCAGAGGCCTGATAGTGAGCCATAGCCTCCGAATACCGCCCCTGCTGCTGATCTAGATACCCCTCGTAGTTGAGAGCCAGCGCTCCCAAGGTTCTGGATAGCCAATACCGGCCTTCCGCCACCGACGTGCTCGCAGGAACTGCATTGGCTTGAGCCCACCAGAACACGCCCTTCATGGGCGATGGTGCTGAAGGGCCAGGAGGTATCTCATCCATCTCTTGCACCACATCACAGAGGAATTGCCTGGCTTTCAGCCAGTCTCCTTCTCCCGCTCGCTCTATTCTTGCCGCGGCCTGGTAGAGACGCATGTGGGTCCACGCCGGACCCAAGTTCTCGGCATCTCCCCCTCTGTCATGGCACAGTTTGTCAAAGATCTCCAGCGCCCCATCCGGATCATTGCCAAGAAACAGTGCTCGCATCCCCCAGCGCACGGCCGCATCCAACTCTAGCTCTTTGGGATCCAGCCCATCAAGAGAACCAGACCGGTCGAGCAGACGGACCGTACGCAAGAGTTCCGTGTGTAGCAGCATATCCATCTCGGCGTCGCGACCGCCCAAAGCTTCCTCCGCCAGCCAAAAGTACATGGCAAAGCCCAAGGCGGGGCGGTGGCAGAGCCTATAGTGCATCTGTTCGACGTAAGCCTGGCGCATACGGGCGTGTATGAGGGGCAGGATGACTGAAGACCGATCTACTCGCTGCCCAAGGTCCGCCACGACCTCATCATAGTAGTCCAACACCGCCTGGTAGACCCGATCGCACTCCGCCTGGCTGCACTCCTGCAAGATATGGTTGCTCATGAGCGTATAAAGCTCGTCATGGAGAAAGACCCGGCCGTCGCCGGAGCGGACCTTCACCAGGGTCAGCCGCGCCACCTCTTCCAGGTACTCCTGAGCCGTTCCCAGATCCCAGTCACCGCTGGCTGTACTCAGAGCCATCACGCGGGCCAGGAGAGCGGGCGTGGCCCCCTTGCGGAGCCAGGCTAGGGCGTGGATGGCCTCACCAATGGGAGAGGGGCTTTCCTGAATACGTACAACTAGAGCCAACTCGATCTCCCGCGACCACACTTTTGGACTTTGTTCACTCAGATCTTTCAGTGTGAGCCCAAACGAGGGGGGCAGCGTCCAGCCATGGGCCACCAGGTCGGCTACCAATGCCAGGAGGATGGGCCTGCCCCCGGTCAAGAGGTGCACGACGTCACCGCGTTCGTCCGCAAAATCCCACAAACGTGCAGCCGCATCAAAGTCGCCCTGCTCGCCTTCGGCCTGGGCAACCGTCTGCAGGTATTGGATCACCTCGTTCTCTTGAAGCGCCTCTACTCTGGCATAACGCACCCGGACATGGGGCTTGCGCTCACGAAGCGCGTAGAGTCTCTGCCTCAGACCATCCGGTCTCCCGGCAAGGAGGAGCAAGACATTGCCTTGAACCGCAGGAAAGAAAGACTCGAACAGCCACTCCCCCACACTGAGGATGGGGACCTCTGTGCCCAGTTCTTCCTGGAACGGATCGCCCTCGTACTCTAGCACCTCCAGGGTGTCAAATGCCAGTACAACCCCATCCTTTGCCAGAAACCCGAACTCCTCCAGAAACGCCGCGTGCAGCGCGCGCGATTCTTCGCTGACCACGTCCACATCGCCTACACTACGGGCCCAATCGAGGGTACTGAGAAGCCTCTGGGTCTTTCTGAAGAAGGTAGCACCCAACACTTGTACGATCCTGCGCAAGAGGCCCTCGGGCGTGTGGACGTCAACGTGGTACAGATCAATGATCTCGTCGGCGACGCAGCCGGTGTAACGGATGCGCTCCTCACCTTCACGCCGGCTGCGCTCCATGATGGTCTCCAGGAGAGCCGTCTTGCCGATGCCACCATCTCCCTCATAATAGAGGAGGTGAGCTCCCCCCTGCCGGAGGTGCCGCCGGGCCTCTTCCAGGAAACCATGGCGCCCAACCAACGGGATGCGGCGGGCGCCGGTGAAATCAGAAGGATTCACAGTTTTCCTCCCCTTGTACCGTGGGCAGATTCGTTCATCGCCACGTACAGGCTGGGAGCACGTGCTTGCAGGGCCTCTCTGGCAGCACGTCGAACGCTTTCTACCAGTACAATCCTGCCAGGCAGTTCGGGGGATGACCGGGCCAGCCAGTGTTCTCGGAGAGCATTGCGGACCTGGCCAGCATGAGGAAGGTATTCCCCTGCCCTGGGCTGGCAGTGATGGTATACCCGCAGCGCGCCTTCAATGGAGGCATGCTCCAGGGACTCCAAGACACAGACTGCGTCCAGATAGCTCCGTACCGTGGCTCTATCTCTGGCCGGAATCTGCGAAAAGATATGCTCCAGAAAAAGCTCGAAGGCCTGACCTTGTTCCCACTGGGTGAAAAGGTAGTTGAGGAGTGGCAGCCCCCCACTACGATCTTGAACAGCAGCCGCCTTCAGGCGAACCTTGACCTGACCCGCCTTTTCTAGACTCTGCAGCTGGCTACGGGTCTGCGGCTGTCCAAAGGAGTGCAGCCAGAGGCTCTCGCCCCCCCTGAGCATGGGCGCGCGCCAGCCATCGCGCGAGGGATGGTTCAGGGCCATGATCGCCATCGACCCTCGTTGAGACAAGTGCGGGCGCAGAACCAGGTTCTCCAGAGCCCTGAGGTGGTCGTCCAGATGCAAGGGAACGGAATCAAGCAGCAGGATGGCACTTTGGGGACCGCATTGGAGACCTATCTGTCGCTGGACCGCGTCGCAAAAGCCCTCTGGGGTCGGGAATTCGTACCGCTTGAGCAGGTCAAGGTACACTGCGGCTGGCGCCACCTGATCTTCGTCCTCGGCCAAGTGTCGCAGCAACCACGTCTTGCCCACCCCATGTTCGCCTGCCAGGCGCAGGACCTGGTTCACCGGCGACAGATGCGCGCCGTGGTTTCCCAGGGCCCTGTCACTGGACCTGATAGAATTATCTCGGTCCGCTCCTTTCCACCTCTGTAGCTTGGTAAACACTCGTTGGTAGACGGGCGCAGGGGTCACAAAGAGCCGCCGGTCATAGTCAGCGGCAACGCCTTGCTCCATACTCTGGGGTTGCCTGTGCGCTACGGCGCCAGGACCTGGGAGGAGCGCGCTCTGAGTTGCGTAGCGGGCACCTCCAATTTCACCTGTAAGATTCATGATATAGCGATTCAATCGATTCAAGCTCTATTCCATACGGACTATATCATATTTCAATGTTTCAGTCAAGTACTCCAGGCCCGGCTGAGCATTGTTTCAGGCGACCGCTTTGTGTTTTGCCAGGTCTGTGCTATACTCTGCTCGTTCCGTAGCCCGCATAACACGGTTGGCTGCAGGCATCGGGCATGAAGAGCTATTGATGACTGCCTGGAAAATGGCAGCCGGAGAAAAAGAGGTACTGTATGTTGTGTGCACGAATCGCGCGCACACAACATGTAATCCTTTTCGCCCGCTGACAGGGCTTTTTTCAGCGGGGCTATTGATGAGGAGGGAAACATGGAACTCGGATTGAAGGATCGGGTTGCCATCGTCGCTGCCTCAAGCCAGGGTCTGGGTAAGGCCTGTGCATTGGAACTGGCCCGCGAAGAGGCCAGGGTGGTCATCTGCGCCAGGGATGCAGCCCTGCTGACGACGACGGCCGACGAGATCAGGGACGGCACCAGCGCTGAGATTCTGCCCTTGGCTATCGATCTGACCGACGCGGCCCAGATCCAGCACCTGGCCGACGAGACGCTGCGCCGCTACAGCCGCATCGACGTGTTGGTTACCAACAATGGCGGTCCTCCAGCGGGCTACTTTGAGGACCTGGGGGACGAGGCCTGGCTGGCAGCCCATCAACAGACCCTGATGAGCGCCGTACGCCTCATCAGGGCCGTACTGCCTGCTATGCGCGCCCAGGGCTGGGGCCGCATCGTGAATATCACCTCGGTGTCGGTCAAGCAGCCCATCGACGATCTGCTCTTTTCCAATGTCTACCGCCCTGGGGTGGTAGGGCTGGCCAAGACGCTTTCGACCCAATTGGCGACAACGGGCATCACCATCAACACCGTGGCGCCGGGTTATACGCGGACCGAAAGGGTCGGGAAGCTGTTCGAAAGCCGCGCCGCCGATCACGGAACAAGCGTGGAGCAGGAACTAGAAGCCATCACGGCTGGCTTTCCCATGAAGCGCATGAGCGAACCGGAGGAACTGGCAGCGCTGGTGGCGTTCCTGGCTTCCGAGCGGGCTAGCTATATCACCGGGACAACGATCCAGGTGGATGGGGGATATGTGCGAGGGCTCATGTAACGGGATATCAGGCTTGCGCTCAGCACTTGCCCTATTTTTTGAGCTGCTATTCTCTGCGGATGGCTTTGAGTGGGTCGTGCCGCCTGTAGAAGTATTGCGACTCGCCGGCAGTCTCTGGTTGGCCACCGGCTCCCGCTTGCCTCCGGTGCACCTTCTTGGTCGAGGCGTCCCAGAGAAGAGTAGACAAGTAGACGGTAGACGAGGGGGAATATCCGTATCTAGTCTACCATTGGGTTTCTGATCTGAGAGAAGATACTGATACATATATAGTAGATAGATAGATAGTCTGTCTACCTATCTACTCGTCTACTGTCTACTGATCTTATGCCGATCTAGCTCAGAGAGGCAGTGACGATTGGTTCGCTTCCGCTTTTGGGTGCACGTTCCTTCGTACAATCCTTCGACTTCGGCGCGTGAGCCAACGCCTACCCCCTCGCGCGTAGCAGCGGCTGTGCCGGCTGCGACGCCCCAGCGGGCCACGTCCTCCAGAGGTAGCTCTCGTTTCAGCGCCCAGGTTATTCCAGCCAAGAGCGCATCCCCTGCGCCGACGGGGTTCCGCACCAGTACCTGTGGAGGGAAAGCACGCACGGCCTCGTGGCTTGAGGCCAGCAGCAGACCGCCGGCCCCCAGTGACAGGGCCACCAACTCGATGCCCTGCTTCAGGAAGAACCCTGTGGCCTCCAGGGCATCGGCATTCGATTTGATCGCCTTCCCCATCATCTCTTCCGCCTCGTTAGCGTTGGGCTTGACCAGTAAAGGACGGGCCGCGCACCCTAGCCGCAGCGGCTCCCCGCTCGTATCGAGGACCGCTCTGGCCCCTCCCCCATGGATAAGATCGATGAGATGTGCGTAAGTGCCGGGTGGCGCCCCGGGCGGTAGGCTTCCAGAGAGGATCCACATATCTCCTGGGCGGGCGCGCTCGCGGACCCGGTCCAGCAGGGCTTCCAGTTCCTGCGGCTGGATTGAGGGACCGGCCTCGTTCACCTTGATGTGCCGTTCTGCGCTGGCGTCGGTGACGACGACGTTGGACCGGGTCTTGCCCGCAATCTGGACCAGGTCGGTGGCTATGCCCAGGTCAGCAAGACCCCACTCTAGCATTTGGCCCGTCGCGCCGCCCACCAAGCCCATGGCCAGACTGTCCACCCCCAGAGCCATCAACGCCCGAGAGACGTTAAACCCCTTGCCGCCCCAGTCGAGCCGCGCCTTGGCAGCGCGCAGCACCTCATCGAATAAGATGCGCGGCACGGTCAGGGTATGGTCTAGCCCTGGATTGAGCGTCAGGGTGATGATCATGGCTCTGTTACGGGCACGTGGTCGAGATGGAGCCGCACGTAAGCGGATTGGTACCACTTTAGGAACTCTTCCATGACCTCGACCGGGCCCTGGGCGTCGAATCTTGTCCAGTCCAGGCGGGCTACCTCGATCAAAGCAAATGCATCCTGATCTACCAACGCGCGCATGACCGGCTCCTCCATGGGCAAGCATGGCACATTGAAGGCCGGTATCACCAGGCCTGCCCGGGCGGCATTGGCGACGACGCCGGCTGTGTTCGCCACCTTTCTCGCTCCTTGTCCCTTTCCTACCACACCAGGGGCCCGGCGCCGGATGCGGCCAAGACCGGGTACGCGTGGGACTCGAGGCCCGAGCTTGCCTGGTAGTGCTCCCGCACGTGCCGGGCAAAGTCCTCAACCTGCCCCTGCTCCACGCAGGCAATCATGCATCCGCCGAACCCAGCACCCGCTTGCCGGGCGCCGATGACGCCGGGGGCGCTCAGCATGGCGGACATCATCATCTCCATCTCATCACAACTTATCTCGTACAGGTCCCGTGCGCCGGCGTACGATGCGGCTGCCAGGGCGGAGATCCTTCCTCGATCGTCCCGGGCCAGCGCATCAGCGATGTCCAGTACGCGCTGGTTCTCCTCGATGATGAACCGGCAGCGACGATAGACCACGCTGGGAAGATCCGCCCTGTGGGACTCTAACTGTTCCAGGTCCACTTCGCGCAGCGACCGGATGCCGGCGTAGAAGCCGGCGAGAATGCGGACGCCCTCCTCGCACTGGGCGCGCCGCACCGAGTATTCGGACCCGGTCAACTCTCGTTTGGCGCGCGTGTCACAGACGACCACCCGGATGCCATCAGCCAGCGGCTTGGTCTGGCTGCTCAGATCGCGGCAGTCCAGCAGCAGAACACTGCCAGCCTGGCCCATGGCAGACGAATACTGGTCCAGGATGCCGCAGTTCAGGCCCACAAACTCATTCTCCGCCCGCTGGCAGATAAGGGCCATCTGGACGGGATCGATGTTCAGATCACCCAGCGCGTCAAAGAGGACCGCGGTGGCCACCTCCAGGGCGGCCGATGAGCTGAGGCCGCTGCCAAAGGGAATGGTACTATGGATCAGCCCATCAAAACCGATGAGGGGGTAGCCTTCCTGCTGCAGTGCGGCTGCCACCCCGCGCACATAGTTCGTCCAGGGAACGTCAGAGTCGTATTCAGTCTGTTCCAGATTGAATACGACACGTCCCTTCAGGTTCAGCGACTGGATTGTAACCCTGTCATCATCCCGCGGGTTGGCGGCGATCCAGGTATTGCGGTCGATGGCCTGGGTGAGCACGTAGCCCAGGTTGTAGTCGGTATGGCTGCCCATCAGGTCGATGCGGCCTGGCGCCTGGGTCCACACTGACGGCGGTCTGCCGAACCGCTCGACAAACTGGCCGGCCACCAGGTCTTTTCTAGCCCGAACATCCATGTGCCACTGCCTCAGTGTCAATAGTGTCGGCGATGCTGCCGCATTTGACGTGAGAATCGAGCACAGCTTAGCACACCTTGTCCCTGTGGCCAAATGCTCGGGGGAGAGAACCGGGATCGCAGAGCAGCTCGTTCATCTGGCCGGGCCGGCCTGCTGCGCCTTGCTATCTGGGGGTTTTTGGAGTATAATGCGACCATGTTAGACGTTGATCAGGGGACTCTGGTCGCAAGAACAAAACAGGCTGATGGCCGTGTGCGCGTGCACGTGAAGCTCATGTCCCGCTTCCGGATGCATTTGCCGCCGGAGGCACGGGGGGAGGCCGATATCGATCTGTCCGATGGAGCCACCTTGGACGATCTGGTGGAGCAACTGGGAATCCATAGACGCGTAAAGTTGTTCGCTGTCAACGGCGAACATGAGAAAGACCTGGACCGTGTCCTGTGTGACGGTGACTCGATCCGGGTCTACCCGTTCGTCGTTGGTGGGTAGCGTGCGGGGGCCTGGTAAGTCAGGCCGGCCCTTGGTGAAAACTGCTACCTTGACGCGGAGGCTGGGACCTAAAATCACAAGGAGGTGTCGACAATGCCAAGCGGATACAATGGCAAGATCCTGCATGTAGATCTGACCGCAGGGAAGCTTACGGTCGAAGAGCCTGGCGAGGCTTTCTACCGCAGGTACATGGGCGGCAGCGCTCTGGGCATGCATTACGCCCTCAAGCTTATTCCCCCGGACGCCGATGCGTTGGAACCGAAGAACGTGCTGGTGCTGAGCCTGGGTGTGACCACGGGCGCGGCTATCTCGGGCCAGAGTCGCGTGACGGCCACAGCCAAATCCCCTCTCACAGGCGCCATTGGCGACGCCCAAGCGGGCGGTTTTTGGCCAGCGGAGGCCAAGTACGCCGGTTTCGATGCCTTTGTGATCAAGGGAAAAGCCGAAAAGCCCGTCTACCTGTGGGTGCAGGATGGCGAGGCGGAGTTACGGGATGCCGGTCACCTGTGGGGCAAGGTCACCGGCGAGGTCCAGGCGGCCATCGAGGGGGAGTTGGACGATCCCAAGGTAGAGGTATTGCAGTGCGGCCCAGCCGGCGAAAAGGGAGTGCGCTTTGCCTGCATCATCAACATGAGCAACCGGGCCAACGGGCGGACTGGCATGGGCGCGGTGATGGGTTCCAAGAACTTGAAGGCCGTCACTGTACGTGGAACCAACAAGCCCGAGATCGCTGACCGCAAGGCCTTGGTAGAACTGGCCCGCTGGGGTGCGCAGAATTTCGAGGACTCGGACGTCTATGGCCTGGGTCTGGATGGCACAGCCGGTGTGTTGGGCCCCCAACACGAGTCAGGTGGGCTGCCCACGCGCAACTGGTCCAGCGGGGTCTTTGAGGGCCACGAAGCGCTGATGGGCGAGACCATGAGCGACACCATCCTCAAGGAGCGGGACACTTGCTACGCTTGCGTGATTCGCTGCAAGCGGGTGGTGGAAACAGAGTGGCAGGGCAAGAAGGTGGATCCGCATTATGGGGGGCCAGAGTACGAAACCCTGGCCACTTTTGGCTCCTACTGCGGGATCAACGATCTGGACGCCGTCTCCTACGCCAACCAACTGTGCAATATGTACGGCATGGATACCATCGCCTGTGGGGCAACCATCGGCTTTGCCATGGACTGCTTCGAGCAGGGACTGCTTTCCACTGAGGACACGGGCGGCATCGAGCTGCGCTTTGGCAATGCCGCGGCAATGACCCAGATGACCGAGCTGATTGCCCAGCGGAAAGGCTTTGGTGATTTGCTGGCCGAGGGAACGGCTCGAGCGGCAAAGAAGATTGGCAATGGGGCAGAGGACCTGGCCGTGGTGGTCAAGGGCCACGACCTGCCGGCGCACATGCCCGAGGTCAAGGGCAGCTTGGGACTCATCTACGCCGTGAATCCCTTTGGCGCCGACCACCAGTCTTCGGAGCACGATGGCGCCTACGAAGAGGACTTTGAGTCCTATCAGGGGCGACTGGCGCAGCTAGATCTGCTCGACGAGCAGCCCAAGTATGGGCTGGGACCGGAAAAGATCCGCTTTGCCCTGTACACGCAGCAATTCTACAGTTTGATGGACAGCGCCAACGTCTGTCAGTTCGTCTGGGGGCCAGCCTGGCAGTTGTACGACTGCAACCAGTTGGTGCACATGGTGAAGGCGGTGACCGGCTGGGATGTGAGCTTGTGGGAGTTGATGAAGGTGGGCGAGCGGCGCCTGAACATGATGCAGGCCTTCAACGTCCGGGCCGGGTTCACCCGCGGGGACGACGTACTGCCGCCCAAGCTGGCGAAACCAAAGGAGGGCGGCCCCTCTGACGGCTTCTACTTCGATCCGGATGACCTGGAAAAGGCCAAGGATACCTACTATGCCATGTGCGGTTGGGACGCGCAGGGCGTCCCCACGCGAGCCAAACTCGAGGAGCTGGGCATCGGCTGGGTGGCCGACGAGATCGGCGTGTGATGCCCAGGCACCAGGATCCAGAATGACCGAGGGCCGCCCACTTTTCGTGGGCGGCCCTTTTTGATGGCTCTTCAGGCAGTTTTGAGCGATATCGCTCAAATGTGCTACCGTTCTTCAGCGCCCTCGACGTCCCCACTGGTGAGCCGGTCCCGAAGCCGCTGGGCATCGTCCCAGAGGATCTCCAGCCGGATCCTTAGCCGGCGTCGATCCAGGATCATCGCACCCAGACCCCAGGCTACGTACAGCCACCCCCACAGAGGCTCCAGGCGAAAGGCCGTGACCACCACGAGCACGACCAGAGGCACCTCCAAGACCGTCAGTACCGCCGCTGACCGGAAGCGGACCAGCAGAACCGTGGACACGGCCAGATACGAAATGCACGCCCATACGGGGACGATGCCGATCAGGGTCAGGTAGATGAACCCTGCCACCACCATGACCGCGTCCACTTCGCGCTCGTGACTGCCGATCCAGCTGGGCGGGTGACTGGTATCCGCCCGGGCCAGGTGACCATCCAACGTATCCAGGGTCCAGCCCAGGAGAAAGACCGCCGCCACGGCGCCAAATGCCTGGACGCCGTACTGCAAACCGGCATAAACGATAAAGGCAGCAAAGACCAACCGCACTGCCGTAAAGAAGTCAGCTAATAGCCTCATGGCTCATCTCCACCCTCAGCCCATTATACCGCGAGATGGAACGTTACGCAAGAACGCGTGCCGGAGCAGAAGCGGACCGAGCTCCTGAGACAACAGGGGCGCGGTGTGGTCAGGCAGTCCGATGGCGCTGCGGACCCGGCGGGGTAGGGACCGGCTTCCCTGGAGGTTTTCGGTAGGCGATGGCCCCGTCACAGGCAATACGGGTAAGATCAGATTGTCATGAACAGTCATAAGATCCAACGGGCCACGGGGAGCCCTGGTCTGTCAATAATCACGGGCCTGGCCCGGAAACCTGCTTCGTGCAAAGCGCGTGAGCTCGTCAAAGCCGAGCGAATCGTGGCTAAAGGTTCACCGCCACCCAGGAAAGGGGGCTATGCATACGAATGAAACGTGACATCGTCATGATCGGATTGGGATTCCTTATCGTTTCACTTTTGAGTTGGAACCTGGCCATCGCCATACCGGGGAGGGAGCCTGCCACGAGCGAGGCTCTGCTGCCGTTGACAGCAGGGCCGGTGTATGCCATAGCGCAA
>Ga0209013_10001271_pt1 | contig 23265 bp, 29 predicted proteins | sample Cruoilmetagenom2_FD_187291 | JGI IMG/M metagenome (GOLD analysis project Ga0209013, IMG submission 187291) | Oil polluted marine microbial communities from Coal Oil Point, Santa Barbara, California, USA - Sample 2 (SPAdes) (version 2) | ecosystem: Environmental > Aquatic > Marine > Oil seeps ... | reverse complement strand
TCGATCAGGAGCACGATCAGATAGCACTCCGGATGATTGGCGGTGATGGCATGGGCGATGTTCTGAAGGATCACCGTCTTACCGGTGCGCGGCTGCGCCACGATGAGGCCACGCTGGCCTTTGCCGATGGGCGCCACGATGTCGATGACGCGGCCGGTCTGGTCCTTCTTGGTCGGATCGTCCGTCTCCATCTCGAGCCATTCGTCGGGATAGAGGGGCGTCAGATTGTCGAAGTGAATCTTGTGGCGCTGCTTCTCGGGCTCCTCGAAGTTGATCGTGTTGACTTTGAGAAGCGCGAAGTAGCGTTCGCCGTCTTTCGGGCTGCGGATCTGGCCTTCGACGGTGTCGCCAGTGCGAAGACCAAAGCGGCGGATCTGCGAGGGCGAGACGTAGATGTCGTCAGGCCCGGCGAGATAGTTCGAGTCGGGCGACCGCAAGAAGCCGAAGCCGTCTTGCAGCACCTCGACAACGCCCGTACCGGTGATGTCGACCTCGCGGGCGGCGAGTTGTTTCAGGATCGCGAACATGAGCTCTTGCTTGCGCATGGCGCTCGCGTTCTCGACTTCGACCTCCTCGGCGAAGCTCAGGAGCTCCGTCGGCGATTTGGTCTTTAAATCTTGCAGCTTCATTTCTTGCATGCGCTGCCACTCCAAAATGGAAAAGCGTTGATTGTTGATGTTTCGATATCGCGCTTCGTTCGCGCGGGTATCAGGGAAGGGGTGGGATATGCCTCGGCGGGACGGCGATAAGCGGCGCCTGCTCCAGTCCCGGTCGTCCGATCTTTTTTGAGGAAGGCCGGACCGCGAGAGGCGTCCCGGAATGGATGCGAGTCGCGTTATAGCAGAGCCCACCTGCATACGGAATAGGCTTCAAGCCTCCTTGTCACGCTCTTTGTCAGAAAGGCCGCACCACCACCAGGATGACGATAGCGATCATCAGGAGCGTCGGGACCTCGTTGGCGATGCGGTAGAAACGCTGGGAGTGCGTGTTTCGATCCGCGGCGAAATCGCGTGTCCACCGGGCCAAGAGCCCCGTGAAGCCCGACAGGATGACGACGAGGACCAGCTTGGCGTGGAGCCAGAAATCCCGCGACCAGTCGATCAGGGGCGAAAAGGCGAGAATCAGGCCAAAAATCCAGGCCAGGATCATGGCCGGGGTGACGATGGCGCGAAGGAGCCGCCGCTCCATGATTTTGAAGGTCTCGGACTGCTCGGAGCCCGGCTTGGAGGCCGCGTGATAGACGAAAAGCCGCGGCAGATAGAGCACGCCCGCCATCCAGGCGATGACCGCGATGATGTGGAAGGCCTTGATATAGGAGAGAATTTCAGCGGGCATTGCAACGGTCATGGCGGCCTTAAGCGCCCTTCACCAGGGCGACCAGTCTCTCGACATTCTCGATTGGGGTCTCCGGCAAGATGCCATGACCCAGATTGAACACGAAGGGCCCCTCACCAAGCGTCTCCATAATGGTTCTAACGCGGGTCTCCAGGGCCTCACCGCCCGCCAGCAGCAGGACCGGGTCGAGATTGCCCTGCACAGGCAGGTGCGCCTGCAGCCGGTTCCGGATGAACCCCAAGGGAAGGCTGGTATCGCAGCCAATGGCGTCGATCCCGGTCTCGGCCGCATAGACCTCACTTGAGGGCCCTGCGCCTTTGGGGAAGCCGATCACGGGGATCTCAGGGTGGGCGGCCTTCACGCGGGTAACGATGGCCTTGGTGGGGGCGATGCACCAGCGGCCGAATTGGTCTTCCGCGAGGCTTCCCGCCCAGCTGTCGAAGATCTGGATCGCGCGGCAACCTGCCTCCACCTGGCCGATCAGATAGGCGCTGGAGGCCTCTATCAGCGTGTCGATAAGGGCCTGGAAAGCTTCAGGGTCGCCATAAGCCAAGCGCCGCGCCGCCGCCTGGTCCTTGCTGCCGGCGCCTTCGACCATGTAGGTCGCCACCGTCCAGGGCGCCCCGCAGAAGCCGATCAACGGGACCCCGTCTGGCAGTCCCGCCACCACGCGCTCCACGGTCTCATAGACCGGTGCCAGCCGCTCTGAGGCGCCTGCAAATTCCAGCCTGGCGATCGCCGCCCCATCGCGCACCGGATCGAGCTTGGGCCCTTCGCCCTCCACGAACGTGACCTGCTGACCTAGTGCAAAGGGCACGACCAAGATATCGGAGAACACGATAGACGCATCGAAGGCAAAACGGCGAAGCGGCTGCAAGGTCACTTCGGCAGCCAATGCCGGCGTCAGACAGAGATCGAGAAAGGAGGGAACGGTCCGCCGTACCTCTCGGTACTCGGGCAGATAGCGGCCCGCCTGACGCATCAGCCACAAGGGCGGGGGTGCGTTCGTCTCGCCCTGGAGAGCCGCCAGAAACGGGCTCGATGGCGATAAGGCCTCAGACATGTCTCTCACTAAAACTAATAAAGAGATTCTTTAAGAGAGTTTCTTTTATTTCTGTTGGGGCGTGGATAGCGGACATTCACGATCATCACCAGTCTGTCGACAGGTTAGGTAAGCGCCAGTTTGACAGTTTGAAGATTGAAAGGTCGGGCTGTGGCCGGCTTGCCTTGAAAAGCGACTTAACAGTCTGGTTCGCTATGGCTTCTAGATAGCCCGCAGGTCTGGATTGCATTGGGATGGCTTGTGGACATCTACCGTTTAGAGCTGGGGATCAAAAAGGGTATTGTGGGCCTCTGCCGAACAGAGGTCATGTTTTCGACACAAGCGAATCTGTGAGGAAGTAGGACTCATAACTTCTGGTAAGTGGGGACAGCCTCAGGGGCCCGCGAAGTTACGCCCGAAAGCCTGACGGTTATCCAAAGGCCATACATGGATATCCAACGAACGTTTCATCTGCATTTGATCTCCGACGCGACCGGCGAAACGCTGGCAACAATCGCCAAGGCGGTCAGCGTTCAGTACGCGATGGTGCGCGCGACGGAGCATCTACATCCCCTGGTGCGCAGCCAGCGCGAGTTGGACCGCATATTGAAGGAGGTGGAAGCGCAGCCGGGCATCGTGCTCTACACGCTGTTCAACCGCGAGATGGCCGATGCATTGGAGCAATCGTGCAAGGATCTCAATATTCCTTGCATCGCGCCATTGAAACATGTGCTTCAAGTGTTCGATTCGTATCTCGGCATGGCCTCGACGCCGACCGTGGGCGGACAACACCAGCTCGACGCCGATTATTTCCGCCGCATCGAAGCTTTGAACTTCACCATGCTGCACGACGACGGGCACCTGCCGGAGAATCTGGACGATGCCGACATCATCTTGCTCGGCATCAGCCGCACGTCGAAGACGCCCACCAGCATCTATCTCGCCAATCGCGGCTTCAAAACCGCCAACGTGCCGCTCGTTCCCGGCATGACGCTGCCGCCGCAGATCGAAGAGGAAACGAAGGCGTTTGTCGTGGCGCTGGTGGCGAGCCCGGAACGAATCGCGCAAGTGCGGCACAACCGGGTCATTGAACATGCCCACAGTCACTTGGCGGATTATGTCGACCGCGATGCCATCGCCGCGGAGATCGCCCAGACGCGGCAGCTTTGCGCGCGCCATGGTTGGCCGATCATCGATGTGACGCGCCGCTCCATCGAGGAGTCGGCGGCGGCGATCATCCGCCTCTACCATGACCGCGAAGCGCCGGCGTTGGAAGCATGACGGGATTTGCGCAAACCGGCTGTCCGCCGCTGATCCTGGCGTCGACCAGCAAGACGCGCGCGCGGCTTTTGGAGTCCGCCGGCCTTGCCTTTCTGTGCGAGGCGCCGGGGGTCGACGAAAGCACCATGCGCCAGGCGATCAGTGGCGAGGACGCGCTCGGTCCCCATGATGTGGCGGAGGTGCTGGCGCGCGCCAAGGCCGAGGCGGTAAGCGATGTTGCGCAAGGCGCCTATGTCATCGGCGGCGATCAGGTTCTTTGCTTTAAGGACCGGATCATCTCCAAGCCGGACAGTATGGAGGCAGCCCGCGCGCAGCTCCTTGACCTCAACGGCAAGACGCACCAATTGCACACCGCCGTTGCGCTCGCCACAAACGGTGAGACGGTGTGGGCCTATACGGACGTGACGACGTTGACCATGCGCAAGCTTTCGCCGGAATTCATCGGCCGCTATCTCGCCGCCGCCGGCGATGCGGTCTTGTCGTCTGTCGGCGCTTATCAGATCGAATCGATCGGCATTCAGCTGTTCGAAAGGATCGACGGCGACTTCTTCTCCATTCTCGGCCTGCCCCTGCTGCCGCTCCTCGACGCCCTTCGGCGCCAGGGCGCGATCGAGGGTTGAGCATGAGCCCCCGCGCTTGCGTCATCGGCTGGCCCGTCGAGCACTCCCGCTCCCCGGTAATCCACCGCTATTGGCTCGACCAATACGGGATCGACGGCGCTTACGAAAAAGAGGCGGTTCGCCCTGAAGACTTGGAGCGCTTCGTCCAGCAGCTTTGGACCAATGGCTATGTGGGCGCCAATGTCACGCTGCCCCACAAGGAGGCGGCGTTGCGTGCGGCTCGCTCTGCCGATGAGGCGGCGATAGCGATCGGCGCGGCGAACACGCTGTGGCTGGACCCCGATGGCGCTCTCCACGCCAGCAACACCGACGCTTATGGTTTCATGACCAATCTCGACGCGAAGGCGCCGCAATGGAGAGCGGCCAAGGGCGACGTCATAGTGCTCGGCGCGGGCGGCGCCGCGCGGGGCATTCTCTATGGCCTCCTGAAGGCGGGTGTGCCCCGCGTCCTTCTCACCAACCGCACGCGGGAGCGGGCCGAGACGCTGCGCGAAGCTTTTGGCCCGAAAGTCGAGGTCATCGACTGGGCGGCACGAAACGAGGCGCTTGCCGGCTGCGGTCTCCTGGTCAATGCGACCAGCCTTGGCATGACGGGCCACAAACCGCTCATCATCAACATCGCCGCGCTGCCGAACGATGCCGTTGTGTCCGACATTGTTTATGTGCCGCTGGAAACGCCGCTCCTGAGGGACGCCCGCGCGCGCGGTCTGGCAACCGTCGATGGGCTTGGCATGTTGCTGCACCAGGCCGTGCCCGGCTTCGAGCGCTGGTTCGGCGTCCGGCCGGAAGTCACACCAGAACTGACCGCGCATGTCGTGGCCACGTTGGGAGAGGACTAATGCTGGTGGTTGGTCTCACCGGCGGTATCGGCATGGGCAAGAGCTCGGCCGCCGCGCATTTCCGCGAACGCGGCGTCCCCGTTTTCGACGCGGACGCCTATGTGCACGCGCTCTACGAAGGGGCGGCGGTGCCGGCCATCGAGGCGGCGTTTCCCGGCACGGTCCGCGACGGCCGGGTCGACCGCGCGAGGCTCGCCAGAGAGATCGCAGGCGCGCCGCAGCGCCTCGCCGAGCTGGAAGCCATCGTGCATCCGCTTGTGGTGCAGGCCGAGATCGATTTTCTCTGTGCGGAAGAGAAGAAGGCAACGACGCTCGCCGTGCTCGACATCCCGCTTCTGTTCGAGACGGGCGCGGAGAGCCGCGTTGATGTCACCATAGCGCTCAGCACGCCGGCCGCCGTGCAGCGGACGCGCGTCCTGACGCGGCCCGGCATGACGAAAGAGAAGTTCGAAGCGCTTATTGCCCGCCAACTCACGGACGCGGAGCGCCGGGCGAGGGCCGATCTCGTCGTGGATAGCGGATCGACACTGGAGAACTTGCACACCCAACTCGATCGATTGCTCGAATCGCTGCAAACTCGGGACGGTACGGTCATGGAGCAGTTGCGTTCACAAAAGTCCTAGCCGGAGGTTCTAAGCGTTGCGCGAGATCATTCTCGATACCGAGACCACAGGGCTTGATGCTTTCGACGGCGATCGCATCGTCGAAATCGGCTGCGTGGAACTCGTCAACAGCATCGCCACGGGCCGCACCTGGCATTGCTACCTGAACCCCGAGCGCGACGTGCCGGAGCAAGCCTTCAAGGTGCACGGTCTCTCGACCGATTTCCTCAGCGACAAGCCGTTGTTCGAAGAGCGGGCCGACGCGTTTTTAGAATTCGTCGAGGGGTCGATGCTCGTCATCCACAACGCTTCCTTCGACTTCGGGTTTCTCAATGCGGAACTGGAACGTGCGTCACGCCCTCTTTTGAATTGGGATCGGGTGATCGACACGCTGGCCTTGGCCCGGCGGCGGCATCCCGGCGCGCCCGCAAGCCTCGATGCACTGTGCCGCCGGTATGGCATCGATCTCAGCGAACGCGATTTGCACGGCGCACTTCTCGATTGCCGCCTGCTGGCCTCTGTCTATGTGGAGCTGGTGGGCGGGCACCAGGCGCGGCTCGAATTTGCCACCAACGGCGCACAAGCCGCGATCCTTCAGGCGCGGGAATCGGCGGTCCGTACGCGGCCGGCGCCACTCGCTCCTCGGGTTAGCGAGGCGGAGCACGAAGCGCATAGCGCGTTCGTCGCAACGCTCGGCGAGGATGCGCTGTGGCTGCGCTACGCCTGATCGTCTTCTTCTGAGAGGTTAGTTCGGCTGGGCCTGCGCGGCTTTCTGATCCCCTGCCATGTTCTGCGCATACAGCCTGGCGAAGTCGATCGGGTCGAGCATCAGCGGCGGGAAGCCGCCATCGCGGACGACATCGGACAGAACACGCCGCACGAAGGGGAATAGGATGGTCGGGCAGTCGACGAACATGATCGGCTGCAACATGTCTTGCGGAACGTTGACGATCCGGAACACGCCGGCATAGACCAGCTCGACATTGTAGATCACGCCTACATCGCTTTTGGCGTGGGCCTCGATATTGACGGCCACTTCGTAGATGTCCTCGCCGCGCGCACCCGCATTGACGTTGACGCCAACTTTCAGCTGCGGGTTCTCGCCCGGGCCTTGAAGGGTTTGCGGCGCGCCCGGGCTTTCGAACGACAGGTCCTTGACGTATTGGGCGACGACGTTGAGCTGCGGCCGCGCATTCGCGCCCTCGCCGGCCGTCGACGGTCCGCTGCCGCCGGCTGTTGCCGGGGCTTCCTTTGGCGTCGGTCCATCGCCATTGGTCCTCTTCGCGTTGTCGTCTTTCGGCTTCCTGGCCATGGGGCTCTCCCTCACGCGGCTAATGCGTCTGTTGGCTAGCACGGCACGTTTGGGCCCGCAATTCGTACGCTGGCGCCGCTAGCGCCCAAATTAAGTGCCCCGGCCTTTAGGGTTGGCTTCGCGTCGGGGAATGCCGTAAGTTGAGCTAAGAATGCTGCTGCCGGGCCAACTTGGCTGCGGCGGAGGCTCCCGCTAGAAAATCGATAGGCGCGCAACGATATTGGTCCTGACGCATTCCGCATATGACTTGCGGGTTTCAGCGAGCGACGCGCGTGGCGGCAAGGCATGAGTGAAGTTTTCGACATCTATACATTGCTGTTCCTGGTGCTGGCGGTCGTGATCTTCATCCGGCTGCGCGGCGTACTAGGACGGCGCACGGGCAATGAACGCCCGCCTTACGATCCTTACACGCGCCCCGATGCCAAGCAGGCGGGGACGCCCGAAGGCACCGTGGTGGCGCTGCCGCGCGGCCGCACGGGCAAACCGGCCGGCGAGAACGCCGGACCGACGCAAGAAGACATCGACGAACGGCTCGAACGCTATGCCACTAAGGACAGCCCGCTCGGCAAGTCGCTGACGGCACTGATCAAGGTCGACCCCAGCTTCGACCCGGGACAGTTCTTGGATGGCGCCAAGGTTGCCTACGAGGTCATCGTGGGCGCGTTCGCCGACGGCGATGAGAAGACGCTGAAGCAATTGCTCGGCGACGACGTGCTCGACGGCTTCATGCGGGCGATCGACGAGCGCGAAGGGCGCGGCGAACAGGCGCAGACGACACTGGTCGGCATCGACAAGGCCGACATTCTGGAAGCCGAGATCAAGGACAAGCAGGCTTTCGTCACGGTGAAATTCGTGAGCGAGCTGATCTCTGTCACGCGGGACGGCGAAGGCGATGTCGTTGACGGCGATCCCACGAAAGTTCGCGAGGTGACCGACATCTGGACGTTCGCCCGTGGCATTGACTCGCGCAATCCCAACTGGAAGCTCGTCGCCACCGAAGCGGCGAACTAGCCGGACCGTGACGTCGCGGGGCCCGGCGGCAGTCCCGTTCGATCGCGACTTTCCGCCGCTCTCATTCGACATGCTGGAAGGTTGGGAGGACGACGATCACCTCGCCGCCTTCCGCGCCTTTTTGAGATCGTGCGAGCACGACGCCTTGAGCGATCTCGAGAAGGCCAGTTTTCCCCGCGAGGAGGCCCTGGCGCTCGGCCCCGATATCGGCAAAGACGCCGCGCGCGAGTTCTTCGAGACGCATTTCACGCCCCGGTGCCGGTATGACAGCCGGCTCGATGACGGCTTCGTCACCGGCTATTACGAACCGATGGTGCGCGGCGCACGCGAACGGAGCGCGCAATATTGCGTTCCCGTCTATGGCCGGCCCGACGATCTCGTCATGCTTTCCGATGATCTCTACCGCGCGGCGGCCAATGACAGGGTCAGCGCGCGGCGGGACTGCGGTGACGCGCTCGAGGATTACTTCACGCGCGCGCAGATCGAAGACGGCGCTCTGAAGGATCGCGGGTTGGAGGTGCTCTATCTCGACGATTGGATCGAGACGTTCTTCATGCACGTGCAAGGCTCAGGGCTGGTGCAGCTCGATGACGGCACTGAAGTGCGCCTCGCTTACGACGGCAAGAACGGTCATCCCTATACGTCCATCGCGCGGCAGCTGGTCGACCGGCGCGAAGTGTTGCCGCAGGACATCGACATGGAGAAGGTCAAGGCCTGGCTGCGCGCCGACCCGGAGCGGGGCCGCGCGCTGATGCAGGAGAACCAGTCCTACATCTTCTTCCGCGAACTTGAGCGTGACGAGGGACGCGACGGTCCCTTGGGTGCGGAAGGCGTGCCGCTCACCGCGGGGCGGAGTCTCGCCGTCGATCCGGTCTACACGCCGCTCGGCTGTCCGGTCTATCTGCTTGCCGCCAATCTGCCGTCCGAAAGAGGCCCGGAGTTCGCCCGGCTGATGATTGCGCAGGACGTGGGCTCGGCAATTCGCGGACCTGAGCGTGGCGATATCTTCTGGGGCTCGGGCGAGGCCGCCGGGGCGATCGCCGGCACCACGCGGCATCTGGCGGTTTTCATCTTCCTGCTGCCGAACCCTTAACGGAATTCGCGCTATGGTCCGCCCCGATGGGCAAGCGCGACGGCGAAAAATCAGACATCGAGGACGACGCTGACTTGTGGGTGCGGATCGCCCAGACGGCGACGCCGCTCAAGAACAAGAATCGCGTCACCCGGGTCGGCGCGGCGCCGAAGCCTGCCGTCCCGCCGAAGACCAAGACAGCCGCCAAGGTGGCGGCGCGGGCCGAGCCCGCGGCCGTGCCACGGCCAAGCCACACACCAAGCAAATCCGGTCTCGACCGGCAGACGGCGCGCAAGCTCGACAAGGGACGGATCGCGGTGGAGGCCAAGCTCGACCTTCATGGCATGCGCCAGCGGCACGCGCACGCCGCGCTGCGCAAGTTCATCAAATGGGCGCAAGTGAAAGACTACCGCCACGTCCTCGTCATTACGGGAAAGGGAACGCCCCGCGCGACGCCTGAAAGCTTCTACGAAGAAGAAGCCCGCGGTGTGCTGCGCCAGGCCGTGCCGCACTGGCTCACCCACGGCGATCTGGCGCCGCTGGTCGTCAGCGTCTCGGAAGCCCCGCGCCGGCTCGGCGGCGAAGGCGCACTCTATGTGCGGCTGAGGCGGGCTGGACGCTAAAGAATAAACTTCGAGAGGTCAGCGTTCTTGGCGAGGTCGCCGATGTGATCGCGCACGTAAGTTGCGTCGATGGTGATCGTCTCGCCGTGCTTGTCGGCGGCCTCGAAGGAAATCTCGTCGAGAACGCGCTCCATCACGGTCATCAGACGCCGCGCGCCGATATTCTCAACAGATGTGTTCACCTCGACGGCGATATCGGCGATGGCATCGATAGCGTCCTCGGTAAAGTCGAGCGTCACGCCCTCGGTCTCCATCAGCGCCACATACTGGTTGATGAGGCAGGCTTTCGGCTCGGTGAGAATGCGGCGGAAGTCCTTGCCGGTGAGCGCACGCAGTTCCACGCGGATCGGCAAGCGGCCTTGCAGTTCGGGCAGCAGGTCCGAGGGCTTGGCGATATGAAACGCGCCCGAGGCAATAAAGAGAATGTGGTCGGTCTTGACGGGGCCGTGCTTGGTGCCGACCGTGGTGCCTTCGATGAGAGGCAAGAGATCGCGCTGCACGCCTTCGCGTGACACGTCGGCACCGACGCGCTCGGAGCGTGCGCAGATTTTGTCGATCTCGTCGAGAAACACGATGCCGTTATTCTCGACGTTGCGAATGGCCTCCTGCACGATCATGTCGTCGTCGATCAGCTTGTCGGACTCCTCGGCCATCAGAATGTCGAAGCTGTCCTCAACGGTGACGGTGCGCGACTTGGTGCGCTGGCCAAGCGCTTTGCCGAGCATATCGGAGAGATTGATCATGCCGACCTGGCTGCCGGGCATGCCGGGAATGTCGAAGGACGGCATGGACGGCGCCTCTGCGACCTCGATCTCGATCTCCTTGTCGTTGAGCTCTTCGCTGCGCAATCTCCGGCGAAAGGACTCCCGGGTTGACTCGCTCGCGCCCGCGCCGACCAGCGCATCGATGACGCGTTCCTCGGCGTTGAGTTGCGCCTTGGCCTCGACCTCCTTGCGCTTGGTGTCGCGCACCAGCCCGATGCCCGTCTCGACGAGATCACGGACAATCTGCTCCACATCGCGGCCCACATAGCCGACCTCGGTGAACTTGGTGGCCTCGATCTTGATAAAGGGCGCACCGGCAAGTTTTGCCAGACGGCGAGAGATCTCTGTCTTGCCGACGCCGGTCGGGCCGATCATCAGAATGTTCTTCGGCAGCACCTCCTCGCGCATGTCGCCTTCGAGGCGCTGGCGGCGCCAGCGGTTGCGAAGGGCAATAGCGACGGCGCGCTTGGCGTCACGCTGGCCGACGATGTGGCGGTCGAGCTCCGAAACGATCTCGCGGGGGGAAAAGGCGGTCATGAACTCCGTTACTCGCTACTTGGACGCATCGAGCGTTTCGACGGTCACGTCGTCATTGGTGTAAACGCAAATCTTGGCGGCAATGGCCATGGCCTTGCGCGCGATGCCTTCGGCGTCGAGGTCGGTGTCGAGCAGGGCGCGCGCGGCGGCGAGCGCGTAAGCGCCGCCCGAGCCGATGCCCATCACCGCGTCGTCCGGCTCCAGCACGTCGCCCGTGCCGGTAAGGACGAGAGTCTCGTCCGGGTCGGCGACGATCATCATGGCTTCGAGCCGGCGCAAATAGCGGTCCGTGCGCCAGTCCTTGGCGAGCTCCACGCAGGCGCGCTTGAGTTGGTCGGGGAAGCGCTCCAGCTTGGTCTCCAGCCGCTCAAAGAGGGTGAAGGCGTCGGCGGTCGAGCCGGCGAATCCGGCGATGACCTGGCCGGAGCCCACCCGGCGGACCTTCCGGGCCGAGCCCTTGATGATGGTCTGGCCGAGGGAGACCTGGCCGTCTCCGGCGATCACCACCTTGCCGGCCTTGCGGACCGTCAGAATCGTGGTGCCGTGCCACGTGTTGGGGGAATTGTGGGATGAACTCATTGCTGCAATGCGATATCGGCTCACGCGGCCCATTCGTCAAGCCGTGCCTGGGCCTTGTGCCTAACGGGGCGTTTGGGCTTGAGCGATTTCCGAGCGGCTCCAGGCCACCACGACCGCCTAGCGCACCAGGTCCTGAAGCGGCGGGAGGTTGGCCCCGACGACCCGCCAGCGCAGGCCCTCCAATGCCATTACGGTCCCCACGGTGGGCGAATCGGGTTTATCCGGGTCCTTCAGGTCCACGGTGAAGGTGGTGGGCGATGAGAAGAAGGCCCATTTGACGAAATCGGCGAAGCCCTCGCCTTGTCGCCGGTGCTCCACCACGACGGGGGCCTCCAAGAGCCCCTCCGGCGTGACCAGGCTTTCGACCGTCGAGTCCACCAGGTCGGGGGCGAACAGCTGGCTCAGCACCTCGCCAAAAGCCCCTAAAATTGGCCGTTTTTCGGCTATTTGGCCGGCCTTGGCCATGACCTGGCCCTTCGCGTCCGCCTGGATATCCGCCCGCAATTTGGGGAAATCCACCAGCTGCTCCAGGGAGGCCTTGTCGTTGTTCATGAGGGCCTTGTCGATCCAGTAAAGCGTGAGGAAGGGGTAGCCCAGATAGGCGACGGCGAGGATGAGCAGGAGCAAGAACAGTCGGCGCATGGGGATTCCTTACCTTGTGAGCGTCCGCCATAGCACTGATGGATGACGGGGCGTATAAGCCGGGGCGTGGGCCTCAGGTCTCTTTTGCTTAAGGCCTTGGAGCTAAGCTGACAAACATGCAGAAGCGAACAAAATCACCGGAATCCCGGACGGCGAGCGTCGATCGCCGCACCAAGGAGACCAAGATCAGCGCCACCGTCGACCTCGACGGGACGGGCGCTTACGACGTCTCCACGGGCGTGGGCTTCCTCGACCACATGATCGAGCAGCTTGCCCGGCACTCGCTGATCGACATCGCCCTGACGTGTGATGGCGATCTTCATATCGACCAGCACCACACGACGGAGGATTGCGGTATCGCGCTGGGCCAGGCCTTGGCCGAGGCGCTCGGCGATAAAGCCGGGATCACGCGCTATGGCGCGGCCTACCTGCCGATGGACGAGACGCTGACCCGCGTTGCGCTCGACGTATCGGGGCGGCCGTTCCTCATCTGGGACGTAGAGTTCACGCGCGCCAAGATCGGCGACATGGACACCGAGCTGTTCCGCGAGTGGTTCCAGGCCTTCGCGCAGAACGCAGGCATCACGCTGCATGTGGAAAATCTCTACGGCGAGAATAACCACCACATCGCCGAGACCTGCTATAAGGCGCTCGCCCGCGCACTGCGCCAAGCAATCGCCATCGATCCGCGGCAAAGTGGACGGGTGCCCTCCACCAAGGGCCAGCTCTAAACAAGGCGCCGGCCGCAATGTTCGCCGGCCAAGAGTGATCTGACGTGACCGTCTATAACGTGTACGAGCCCCCGGAAGGCGACGACGCCGATACGCTGGCGCGCGCCGACAAAGTGACCTTCGTCAAAGATGGGTTCAACTGGGTTGCGCTCATCGTGCCGGTGTTCTGGCTGCTGTTTCAGCGCATGTGGATCGAATTCATCGCGGTGCTGGTGATCATCGCCGGAATGCAATGGGCGTTCGGGCCTGGCGAGGCCGGCCGGCAGGTGGCGGGCCTCGTGACGCTCGCGCTCACCGTGCTGTTTGCGTTCGAGGCAAACAATTTGCGCGGCTGGGCATTGCAGCGGCGCGGCTACCGGTTCGTAGGTACCGCGTCGGGCCGCGACCGCGCCGAGGCGGAACGCTCCTTCTTCACCGCGTGGCTCAAGGAGCAGCCGCGACGCCCCCGCAGCCCGAAACAAGCTGGCGAAAAATCCGCAACCCTCGTACAGGCGCCTTTGGCGCCGCAGTCCAGTGACACCGACGAGGTCATCGGGTCGTTTCCGCGGAGCTGAAACCGATGCACGTCGCCATCATCGATTACGGCTCCGGCAATCTCCACTCCGCCGCCAAGGCCTTCGAGCGTGCCGCCGGCGAGCAGGGCTCGCCGCTCGACATCAAGGTCACCGCGAAACCGGAGGAGGTGTTCGCGGCTGACCGCGTCGTTCTGCCGGGGGTCGGCGCGTTCGCCGATTGCAAGGCGGGGCTCTCGGCCGTTCCCGGCATGATCGAAGCGGTGGAAGAGACCGTACTGAATCGTGGGAAGCCGTTTCTCGGCATCTGCGTCGGGCTCCAGCTCATGGCCAGCAAGGGCCTGGAGCATGGCGTGACGCGAGGGCTCGATTGGATCTCCGGCGACGTGCGCGCGATTGCACCGGACGACGTTTCGCTCAAGATCCCGCATATGGGCTGGAACACGTTGCAGCTTAGGGAACGCCATGCGTTGCTCGACGGCATTCCGACGGGCGATGAGGGGCTGCACGCCTATTTTGTGCACTCCTATCACTTCGTGCCGGAAAATGGGGCGGACCTGATCGCGACCACCGATTACGGTGGGGCGGTGACCGCGTTCGTCGCGCGCGATAATATGGCGGGAAGCCAGTTCCACCCGGAGAAGAGTCAGAAGCTCGGCCTGGCGCTGATCGGCAACTTTCTAAAGTGGCAGCCATGATCCTTTATCCAGCCATCGACTTGAAAGATGGACAATGCGTGCGGCTCGTCCAGGGCGAGATGGACCAGGCGACGGTGTTCAACGCCGATCCGGCCGCACAAGCAAAGGACTTCGAGGCGCAAGGCTTCGAGTGGCTGCACGTGGTCGATCTCAACGGCGCATTCGAAGGCAAGCCTGTGAATGGCGCGGCGGTGGAGGCGATCTTCGCGGCGACGCATCTGCCCATCCAGCTCGGCGGCGGCATTCGCGACCTCGACACCATCGCCATGTGGCTCGACAAGGGGATCGACCGCGTGATTTTGGGCACTGCGGCGGTGCGCGATCCCGATCTCGTGCGCGAGGCGGCGCATGACTTTCCGGGCTGCATCGCCGTCGGCATCGATGCGCGCGACGGCAAGGTGGCCATCGAAGGCTGGGCGGAAACGAGCCAGACGACCGCGCTCGATCTTGCGCGCCGTTTCGAAGACGCTGGTGTCGCGGCGATCATCCACACCGACATTGCGCGCGACGGCGTGCTCGAAGGACTCAATCTCGACGCCACGAAAGAAATCGCCGACGCTGTCGCCATTCCAGTGATTGCCAGCGGCGGGCTTGCCTCGATCGACGACATCAAGCGGCTACTCGAACCGGCTTACGAAAAACTCGACGGCGCCATTACCGGCCGGGCGCTCTATGACGGACGTCTCGATGCGAAAGAAGCGCTGGCGCTGATCGTCGCGCGCTACGGCCATCACGGCGTGACGGGGCAGTACTGATCCCATGTTGAAGGTACGAGTAATCCCCTGTCTCGATGTGAAAGACGGGCGCGTCGTCAAGGGCGTGAACTTCGTCGACCTGCGCGACGCGGGCGATCCGGTGGAGGCGGCGACGGCCTACGACCAAGCCGGCGCGGACGAGCTGTGCTTTCTCGACATCACCGCGAGCCACGAAAAGCGCGGCACGATCTTGGACATCGTGTGCCGCACGGCGGAGCGCTGCTTCATGCCGCTCACGGTTGGCGGTGGCGTGCGGGCGACCGAAGACGTGCGGGCGCTGCTCGAAGCGGGCGCCGACAAAGTTTCGATCAACACCGCAGCGGTGAACGACCGGCAATTGGTGCGCCGGGCAGCGGAGAAGTTCGGCGCGCAATGTATCGTCGTTGCCATCGACGCCAAGCGTGTCAGCGCGAACGGCGATGCGCCGCGCTTCGAGATCTTCACCCATGGCGGCCGCGAGCCGACGGGCATCGAGGCGATCTCCTACGCAGAGGAGGTCGTGTCGCTCGGCGCCGGAGAAATCCTGCTGACCTCCATGGACCGCGACGGCACGCGCGAGGGCTTCGACATTGAGCTGACCAGCGCCATCGCCGATGCGGTTTCGGTTCCGGTAATCGCGTCCGGTGGTGTCGGCACGCTGCAGCATCTGGTGGACGGGGTGCAGGGGGGGCATGCCTCGGCGGTCCTGGCCGCCTCGATCTTCCACTATGGCGAACACACGATCGGCGAGGCCAAGCGCTACATGGCCGATGCCGGGCTGCCCATGCGGCTCGATCCCTAAAGGCCGCGATTGGCCCATGGTCGACTATTCCCACCGTCCCCGCCACGGTGTATGAGCCTTGAGCTTGAGCGAGGATCCCTATGAGCAAGAATGCATTGGAGCGGCTTGCGGCCACCATCAAGGCCCGTCGCGATGCGCCCGATGAGGCGTCCTATACCAAGCGCCTCCTGTCCCACCCGTTGAAGCCCGCCAAGAAGCTGGGCGAGGAGGGGGTCGAGGTGGCGCTTGCCGCTGTGTCTGAGGACAAGGCCGCACTGATCTCGGAGACCGCCGACCTGTTTTACCATCTGCTGGTGGTGCTGGAGTCCCGGGATGTGAGCCTTGAGGACATTTACGCCGAACTCGAGCGGCGCAGCGCAGAGGCCGAGGAGAAGAAGCGAAAGGCCGCTTCGGTCGAGTAGACCGGTGCGTCGCACTCCGTCATGAACCTCCGGCCTTCCGTCGTCTTCTCTCCCTACTCGACCTATTCGCGCGAGGAGTGGGCGCGGCTTCGCGACGACACGCCCCTGACGCTCAACGAGGCGGATCTCGAAAATCTTTCGGGCCTGACGGAGCGAATCTCGACCGACGAAGTGGTGGAGATCTACCTGCCTTTGAGCCGGCTCCTCAATCTTCATGTCGAAGCCAGCCAAGGCTTGCACGGCGATACGGAAAACTTTTTGGGCAAAGGCGCCGGCAAGATGCCCTTCATCATCGGGCTCGCCGGCAGCGTGGCCGCAGGCAAGAGCACGACCGCCCGTGTGCTTCAGGCGCTATTGGCGCGCTGGCCAAGCCATCCCAACGTGGCGCTGGTACCGACGGACGGTTTCCTGTTTCCCAATACGGTGCTCGAGGACCGCGACCTCATGGGCCGCAAAGGGTTTCCCGAGAGCTACGACCTGAAGCGGCTGCTCCGCTTTTTGGGAGACGTAAAGTCGGGCAGGTCGGCCGTGGAGGCACCTGTCTACTCGCACCTCGTCTACGACGTACTGAAAGACCAGAGGCTCGTGGTCGACCGGCCCGACATCGTCATTGTCGAAGGACTGAACGTACTGCAGCCGGCCACGCTGCCGAAAGACGGCCGCGCCATTCCGTTCGTCTCGGATTTCTTCGATTTCTCGATCTATATCGACGCGGCAGAGGGTCTGGTGGAGACCTGGTACGTGGAGCGCTTCTTGCGCTTGCGGCAGACGGCGTTCCGCGATCCTGCGTCCTACTTCCACCGCTACGCGACGTTGTCGGAGAACGAAGCGCGCGACACGGCGCTGTCGATCTGGCGCTCGATCAATCTGCTCAATCTGACGGAAAACATCCTTCCCACGCGCCAGCGTGCCGATCTCATACTGCGCAAAGGCGCCGATCACGCGGTGGAGAGCGTCGAACTGCGCAAGTTGTAAGGGGGCGGGGCCTAGTACCCGTTTGCGTAGAGCTGGTCGGAGCCAAGCCCGATATTCAGACGCAGCATCGTGCGCGTTGCGAACGCGTCGGTGTTGGTGATGCGCGTCGTATCCGTCGGTCCATTGGCGTAGTGCATCGATGGCGCCGAGGAGATGTACTCGTAGTCGGTCCACAGTGACACGCTGGTGCGTCCGCTGAGCTGCTTGCGCGTCTCAAGGGACAACGTGCCAATAAAGGCGAAATCGTCATCGGACGTGGACGTCCGCGTTGTAACGGGTCCGGTGAAGTTGCCGTTGTAATCCGTCGAGGCATTGTAGAAGCCGGCGGTCGCGTTCAGATAGGTGCGGAACCCTAAACGATCCAAGACGCCGCCTTGGCCTTTGAGCCACTTGCCGACCACCGGAACGAAACCAAAGCTGTACTCGCCGCCAATGCCGATATAGCCGCCGGTATAGGTCGTATCCAGGGTTTCCCGTAAAGTGAAGGCCGTCCCAGTCGCGCTGCGGATCCGATTGTCCTGGTCGATGCCGCGCACGTCGAAGCCGACGATGAAGTAGTCGTGGCGGTACATCTCAGGCTTCACCTCTTGGGGTGCGCCCGTTCCGAATTTGAGCTCGGCTTGCGCGCCCCAATAATCCGCGTCGCGATCTGCCTTGGTGCTGAGCGTCGCACTGTTGAAGGTGAAGCCACCTGTCGGATCAGTGACGACGCAGGTGGTGGGACTGCCGTTACATCCGACCAAGCGATCCGTTTCGACATTCGCCCAGAAACCCTTGACGGCGCCCGTGACCATCCAGCCGCCCCAATTTCCGAACGATGTCTCAATGCCGCCGCCAGCTGCACCACCGGCGTCCCAAAAATCTTTCTCGGTGTTGTCCTGGCGGACAACCCCGCCGTTCCGACCGACTCCAGTGAACTTGATCTCGGGAAGCGACAGGAACTGGACGCCACCGCCGGCCCAAATCCGGGTGCCGCCGGATGTGCTCGTGACATAGTCCTGCGCCAGCACGGGCTGTGCAAACAGCACGGCGCCGAAAAGCGTTGCGGCAAAGATGCGAAGCGGTCTCGGCATTCGTCCGGCCCCCGAAGCACATTCGAACCATTGTGGATAAGATAGCAGGCGAATCGCCTCGGATGAGCGCCCCAAATGGTCGACAAGCGACGATTTTGGCCCCGCGTGGCACTTTAGCAACAATGGATCGTTGCTGAATTACCGTTCTAATCCAGAAAGTTAAACTTTTTGGCCAAACCGGCGAGGGAAGCTTCAGGCCGCGCACCGATATGGGAGATGACCTCCGCCGCAGCCACGCTGCCGAGGCGCCCGCAAGCCGGCAGGGGCAGCCCTTGGGTCAGCCCATAGAGGAAACCCGCGGCATAGAGGTCTCCGGCGCCAGTGGCGTCCACCACCTCGGACACAGGATCGGCGGGGACTTCCGTCGTTTCGCCCCGGCCCACAATCACCGAGCCTGCCTCTGACCTGGTCAAGACCGCCAGCTCGCAGTCTTGCAGCGCGCGGTTGGCGGCCTCCTCGAAGGTGTTCACCTCGTACAACGTCGTGATCTCCTTCTCGTTGGCGAAGACGATATCGGCGTCCTCACTGACGAGTTTGCGGAAGTCGTCGCGGTGACGTTCGACGCAGAAGGGGTCCGACAGGGTCAGCGCCACTTTGGCGCCGGCGGCTTTGGCAAGCTTCGCCGCCTCGCGGAACGCCGCCTTGGCGGCTTCTTTGTCGAACAGATAGCCTTCGAGATAGACAATTCTGGCTGCGCCAATCATCTCAGCGTCCATGTCGGCCGGGGCGAAGTCGACGCTGGCGCCGAGGAACGTGTTCATGGTGCGCTCCCCGTCCGGGGTCACAAGCACGAGGCACCGCGCGGTTGGCGCGCCGTCTTGAGCCGGTTCGGTAGAGTAGTCGATGCCTTGCGAGCGGATGTCGTGACGGAAAATGCCGCCAAACTGGTCGGCGGCGACACGGCCGATGAAGCCGCATTCCGCGCCGAAAGAGGCAAGGCCTGCGATGGAATTCGCCACGGAGCCGCCGGAGCGCTCGATAGCGGGTCCCATGGCCTCATAGAGGCGCGCCGCTTCGTCCGCATCGATCAAGCGCATGAAGCCCTTGTCGAGATCGTGCTTGGTGAGAAAGCCGTCGTCGCATCGCGCAATGATGTCGACGATGGCGTTGCCGATGCCGACCACGTCGTAGGTCTTTTCAGCCATCTTCGCGTGAGCTCCCATTCTGATTCAAACTTGGCTTGGGGCGTCCGGCGCTGGTGTCGCGCGTCCGGGCCACTATATTCCCGGTGCCGATTGCGCAAGGACAACGTCATGCTCACCGCCGCAGGTCAAGCCTTCCAGGAACTGTTTTCGCCGCCGTTTCGGTCGGTGATGGTGAAATGCGTCGGGTTCACACTGGCGCTTCTCGCCGGGTTGTTTATCGCGGTGCAGTGGACCTTCACCTATCTCGTTTCGTGGCCCGATTGGGTCGAAACGGCCATTCAATGGCTCGGCGGACTGGCGCTCGTCGCCGGGTCGATCTTTCTCATTCCGCCGGTAACCTCGCTCATCGCGGGCCTCTATCTCGACGACATCGCCGAGGTGGTCGAACGGACGGACTTTCCGGACGATCCGCCGGGGGTTGCGCTGCCGACGGCGCAGTCGGTGTTTCTCGCCATCAAGTTCTTCTTCGTGGTTCTCGGTGTGAACTTGCTCGCGCTATTCCTGCTGCTGATCCCGGGAGTCAATCTCATCGCCTTCTATGTCGGCAACGGTTATCTGCTCGGCCGGGAGTATTTCGAGCTCGCGGCCATGCGTCACATGAGCGGGCGCGAGGCCAAGCGTTTGCGAAAAGCAAACAGGACCACCGTGCTGACCTGCGGGCTGATCATCGCCGCGCTTGCCTCGGTGCCGATCTTGAATCTCATGACGCCGCTCTTCGCCACAAGCTTCATGGTGCGCGTGTTCAGGCGGGTCGCGGCCAAGTCGGGCCTGCGCATCGCGGAGCAGCCTGCGTAGTTTGGGCTTTACGCGGGCGCGGGCGTTTTGGGTTTGAAGACGCATATGTCCGAGATGATGCAGCGCCAGCACTCGGGCTTACGCGCTTTGCAGACATAGCGGCCATGCAGGATCAGCCAGTGATGGCAGTTGTGCTTGTAGCGCGCAGGGACAACGCGCTCCAAAGTCTCTTCCACTTTGAGCGGCGTCTTGCCGGGCGCCAGCCCGGTGCGGTTCGACACACGGAAGATGTGCGTGTCGATGGCAATGGTCGGCTCGCCGAAGGCGACGTTGAGAACCACGTTCGCGGTCTTCCGGCCGACGCCGGGAAGCGTCTCCAGCGCTTAGCGTGACTTTGGGACCGCGCTGCCATGCTCCTCGATGAGCTTCCTCGATAGCGCGATCACGTTCTTCGCTTTGTTGCGGTAGAGGCCGATGGTTTTGATCTTCTCGGTTACGGCCTTCTCGCCGAGCGCCACCATTTTCTCAGGGGTGTCCGCGGTGGCGAACAGGGCGGGCGTTGCCTTGTTGACCGAGGCGTCTGTCGCTTGGGCAGAGAGCACCACGGCGACGAGCAAGGTGTAGGGATCGGTGTAGCGGAGCTCAGTTTCAGGCTCCGGATCGCGCGCGGCAAGCCGCGCGAACATGTCCTCGATCTGTCGTCGCGTGAGCTTTGAGCCTTTCGGCTTGCCGTCCAGCGCTGGTGTCGCCGTCTTCTTCGCTTTGTGTTGCGTCGCCACAGGCTGTTATCGCCGCCCCTTTGTCACTGCGCGGTTGTGTATTAGCCTCCTTGCTATGGCAGAGGCCAAGACCCCATCACAAGCCCCCGAGGCGCAAAACCCCCAGTTTAGCGCCGTGCTGACACCACACCGTTCGCTCGGCCCAAAGGGGTTCGTTATCTTCATGGCGGCGCTGTGCGTGGTCTCGTTCGGCACGGGACTGCTGTTCTTCCTCATGGGCGCATGGCCGGTGCTGGGGTTCTTCGGGCTCGACGTGCTCCTCGTCTACATCGCCTTCAAGCTGAACTTTCGGGCTTTGCGTGTCTACGAGACGGTGGAACTAGGCGGCGATGCCCTGATTGTCACCCGCGTCGATCCCAAGGGGCGGGAACAGTCCTGGCGCTTCAACCCCTATTGGGTGCGGCTTCGTCTCGACGAGCGCGTGGGGCGCAACTCGGAGCTATCGCTGGCCAGCCACGGCAAGCGGCTGGTCTTCGCGAACTTCTTGACTGATCCGGAGCGGGAAGATTTCGCCGCGGCGCTGAACGCGGCGTTGCGGGAGACGCGAAGCGGGATGGCCTAGGCGGCGAGGTCCGTCTTCTTCACGCTGCCGTCGACGGTGAGGCGGTAGATCACGGGCGTCGCCGTGGCGAGGGAGCAGTCCTTGACCTCTTCGGGTGTCAAATGGTCAAGCTCCATGATCAGCGAGCGGAGCGAGTTTCCGTGCGCGACGACGATAACGTTCTTGCCGTCTTGCAGCTCCGGCACGATCCACCGTTCGAAAAACGGACAGACGCGGGCGGCGGTGTCCTTCAGCGATTCTCCACCCGGCGGCGCGATGTCGTAGGAGCGCTGCCAGATTTGCACCTGTTCGGCGCCGAACCGCTTGCGGGCCTCTTCCTTGTCGATACCGACGAGCTGGCCGTAATCGCGCTCGTTGAGGGCGGCGGCTTTGACGGTGGGCAGCTTTCCTTGGCCCAGCTCGCCGAGGATGATGTCGAGGGTATGGTGGGCCCGCCGCAACGTTGAGGCGAAGGCGCTGTCGAAATGCAGACCCTCTTCCTTTAGCCGCTGGCCGGCACGATGGGCTTCGGAGACGCCCTCTTCGCTGAGGCCGACGTCCTTCCACCCGGTGAACATGTTGAGACGGTTCCACTCGCTCTGACCATGACGGACCAGCACGAGAACGTTCTCGGACTTTCGGGGTACTTCGCAGGCCTTTTGGAGCATATCCCTAGGAAGGCAATCTCGTTACGGCGTTTCAGCGTCCTCGAAGCTCGGTGCGAGCCTCTGACCGCGGCCACTATAGGCGAGGAAAGTTAAAGCGGTCGCCACCATCGCCTTTCTTTTAGGCCACTTTCCGGCACTGACCGAGTTTTTAGGCGCTTGCTTGTGGTGTGCCAACGGTCACGCCGAAAATATCAACGAGTCCTCACAATCCGAGCACGTCGGCCATGGAATAGAGGCCAGGCGGTTTGCCTCGGCCCCAAAGCGCGGCCTTGACGGCGCCCCGGGCGAAAATGCCGCGGTCCGACGCGATGTGTGCGATCTCGATGCGCTCTCCGGGGCCGGCGAAGATCACCTTGTGCTCGCCCACGACGTCGCCGCCGCGTAGTGCGGCAAAGCCGATATCGCCCTCGCGGCGCGGTCCGGTGTCGCCGTCGCGGGTGCGGACGCTTTTGTCACCGAGGGCCACATTGCGTCCCTTGGCCGCGGCATCGCCCAGCATGAGCGAGGTGCCGGAGGGCGCATCGCGCTTGTGGCGGTGATGCATCTCCAGGATCTCGATATCGAATTCCGGGCCGAGCGTACGGGCGACCTGCTCCGTGAGGGCGGCCATCAGGTTCACCCCCATGCTCATATTGCCGGCCTTGACGATAGTGGCGTGGCGCGCGGCGGCCTCGAGCTTGGCGAGGTCGCCGTCGGAAAATCCAGTGGTGCCGATGACGTGGACGATGCGCGCTTGTGCCGCCAGCGCGGCATACTCGATCGTGGGCTTGGGCAGCGTGAAGTCGAGCACGCCGTCGATATGGGCGAAGAGCGGCAGCGGATCGTCGGTGATCGCGTGCCCAAGCGGCTCGAGCCCGGCGACCGCACCGATATCCTGACCGATGGCGGCCGAGCCCTTGACCTCGACACCGCCAGCCACCGTGCAGCCCGGTGTCTCGGCCAGCGCGCGCGTCAACGCCTGACCCATGCGCCCGGCGGCGCCCAAAACGGCGATCCTCATGTCACTCATGCTGCCCGGCCATGTTTCTTGTTGTCGCTATTGTTGCCCCGGCGACCACGGAGGGTGCTCGGGACTGTTCCCGCGTGGTTCTAGGACGGCGGAAAGCCGGTCACAAGCCTCGCGAAAGGATCGCAACGCGTCGCGATAACTGCCGTGCGTGTTCGTTAGGCGACAAGGGGCCGGTCGAGGGGCCGGGACTCCATGTCCAGCGG
>Ga0209013_10001270_pt1 | contig 23270 bp, 16 predicted proteins | sample Cruoilmetagenom2_FD_187291 | JGI IMG/M metagenome (GOLD analysis project Ga0209013, IMG submission 187291) | Oil polluted marine microbial communities from Coal Oil Point, Santa Barbara, California, USA - Sample 2 (SPAdes) (version 2) | ecosystem: Environmental > Aquatic > Marine > Oil seeps ... | reverse complement strand
GGCTATCCGATGGTGCTGCCGATATCCGAAAAGCTGCGTGAGCAGGTCACTGGCGAGGCCTACGAAGAGCGAGTTGCCGAGATCCTGGCGCAGCTGAGTCTCAAGGTTACGGAATCTGTCCGAGCATGAGGGGCGCAACGCCGCCTGCTGCGTTGCCGCTCCTCGACGATGGAGGCACATCGCCGGCGCCGCGGCGCTCGTAACGCGGTCGCGCCTCATGCTGGGACAAACTCCTAGATCCCGTGGGATAATTCTCAGGGGGACTGAGCAGTGTCTGACTCAAATTTCGCGTTCGCTTTGGTCGTTGGAGCCTCGTCGGGTATCGGCGAAGCGCTGGCGCGGCGTCTCGCCGCGGACGGTGCCAGGGTCGCCCTGGTGGCGAGGCGCGAGGACGAGTTGCGGCGGATCATGGAAGAGATCAACGACGCCGCCGGCGAAGAGCGCGCCATCGCCGTCGCGCACGACGTACGCGCCGCAGATGAGGCGCCGGACCTGGTGCAGGAGATCGCCCGTCGTCTCGGCGGTCTCGATCTGGTGATCTATGCGGCCGGCGCGATGCCGGCGGTGGCGGTCGACGAGTACGACACCACCAAGGACCGCGAAATGCTCGAGGTGAACCTCGTGGGCGCGGTGGCCTGGCTCAATCCCGTTGCGGAAAGAATGGCAAGGCTGGGCCGCGGCACAATCGTTGGCATCGGCTCCGTTGCCGGTGACCGCGGGAGGGCGCCGAACCCGGTCTACTGTACATCGAAGGCCGCTTTCCACGCTTACCTCGAGGCGCTGCGCAACCGGGTGGCCAAGCTCGGCGTCAAGGTTGTGACCATCAAACCCGGCTTCGTCGACACCGCGATGACCCGGGGGAAAGAGGGCCTCTTCTGGGTCATTTCTGCTGACCGCGCGGCGGAGATTATCCTCAAAAAGGCGCGCCGCGGGGTTGTGACCGCCTATGTGCCTGCCCGTTGGCGGATGGTGATGACCGTCGTCCGCGCGATCCCATCATTCATTTTCACCAAGCTCGGATTCTGAGAAATGCGGATGCGAGACCGCCTCGAGTGGGTAGAGGGCTGGGGTATGGCCGTAGGCGGCGCCGGTTATGTGTTCAGACCTGCCGACGCCGGCGGCGTTGCTGAAGCGATCGAGACCGCACGAGGCAAAGGCCTCGCGATTGCCTTGCGAGGTGCCGGCTGTTCGTATGGGGACGCCGCCTTCCGTCCGGAGTCGGTGGTCCTCGACCTCTCCAACCTCAACAGGGTCCTGGCCTGGGATCCCGAAACCGGTATCGTCGACGTCGAGCCCGGGGTGAGTTTGGCCGCACTGTGGCGACTGACAATCGGCGACGGCTGGTGGCCGCCGGTGGTCACCGGAACCATGGAGCCCACCGTGGGAGGCATGTTGTCGATGAACGTGCACGGAAAAAACAACTGGCCCCGTGGCACGTTCGGTGAGCACTGCATCGAGTTCGACCTGACAACGGCCGCCGGGGAATCTCGGACGATTTCTCAGAAGAATGATGCCGACCTCTTCCACGATGTGATCGGCTCTTTCGGCCAGTTCGGCATCATTACGCGAGCGCGGTTGCAGATGAAGAAGGTGCACTCTGGCCAGGTCGAGGTCAAGGCGGTGTCGGCGCCGGACCTCGGAGCAATGCTCAGCTTGACCGATGACGCCAAGGACAAATGGGAGTATGTCGTTGGTTGGATCGACACCTTCGCCCGCGGGCGAAACCTCGGCCGTGGCCTTTTGCACTTCGCGCGCCATCTCGAAGAGGGGGAGGATCCCGACCCGGCCGCGAGCCTCGACGCCGAGGCGCAGGATTTGCCGGCAAACTTGTTTGGCGTGATGCCGAAAGGCCTCATGTGGCGCTTCCTCAAACCGATGACAAACCGGCCCGGGATGCGATTCGTTAACTTCGGAAAATACCTGGCTGGCAGCACGGTTGGCGACGAAAAGGTCTACCGGCAGCCGCTGGCGGGTTTTTCCTTCCTGCTCGACTACGTGCCCAACTGGAAGAACATCTACCTTCCCGGCGGACTCATCCAGCACCAGAGCTTTGTCCCCGCGGCCAGCGCCGAGCAGGTCTTTCGCGATCAGCTCGAGATATGCCACGAGCACGGGATGCCGTCCTTTCTGGCGGTGCTCAAACGCCACCGCCCCGATCCGTTCCTGATGAGCTACGCGGTCGACGGCTACTCTCTGGCGCTCGACTTCCCGGTGATTCGAGGGCGGCGGGCGAAGCTGTGGTCGATGGTGCGCGCCCTCGCCGAACCGGTGGTTGCGGCGGGTGGTCGCTTCTACCCCGCAAAAGACGCCGCCCTGCCCGGGGATCTCTATCGCTCGACCTTCCGTGAGGGCCAGCTCGGTCGGTTTGCCGGTATCAAGGCCAAGCTCGATCCGGACCGCGTCCTGCGCTCGGGCCTGGCCGACCGCCTGATCTATGAGGAGTGATGCACCCGCCTGTGCCGTCGCCCTCCTGTTGGCATTCGCGGCGGTTGGCGCTGATGCAGCCGACCGCGACCAGCTCCTCTACCACGCAGAAACTCTCAAGGGGACCGTGTTACAGAGCCAGGGCGCCGACACCCCGTTTAACCCGGCGTCTCTGGTCAAGGTCGGGACCTCGTTGTGGGCCCTCGAAAGCCTCGGCCCCGAACACCGCTATCGCACCGTCTTCGGCATCGACGGCGAGTGGGACAAGCAGACCGGACGCCTGGTCGGATCGCTCGTTGTACAGGGGTGGGGCGACCCGGACATGCAACCTGAGAACGTTTTCCTGGTGGCACGGCAGCTCAACAAGCTTCGGCTTTTCCGAGTCGAGGGTTGGCTCCGTATCGATGGCAACTTCTGGATCGGTTGGGAGAACGGCGTAGCCAATCAGATGCTCGATCCCAGGGATCGGGTGGAGCGCATGGGGCGGAGGCTGCGGGCGGTTCTCGATCCCCACCGCTGGGATCAGTCCACACGCGCGGCCTGGGAGGCGATGTGCGAGCGGCGCGGGTGGGATCCGACCGACCCTCCACGGGTCGAGGTCGTAGGTACGGTGCGGCTTGGCGCCCCGGCCGACTGGACGCCGGTAGTGGTTCATCGCTCGAACCCGATACCCGCATTGCTGCGGCGCTTCAATGTTTACTCCAATAACGACATCATTCGTGTGGCCGAAGGCCTCGGTGGACCAGAGGGCCTCGAGACGTTTCTCGAGCAGAGGCTCGGGCTGGCGTCAGAGGCTCTGGAGCTGGAAACGGCTTCAGGTGAGAAACGGAACCGGCTCACTGCCCGCACCGGTGTGCGGCTGATGCGCGCCTTCGTCGAGACCGTTGGCAAAATGGGTCTCGCTCCCGCCGATCTGCTGCCGGTCATCGGCTGTGACCCTGGCTCCACGGATCGAAAGTTCCCCAGGCTCGCACGGCCGAAGAAGGCCGGCAGCGTAATAGTCAAGACCGGGACCCTGATCAACACCGATGGGGGAGTGGCGGTGGTGGGCGGCGTCTTCTCGACCCCGGCCAACGAAATCGTCCTCTTCTGTACTGGTGTCCGACAGACCGGTTGGAAAGAGCCCCACTGGCGCGGACTCCAGCAGTCGTGGCTGCTCGATCTCATTGATGGTGCCGGCGGCGCCGTCCAGCGACCGTGTGGAGAGGAGCTGCCCTTCTCCGACACCTTCGCCGAAGTCGAGTGGGTTGTCTCCTGGGAGTCGTTGTAGCCTCCCACCGCTTCCAAATTAGGAAATAGGAGTTAGGAATTAGGAGTTTCCATCCATCCCCCTGAGGCTTTTTCCATTCAAGGGATGGGAGGGCGGCATTCCTAATTCCTCATTCCTCATTCCTAATTCTCCAGATCGCGCTATTCTTTCTCCCCGGAGGCTGCCATGCTGCGTGACGAAGTCAAGAGGATCTGGCCCGAGCTCGAGTGGATTGAAGACGAAGATCTGAGGTCGAAGACCACCGATTGCTGGGAGAAGGCGTTCGAATACTCGCCGCTGACCCCTGCGGATCTCGAGCGTATTCCGTTCACCCTCAAGGTGCCCGATTGCCCGGTGAGCTTCATGGCCCACAAGCGGGCGGTGGTGCACGTGGCACGGGATGCGGCGCAAACCGTTGAGAGTTTCTTCAACGAGGCCCTGCCGGTCGATATGGATGTCCTGGTTGCGGGTGCCATTCTCGCCGATGTCGGTAAGCTCCTTGAATATGAGGACGACGGCGAAGGTGGCAGCCGCCAGAGTGCCCGTGGCAAGTATCTCCGCCACCCTTTCACTGGAGTCTCGGTCGCGATGGAGTGCGGACTGCCCGACGCGGTCTGCCACATCATCGCCACCCACGCCGGCGAGGGAAACATGGTGGCCCGTACCACCGAGGCGTGGCTCGTCCACCATGCCGACTTCATGACCTACGAGCCCTTCGTCAAACGCCTCGAGCTGCAATAATCTGCCGGGTCGCGGGTGTTGCGGTTGGAGATGACACAGCGCATGCGATTTCTGGTTTTCTTTTCGATCGTTCTCGGGATCTGGCTGGCGTTTCACCTTTACGTGGGCTGGCGCCTGTGGTCGTTGCCCTTGTTCGCCAACCCGACGGGCCATCGGATTCTGCTCATCGGCCTCGCCGTCCTTTATGTTTCCTATCCCCTTGGACGCTACCTCTACCACCACAGCTTGCCACGCGTCGGTACGGTCCTGGAGTACGGCGGTGGGGTGTGGATGGGTACCCTGGTCCTGCTCCTATCCGCGTTGGGAATCGTGGATTTGGTGACCCTCTTCGGGTTGATGCTCAAGCCCTGGGTGGTGCAGATGCGCACCGCCGCAATCTGCGTCGCCCTCCTGCTGGCGGTCGTCGCCTGGATCGGTGGAGTCGTCCGTCCCCGTACGGTCGAGCTCGAGGTCGAGCTGCCGAATCTCCCGGCATCGGCCGACGGGTTGGTGGTAGCTCATCTCACGGACCTTCACCTGGGAGCACTCATCGGCGAAAGGCGGTTGCAGTCGGTCATCGAACAGATCGAGGGCATGAAACCGGATATCGTGGTCGTCACCGGTGATCTCGTCGACGGCGATGCCGGGACAGTTGAAAGCATGGTCCCGATCCTCAAGACCCTGACTGCACCCCGCGGGGTGTACTCGATCCTCGGCAACCACGAGATGTACGCCGGCCCCGAGAGATGCCGTGATCTGATGCGCGATTCCGGATTTGTGGTTCTCGACAGCGCGGCCGCCGAAATCACCCCCGGACTGTGGATCGCCGGCGTCTCGGACAGTGGCCACGGTCCAGGGACCGACGGTCTCGATGGCGCCCTCGAGACGGCGCTCGCCGGGGTGGGGGAGGGGAGCGCCGTGGTCTTTCTTCAGCACGCCCCCGGCAACGAGGAGGCGACCGCCGCCTCCGGTGTCGGCCTGATGCTCAACGGTCACACCCACGGTGGCCAGATCTGGCCCTTCCACTACATGGTGCTCCGCGCCTACCCCCATATCTCCGGCGTTCACAAGGTCGATGACATGACCCAGGTCATCAGCCGCGGCGCCGGCCGCTGGGGGGCGCCAATGCGTCTCTTTGCACCGTCGGAGATATACCGGATCACTCTGAGATCACCCGTGGCTACCCGCTGATACCCGCCGGTTTCAGTGCCGTTATTCGGGAATGAAGTACGAGGCGCCGGGGTCACAATGAACCCGCCATGGTCCTTTCATGAAGCCTCGGCTCGACGGTCCAAATGGAGATTCGCTATTTGCCGGAAGAACGGGTACGTCGTGCTTCTGTCCTGCTATTCTTTTTGCTGTTCGATCTGGGGGGACTCCACATGAAAAGAAATCTGCTCGTGCTCGTCATCCTGGCTGCCATTGCGACACCTGTTGCTGCGGCCGAGGACGACACCCTCTTCAACTCGCTCTCCTACCGCATGGTCGGACCGTACCGCGGCGGCAGGGTGACGGCGGTGACCGGAGTTCCCGGCGACCCGATGACCTATTACATGGGTTCGACCGGTGGTGGAGTGTGGAAAACCACCGACGCCGGCAAGACCTGGCGCAACGTGTCAGACGTGATGCGCGAACTCGAACCGACCACCGATCCCGAGATCATGGGCGAGGTCGATCCTTCGCTGGCCGAGGTCGGTCTCCTGCGTGAGCCGATCGGTGGGCTGCCGACGACAGGAACCGAGTGGCGGAAACGTGGTGGCGACGCATTCGGAACCGCCTCCATCGGCGCCCTCGCGGTCGCACCGTCCGACACAAACGTGATCTACGTTGGCACCGGTTCGGCCTGCCCGCGCGGAAACGTCTCGCCCGGTGACGGCATCTACAAATCTAACGATGCCGGTGACACCTGGCGCCACATCGGTCTCCCGGAGGCCGGGCAAATCGGGCGCATTGTCGTCCACCCGACCGATCCGGACATCGTCTACGCAGCCGTCCTCGGCCACATTTTTGGGCCCAACCCTGAGCGTGGGGTCTACCGTTCGACAAACGGTGGTCTGAGCTGGTCGAAGGTCCTCTTCGTCTCCGACGAGGCGGGAGCGGTTGATCTGTCGATGGACGCCTCCAACCCGCGCATCCTCTACGCCGCCATCTGGCAGGCGAAAAGGACACCATGGACCATGATCTCGGGTGGTCCCGGCAGTGGTCTCTACAAGACCACCGATGGAGGCAACACCTGGGTGGAGCTCACGGAAGGCCTCCCCGAAGGCATCAAAGGCCGGATCGCGGTGACGGTGTCACCGGCGGCGCCGAACAGGGTTTGGGCGCTGGTGGAACACGAAGACGGCGGGGTCTTTCGTTCCGACAACGGCGGCAAGAAGTTCCGCCTGGTGAGCTCCGACCGCGAGCTCCGCCAGCGCGCCTGGTATTACACCCATCTCGAGGCGGATCCGCAGGACGCCAACACTATCTACGTCCTCAATGTGATGTTCTGGCGCTCGGTCGATGGCGGTGCGAGCTACCGTCCGATTCGTGTTCCTCACGGCGACAACCACGCCCTGTGGATCAACCCGGACGATTCGATGAATCTCATCCAGGCGAATGACGGCGGCGCCAACATCAGTTTCAACGGCGGCCGTAGCTGGTCGACCCAGCAGAACCAGCCGACTTCGGAGATCTACCGCCTGACGATCGATGATCGACATCCCTACTGGCTCTATGGCGGGCAGCAGGATAACTCGGCGATCGCCACCCCGAGTCGTTCACCCGGTGGCATCGCGTGGCGCGATTGGTACGCGCCGGCCGGGTGTGAGACGGCGACCGTCGCCGTCGATCCTCGCAACCCGAACATCACCTACGGCGGTTGCTACGGCGGTTCGATCGGTCGTCACGACCACGCGCTGGAGCAGGAGCAGGAGGTCATGGCGTGGCCGCAGATGGCGGTTGGCCAGCAGCCAAAGGACCTCCGCTACCGCTACCAGTGGAACTCGCCGATTCGTATTTCACCACACGACCCGTCGATCCTCTACCACTGCGCCAACGTGGTTCTGAGATCGAAAGATGAAGGTCGGAGCTGGGAGGAAATCAGCCCAGACCTGACCCGCAACGACAAGTCAAAGCAGGGCTACGCCGGCGAGCCGATCACCATGGACAACACCGGTGTCGAGGTCTACGGAACGATCTTCGCATTCGAAGAGTCCCCGCACCGCGCCGGACTGTTATGGGCGGGGAGCGATGACGGCGTGGTCTCCATCTCGGAAGATAACGGCGGCACCTGGCGCACCATCACGCCGGCCGGCATGCCGGAGTGGGGGACTATCAACGCCATCGAGCTGTCCGCCCACGATCCCGGCCGTGCGTTCATTGCCGTCCATCGGTACCGCGAGGACGATTTTTGGCCCTACATATTCCGTACCGACGATTTCGGGGCCAGCTGGACCCGGCTCACAAACGGTTCGAATGGCATCCCCGCTGCCCACTTCGTGCGAGTGGTGCGCGAGGACCCGGACCGCAAGGGCCTGCTCTACGCCGGCACCGAGTTCGGGATCTATGTGTCATTCGACGACGGGGCGAACTGGAGGCAGTTCCAGCTCAACCTGCCGATCACCCCGATCACGGACATGGCGGTCAAGCGCGGCGATCTCGTGATTTCCACCCAGGGACGTTCCTTCTGGATCCTGGATGACCTCAGCGTTCTTCACCAGCTGACCGACGAGGTCAGAACGGCCGATACCTACCTCTTCGATCCGCGGCCGGTTGTCCGGTGGGTGGATGGTTCGGGTGGCGGTCCCCGCAGCGGCGCGGTCGGCCAGAACCCTCCCTTCGGCGCAATCATCCACTACAAGCTCCCGGCCGGCCTTGACGAGAAGAGTGCCGACGAGGTCAAACTGGAGATCCTCGATACCGATGGCGAGGTGCTACGCAGCCTGTCGAGCAAGGAACCCGAGCGTCGCGCACCGAGCCCGTGGCGGCGCTTTTTTCCGGAACTCTCCGAGCCGCCGCTGCTCGATGCCCGAGCCGGAGCCAACCGTTACGTTTGGAATTTGGCTTTGGCAGACGCCGGCCTTGTCGACGATGCCGTCGTGTGGGGCTGGCCCGGCGGGCCGACGGTGCCCCCCGGCACCTACCAGGTTCGGCTGACGGTCGGGGACTGGAACGACACGGCAACTTTCGAGGTCGTCCAGGACCCGCGAACACACGTCAGTCAAGAGGCGATGGTTGAACAGTATGAGCTCGCCAGGACCGTGTGGGAGGAGCTGACCCGTTCGCACGAGGCCATCGGCCGTATTCGCGATGTTCGTGGTCAGGTGCAGTCGGTTGCCAAACGGGCGGATGAAGAAGCGATCGCGGAGAAGGCCGACGCCATCGCCGACTCGCTGACCGCCGTCGAGGAGAAACTCCACCAGACAAAGGCCGAGTCGAGCCAGGACATCCTCAATTTCCCCCCTCAGATCGACAACCAATTGCTTTACCTGCAGGGAGTGGTGGAGAGTACCGTGGGTGCACCGACTGAATCGGCGAAAGGACGATTTGAGGAGCTTCGGACCGAGGTCGACGGGCTGGTGGCGAAACTCGATGCCATCATCGCGGATCAGCTGCCCGAGTTCGAACGGATGCTTGAGGAGAAAAATGTGAACTACGTCATGATCGAGAATGCGGTCGGGCGGTAACGCTCGGGATCGCAGCCGCACATTATCGGTGACGTCAATTGCGTTTCGGAGTGACTGAATGACGGTCTTGATTTTGATCCTCGCCCTCGGAACGGCGAGCCCGCAGACACCGCCGGCCGTCGGAGAAGATTCGCTCGACGGCTGCTCGAGACTCAAGACCGCGCATGCCTACAATTCCAAACAGACCGAGGCGCTGAGGCTCAAGAGCAGCAACGACCCGCTGACCGGACAGACGGATGTTCTGCATTACCGCCTCGACATCGAAGTTGATCCTGCCGCCGAATACCTCAGTGGCAGCAACACGATGACGATCACGACCCTCGTCGACAACGTGACTGCTTTCCGTTTCTGGCTTCACGAAGTGATGTCCATATCCTCGGTCGAGATTGACGGCAAGGCTGTGGAATGGCAGCGCCTGGACTCGGAGGTCATCGAGGTTTCGCTGGGTCGGACCTTGGCCCTGGCCGAGAACTTCGACCTGCAGATCAAATACGACGGTTCTCCAACCGCGGGCGGATGGATGTCGATAGTCTTCGAAAGCCACCGCGGCACACCAGTCGTGTCAACGCTCTCGGAGCCGTGGTACTCCTACACCTGGTGGCCGGTCAAGGAGGACAATCGCGATAAGGCGACCGGTGAGCTCCTGGTCACCGTTCCGAGCGAGCTGACAGTGGTTTCGAACGGTGTTCTTGCCGATGTCGACAATCTCGGCGGTGACAGGCGCCGCTTCCATTGGTCCACCGACTACCCGATGAGCCCATACCTGTTTGCCTTTTCAGCGACCCGCTACAACACCTTCGGGGACACCTACTTTCATCCTGGAGGCTCGATGCCGGTCGAGTTCTTTATCTATCCCGACTCGGACACAGACGGAAATCGTGCTCGGTGGCGTCTCTCGGTGGACATGCTCGCGACCTTTGGTGATCTCTTTGGGCTGTACCCGTTCATCGACGAGAAGTATGCGATCTACGAGTTTCCATGGGGCGGTGGAATGGAGCACCAGACCGCCACCGGCCAGGGAGCGTTTTGGGAATCTCTGACCGCTCACGAGCTTGCTCACCAATGGTGGGGCGACATGGTGACCTGTGCGACCTGGTCGGACATCTGGCTCAACGAGGGCTTCGCCACCTACTCGGAGGCCCTGTGGCTCGAGCACAGGTCCGGGACCTCAGACCTGCCTGTTCTGAGAATGGCGATGAGTGAGCGGCGGCCGAGGAATCTGGATGGGTCGGTTTACGTGCATGACCCGTCGAGCGTCTCGCGAATATTCTCTTCCGATTATTCCTACCGCAAGGGCGCCTGGGTCTTGCACATGCTGCGTGGCGTGATCGGCGACGAGAGGTTCTTCGATGTTCTGGAGGCCTACCGTGATCGCTTCGAATACCTCACGGCAACGACGGAGGATTTCCGAGCGGTGGCGGAAGAGTCCTCAGAGAAAGAGCTAGGCTGGTTCTTCGACCAGTGGGTATACAACGGTGGTGCGCCGGCCTACCGGTACGGGTGGCGCGAACAGGTCGTCGATGGGGAACAATACCTCGAGTTGTTTCTCGAGCAGGCCCAAAACGAGTCCGTATTCCAGATGCCCATGACGATCGAGACCCTTGAGCTCGGCGAGCGGCACAGGTACCGGGTGTGGAACGACGAACGCTCCGAGCACTTTCTGATTCCCGTCTCGGCGCCGGTGGATGAGGTCTCGCTCGATCCCGATGCCTGGATCCTGACGCGCTCCAGGTCGGTCGTGGCCTTTGTTGAAGGGCCGCCCAAGGTTGTGGCGGTCGATCCTGCACCAGGGTCTACCGTACCTGCCCGGGCGCCGTTGGCGATTACCGTCACCTTTGGCAAAGACGTGATCGTCGACGGCTCCCACTTTTCGTTGCGACGAACCGATGGAAGGGAAGTCGAGCTCGAAATGACGTACGACGACGCAGCGTTCACTGCCAGTCTGGTGTCGAAGGGCATGCTCGGATCTGGGCAATTCGAACTCACCATCGATGACGCGATCATCGGGGTTGCCGCCGGCCTCGCCCTCGACGGCGAGATTGCCTCGGATCCCTCCCTGCTCCCGAGCGGCGATGGTGTGGCGGGCGGTGACACCGTCGTCGAGTTCGTCACGGTTGTTTCGCGGCGGCCGTCGGCTCGCCGAGCCCCTGGGAGAACAAAGGCACTGGATCGAAGTGCAGATACGGTGAAGCCTTTTCAAGACTGAACCGTTCCCGTCTCCAAAAACCGACGCTCTGTTCAGGGGCGGTTTGGGTCAACGAAACCAACCCGGCTCGGCGCCTCGGCGGCGCGCGTCGCGGACGATTCGCGCCAGCTCCGCCCGTTCGGTCGCAATTTCGCGGTCGAGCAGCTGCAGTTTTGCCTCGGATTGTTCGAGGCGAGCCATTGTCCTGGCGGTGAGACTCAGATCCTCGATCTGATCGATCTCGAGTTCGAGCTGGGAGCGACGCCTTTCGAGGGCAGCGATTACCTGTCGCTGTTTGTGGTGGGCCGCTTGCCAACGCGAACGCTCGGCGTTATTGGCCACACTTTCTGCCTTCTTGCGGTCGGCCTGCTTCACGGTCCCGAGGGTGATCGATCCGCTCGCAGCGAGGTCCGCGACGCAATCGTTTGTGAGAATCACGCGGCCATCGAAATTGCCCAGAGTTGAACGATCGAGGGTCACCTTTTCAGCGTAGGCGGCGAGTGATCCGGGCCGGGGTGTTGGACGGACCGGGTCGGCGGTTGAGCCGAATGACGTAGTAAAGCAGAAAATTAGAGAGGCGACCGCGATGAGGCGGCACGAAGTACCCGATGTAAATGTTTTCATTGCCGGAATCCTTCCGGCGTGGGCGGGATACAGGGAATCTACACCAACGACGCTACGACATCAACTCAGTACGCGTCCAGATCGTTGGCGAAGACCACCGGGCCGTCGAAGGACTGCCTGATTTCGGCCAGCAGCTCCGACTCGGTCGCTCCCCACATGAGCTGGTGGTAGAGGACGAGGAGCTTGGGATCGGCACGCGCTGCGATCTCGCCGAGCTCGACCCCGGAGGTGTGGGAAGCGCGGTGGTATTCCTGCCAGTCGGCTGTGCGACGGTCGAGTCCGGTCTTGGCGTAAACCTCGTGGACCAGGATGTCGCAGCCGTTGCAGGCCTCGACCACGGCGTCGGTGGCTATGGTATCGCCGGTGATGACGATCGATCGGTCGGCAGTGTCAAATCGGAATCCGAAGGCGAACTGCCAAGCGCCGTGAGGGACCGCGAAGGCGGTCACCGTCACATTCTCGTCCTCGTAAATCATTCCCGGCTCGATCTCGTGCGCATTGACCCGAATCCCGGTCGCATTCTGTGGTTGGCTGCCGTGGAGGCGGATGTCGATGTCCTCGGAGTAGGCGGCGAGGATGTGGCCGGTCATCGAGGCGATCCCGGGTGGTCCGAAGACCTCGAGCGGATCTTCCCGTTCGAGCACCCAGGGTGTGAGGATGAGGTCGGCGTAGCCGGCCGTGTGGTCGGAGTGAAGGTGGGTGACGAAGAGTCTCGAGAGATAGGGCATGTCGAGGGCCGACACGCCGGCGAGGTGGGCTGCTGCTGCACGCCGGACGACACCGGGACCGCAGTCGACCAGGTATGGCCGGCCGCCGGCAACGACCGCGACCGCGGGGCCCGACCGTTCGGGATCCGGGTTCGGGGTACCGGTGCCGAGCATGACGAGGAGGGTGGTGTCCGTTGGTGCCGCGGTGGTATCGGTCGATAGCAAAGGCTCGGCTACGGGTTGGTCCGCAGCTACCGTTGGCGCGTTGACCACCGTAAACGGCTGAAAATCCTCCTGCGAGGTGGCGCAGGCACCGATGGCGAGCAGCAGGCAGAGCGGGGCTCGTTTCAACATGCACCTATGATGGCGTAATCATTCCTCTGCGGGCAGATTTGAACGCGAACCTGTCAGCCGGATCACGCACATGCGCGAGTATCGAGCATCAAGCATCCAGCATTCTTTGAATGCTCGGTCGGCCCTCAGCCTCAAGCCTCAAGCTCATTTCTCTATTTGAATTCAATGAGTTCCACGTCAAAGACGAGCATGCCTTTCGGCGCGCCGGCAGCACCGGCGTAGGCCAGTTTTTCCGGGATCCAGAATCGACGTTTCTCGCCGACAACCATCAGCTGCACACCCTCGGTCCAGCCGGGAATGACCCGGCTGAGGGGGAATGTCGCCGGTTCGCCCCGGACGACAGACGAATCGAAGAGCTTGCCGTCTGTGGTCCAACCGGAGTAGTGAACTGTCACGGTCGAATTCTTCTTGGGATGCTCGTCGCCCACGCCCGGTCTGAGGACCTTCGAAGCCAACCCGCTTGCAGTCGTCTCGGCGCCGGTCGACGGTCCGGCCACGTCTTTGGGGGCCGTCGGTGGTGGTGGCGGTTCAGGCTTGTTGTCGATCGCGATCAGTTGGACGTCAAAGACCAACATGCCGGCCGGTTTTCCAGGGGCGTTGTTATAAGCGAGACCAGACGGAATCCAAAAGCGGCGGATTTCGCCTTCGACCATTAGCTGGACTCCCTCAGTCCAACCCGGGATGACGCGGTTGAGAGGAAAGGTCGCAGGCTTACCCCTCTTGAATGACGAGTCGAAGAGATTGCCGTCAGTGGTCCAGCCAGAGTAGTGGACGGTGACGCTGTCCCACGCTTCCGGATGCTCCTCACCGCTGCCGGCGACCTGCACCTCGGAGCAGAGGCCACTGTCGGTGCAGACGGCATCTGCGGGAGGTGCAGCGACGTCCTTGGGGGTTTCTGGCACCTGGGCAGATGCGGTGACGGTGAACAGAATGGCGAAAACAGCAAAAATGACGATATTTTTCATGGTGGTAACGGTAGCTTGAACTCGTCATTGGAGCAACGGTCGCGATCTGCTGTCGTCTTATGTCTTGGAACCGCAAAGATGCAAGGAGCGCAAAGAAGAGGCCAAGAAATCATTTCAAGTTGTTCTTTACGAAGATCTTAGCGGTACTAGTGCACTGCGTCCGAAATACCTTCCATCCGTCACTGTTATGGGCTGGTAGAGTTGAAGGGGATATTTCTGATCCGAGGTGAGGGGTGATGAGCAAGCAAATGCAGGCCAGAATCTGGTTCCGACTGGTGGCTGTCGTAGGTCTCGGAATTTTTGGGGCGGGCTGCGGTCCCAACACCCTCGAGACCTCCAGCGTCGAAAAACTCGAAAAATCGCTCGCCGTCCTCCGCGAGCAGAGCGAGCTCGAGCAGCGCGATCGACTTGACGAGGCGCTCAAGTATCTCGTTGGCGAGGGGGCAGTCATGGAGGAGGAGGCTGAAGAGCCGTCCCACCCCGAGCTGGTTCTCGCGCTGTATCAGCCGCTCAAGGGGATGACTGCGGAGGGGATCATCGCCGAAGCGATGCGAAAACGACTGGACGAGGTCCAGTCTGCGGTCAGGGAGCTCGAGCAGGCCAGAGTCGGATCTGACGAAGCTCGAGCCGAGCTCGATCGCTTCAAACTCGAAAAGAGTAGGGTCTACAAGCGGAATCGCGGCTTCCTCGAGTGGCCGGTGATCGAGTTCAAGGCCGAGAACAACACTGACGATGTGGTCTGGCTGATTCACTTCCGTGCTGCATTGATGCGTCCCGGCTACGATGAGCCGTGGCTGGTCGAGACCTTTGACCAGCTGGTGCTCAACGGGCTGGCACCCGAGGAGCGCGATCTGTGGCGGATCGAGCCGGAGCAGCAGGAGTGGGTGAACCTCATCGATCCCCACCCCGATTTCAGGTTCACACTCGAAATCATGCGCCTCGAAGGCCTCGGCGGCACCGTGATTGCAGGCACCGAGTGGGGGGACATCGAAGAAATGCGTCTGGATCTTTACACAAAGACGTTGGAGAAGATCAAATCGACCAACCGGCTCGCTCTGGATATGCCACCGTTGTAAGGATAAGCCACAACCACCAAGACAAGAAGCCACGAAGGGTTTCACAAAGGAATTCCTTCGTGTGTTCCGCCTGGCGGGGTTTGGAAATACGCTGCCATTCAAAAAGGTGAGTGCCGAGCGCCGGAGGCGCGAAAGATGAGTCGCCCGCGTTGAAATCGTCTTAATTACTGCGGCCACAACCATCCGAAAACACCGGCGGTCAGCAGAGCGTAGACCAACCCGTCAAAGACGTGCTTGATGGTCATCGTCCATGGCTTCATCTTCCACACCGTATCCGAAAAATGCGCGAAGCTATATGCCATGAAGCTGGCGCAACCGACGACACGGAAGACTTGGAGATAGTGGGTGCCGGCGGCTAAGGTCCGGCTCGCCAGGTAGCCGGCAAAGATCCCGACTACGATGCTGTACGCAAACCACAGCGCGAGATTCTTACCCATCGCCGGCGGGCCGCTCGGGTTGATATTGACGGTCCCAGCCGGGCCTTGCGTGTACTTCTCCAACATTTCAGGGGAACCCATCTCCTTCATGGTTCCCGCGTACGGGAAGGAATAGAAGCCTGGTTCGGTCTTTGCGCCGCGCATCGCTTCGAGGATCGCCCCCTCGTCGGGCAGCTGCCGATATTCGGAATTGTGGTACTTGAAGACCATGTGAATGACCGAGCTCGCGATGAAGACCGTCACCGCCGCCAGCACGATCGGGAGCCAGAGAGCTGCCAGGGACACCATGTGGACCTCCTCCAATTATGTCGTTCTGTGACACCGTCTCGATTTCTGATGAATTTATAGCAGCTCCGACTGGCGAAGTCCAAACAACGCGACCGGGGCGTCGCTTCCGCCGCGATAGAATGGCGATTGTCGCAAAAGGGGGGGGGCATGTCGCGATTAAATTCTCGAAGGTATTTGCTCGTCGTCGTGTGTGTTTTGGTGTGTTTCGGTGGCAGCTTGGAGGCCGGCGAAGGTCTGACTTTCGAACAGCTAGCGGCCGTGAGATCGGTCGATGATGTGGTCATGGCACCAGGGGGATCGTTCATCGCCTACACCCTCGATGTGCCACGTAAACCGGGTGTTGATCCCGACGGAGCCGCTTGGCGGGAGCTTCACGTCGTCTCGGTGGAAGGTGGTGCAGATGCCTCCTACATCAGTGGCGACGTCAAGGTGTCGTCGGTCCGCTTTTCTCCGGACGGTCAACTCGTAACGTATCTGGCGAAGCGTGACTGTGACACCCACACCTCGCTGTGGGGGATTCCGCTTTCCGGCGGCGAGTCACGGCGTCTGCTGGCCTTCGAGACTGCGATCACCGACTACCGGGTTTCCCCCGACGGCAAACGCGTTGCGTTCATCGCCACAGAGCCAGCGAGCTGCGCGCGCAAAGAGAGGATTGCGGCTGGTTACTCGCAGGAGATCTTCGAAGAGGACTGGCTGCCGAAGAAGGTGTGGCTGGCGCCGCTGTCGGCATACGAGCCACTAGCTGTCGATCCGTCGGATGCGGAGGAGGAGAACGGCAAACCGACGGCCCTCGAAATCGAAGGCTCGGTCTACCACGTTCGCTTCAGCCCGGACGGCCGCAGCCTGGCGGTAGATATCGCACCCCGCCCGCTGGTCGACGATGAGCTGATGCTTCGGAAGCTGACGATTGTCGATGCCGAAAGCGGTGAAGTCCGCGCACGCTTTGAAAATCCTGGCAAGCTCGGCTCGTTCGAGTTCAGCCCTGACGGCAAGACCGTGGCCATGATCTCGGCCGCCGACCCCAACGACCCCGGGCACGGTTGCCTGATGGTGGCGCCTGCGGTGGGTGGTTCGTTGCGGAACGTCCTCCCGGATCTTGAAGGCCATGTGACCGCGTTCGCGTGGCAGGACCCGGCAACTCTGGGGTTCCTTTCGGATGAGCGTGAAGAGACGCGCTTTGGAGAGGTCGATATCGCGAGCCTGCAGCAGAAGACCCACGCAACCTCTGGCACCATCGAAGACGGCGTTCGAACTCCGCTCATGGCCACGATGAGCCTCTCGGGTGACGGCGAGCGCATCGCCCTGGTCGGGGAGTCGCCCGTCCATCCGCGAGAGGTCTATACGATGACCCGCGGCGATGCAGCCTTGAGGCGTTTGACGGACAGCAACCCCTGGCTCTCGTCAGTGGCCTTTGCTCCGCAGGAAATCTTCCACCATGAGGCGCGGGATGGTCTCGAGCTGAGCGGTGTGTTGATCCGGCCGATCGGTGACTCAGAAGAGCCCTCGCCTCTGATTCTCTTCGTCCACGGTGGGCCCGAGGGACATCGGAAGAATGGTTGGCTGAGCAGGTACTCGGCGCCGGGCCAGTTGGCGGCTGCGCAGGGTTACGCGGTGTTCTACCCGAACTACCGCGGCAGCACCGGGCGGGGCGTCGAGTTTTCGAAGCTGGGCCAGAGCGATGCCGCCGGCAGGGAGTTTGACGACCTGGTCGATGCGGTCGATGCGTTGGTGGCGGCGGGCATCGCCGACAACGACAGGGTTGGGGTCACAGGTGGCTCCTACGGCGGTTACGCGACCGCCTGGCTCGCCACAACTTACAGCGATCGCTTCCAGGCCGGTGTGATGTTTGTCGGCATCAGCAACAAGATCAGCAAGGGGATGACCACCGAGATCCCGGTCGAAGACATCAGGGTCCACGCTCGATTTGCTCCCTACACCAACTGGCAATTCAGCCTCGAACGGAGCCCGCTTCACCACGTTGAGAAGTGCCGCACTCCGCTGTTGATCGCCGGTGGCACGGCCGACAGTCGCGTTCACCCGTCTCAGAGCCTGCAGTTCTACCGGGCCCTCAAGCTGATCGGCGAGACGCCTGTGCGCTACGTCCGGTATCCGGGCGAAGGGCACGGCAATCGCCGGGCGGCAGCGCGCGACGATTACGCCCGGAGACTGATGCGCTGGATGGACCATTTCGTGAAGGATGGAAACACCGAGCTTCCACCGTGGGAGTTCGATGGTGTTGAGAAAGACGAAGCAATCGAATAGGCCGGTGATGCTCGAGGTCGGATATCAGTTTTAGGAGAAAAAATGGCCACATCAGCTCGAACGATCACCTGCTTCGCCATCGTTCTGTTCGTACTCGCGGGGACAGTGACCGCGGAGGTCGAGCGGATCGAAATCACCTCGCGCTCGGTCTTCGCCGGCGGAATGGAATATGGGGCGGTTGGCGCGTACGAAAAGATCAGAGGCAAGCTCTTCTACGCCGTCGACCCGGACAACGCGGCCAACGCCGCGATCGTCGATCTCGATCTCGCGCCCCGGGGCGCCGATGGAAAAGTCCGCTTCCAGGGTGACTTCATCCTTCTCAAACCGGTCGATCTCGCCAAGGGAAACGGTCGCCTACTTTACGATGTCAACAACCGTGGGAGCCTTTACATGCTGCGTCACATCAACGATGGCAACCGCACCAACGATCCGTCGTCTGCGGGGGACGCCGGCAACGGCTTCCTGATGCGGCAGGGTTATTCGCTGCTGTGGTCGGCATGGAACTGGGATGTGCGTGCCGGAGACAACCGCCTGCAGATCGAGCTGCCCATCGCCACTCAAAACGGGCAGATCATCCGGCAGAGCATCGCGGCCGAGATCGTCAACAGCTACGGACTCACGGCGCCGGCGTCGATGTCCCTCGCGTGGGGAAACAGCCGCTGCTATCCGGCCCTCAATGCTGAAGACAATAGCAACGCGGTGCTCACCATCCGCAGTGTGCCGGATGGCGCCAGGGTCCCGATCCCAAACGAGCGGTGGAGCTTCTCCCGGGTCGAGAACGGCGTCCGGGCCCCCGACCCGACCTCGCTTGCGGTCGAAGGAGGAATCCGACCAGGTCTGATCTACGAGTTGATCTACGAGGTCGAGAACCCGCGAGTCGTCGGCCTCGGTCTGGCGGCGGTGCGTGACGCCATCTCCTTCTTCCACTTCGAGGGAGCCGATCGTTTCGGAACACCGAGCCCTCTCGCCATTCGTGCTGAAGGCGGCTCGATATCGGCGATCGATTTTGCCTATATCTTCGGCGTTTCGCAGTCGGGACGGTTCATTGTCCACATGCTGTGGCAGGGCTTCCACGTCGACGAGTCCGACAGAATGGTCTTCGAGGGGGCGCGAATCCACGTCGCCGGCGGCGGCAAGGGCGGTTTTAATCATCGTTTTGCCCAGACCACCCATCACCCGTCGGATCTCGAGGGCAACTTCATGCCGGCAGATCACCCGCCGTTCAATTTCCTGCCTGAAGGGTCGCCGGATGATAGCGACGTTCTGATCGAGGCCAAACGCCTCGATGCGATCCCCAAGATCATCATGACGAACAATTCGCTCGAGTATTGGACGCGTTCGGCTTCGCTCGTCCATACTGACCCGACCGGCACCTGGGACGCGCCGTTTCACCCAAGCGTCCGTTACTTCATGACAAACGGTGCTCCCCACGGTGGTGCGGCGTCGCGGATGCCGACGGTGACCGAGCACAACCGTAACCCGCTCGGTGTCGCGAATGTCCAGCGAGCCATGCTGGTGAATCTTGATCGGTGGGTGGGAGAGGGTGTCGAGCCACCTCCCAGCCGTTATCCGACCATCGAAGCAGGTGAGCTGATCACCGCCGCCGAGCATGGCGAGCGCTTTCCAAAAATTCCGGGGCTGCGCCACCCAGGGCGCAACCTGCAACCGCCCCGGGTCGAATACGGCCCCGAGTTTTGGACCGACGGTCTGTGGACGATCGTACCGCCGAGGGTGGGGGAGCGGTACCAGACCCTGGTTCCGGCCTTCGACGCTGACGGAAATGGCCTCGGTGGCATTCGGCTGCCGGAGCTCGAGGCGCCTCTCGGGACCTACCAGGGCTGGAACCCCCGCGCGACGGAATTCGGATCGCCGAATTTTCTGACCCGGTTCGATGGATCGTTCTGGGCCTTTGAGGTCACCGAACCTGGGCGTGAGGCTGTCGGGGACCCGAGGGCATCGGTTGAGGCGCGGTACCCGAGCAAAGGGCAATACGTCGCTAGGGTGCGCGACGCGGCACAACGCCTGGTCGCAGACCGGATCCTCCTCGAGGAAGACGGCGAAGCCTATGTAGATATCGCAAAGCAACTGGCCTGGCCACCGGCGCCGATCGAGCACCCCCCCTTCTGGCAGTTGGAAGCTGTGACCGAAAGGGTTGAAGTGCCAGTTGCGGTGCCGGTATTCTAGATCGAGAAAGAGTCGCAATTCAAGCACTAGAAAATGAGATATCTGGGCGGGAGGTGGTGTTATGATCTGGCGGTCGTGCGCCCCGTCCAGCGATTAATCGGGTGGCGGCCGGCACCAATTTCCTTGGAGGGATTTTCATGAAACGAAATGTAGCGTTGTTCGCAATCTGTGTCGTTGTTGTGCTTTCCGGTTGCGGAGGCCAAGGCGGAGGCGAGGCGACCGGTGAGAACCCGTTCTTCACCGAGTGGACGACTCCGTTCGGTGTGGCACCGTTCGACGAGATTCAGGAAGAGCACTTCCTGCCTGCCTTCGAAAGGGCAATCACTGAGCAGCGCGCGGAGGTTGAGGCGATTGCGCAGAACCCAGAGTCTCCGACATTTGAAAACACCCTGGCGGCGCTCGACGCCACGGGAATGCTGATGACGAAGGTGTCGGGAGTTTTCAACACCCTGACCGGTGCGGAGACCAACGACCAGATTCAGGCGATCGCCAAAGAGGTTGCGCCGATGCGTTCGAATCTTCGTGATGACATCCTCATGAACCCGCAGCTCTTCGAACGCGTGAAAGCGATCTACGAACAGCGGGATGAGCTCGATCTCAACGCGGAGCAGATGTGGCTACTGGAAGAGTCCTATCTCGATTTCGTCAGTGGCGGCGCCGAGCTGTCCGATGCCGACAAGGAGCGCATGCGGGAGATCAACACCAAGATGTCGACCCTGGGCCTGAATTTTGGCGACAATGTTCTAGCCGAAACGAATAAGTATCAGCTCTTCATTGACAGTGAAGACGATCTTGCTGGTCTTCCTCAGGGCGTGATCGAGGGCGCTGCCGGAGCGGCGGCGAGGGCTGGTCAGGAGGACAAATGGCTCTTCACCGTCCACCGACCGAGCATCTATCCTTTCCTCGACTACGCTGAAAATCGGGATCTCCGCGAGCAGATCTATAACGCCTACATCATGCGTGGTGATCACGGAGACGAGTACGACAACAAGGCGATCCTGTCCGAGATCCTGGCCCTTCGCGCCGAGAAGGCCAAGCTCCTGGGTTATGAGACCCATGCCGATCGTATTCTCGAACGGCGGATGGCCAAGAACCCTGATGCGGTCTATGAGCTCCTCGAGGATCTCTGGCACCCATCTCTCGGTGTCGCTCGTGACGAGGCCGAAGCCCTGCAGCAGGCTATCGCCACCGACGGCTTCGACTTCAAACTCGAGCCGTGGGACTGGCGCTACTACGCCGAGAAAGTCCGCAAGGTGCGGTACAACGTGGACGAGCAAGAGGTTCGGCAGTACTTCATGATCGACAACGTCATCGACGGTGCCTTTTACGTTGCCAACCAGCTTTATGGGATCGAGTTCACCGAGGTCGAGGGCATCCCGACATATCATCCCGAGGTCCGGACCTACGAGGTCACCGACACCGATGGCAGTCACCTGGGCGTCTTCATGGCCGATTATTATCCGCGGCCCGGAAAACGCGGTGGGGCATGGAGCCGCAGCATTCGAAGCCAGTGGATCCGGGATGGCGTGGACGTGCGGCCGGTTGTACTCAACGTCGGCAACTTCTCCCGCCCGGTCGGTGATGCTCCCGCACTCATTTCACTCAACGAGGTCCACACCCTCTTCCACGAGCTCGGACACGGGCTTCAGGCATTGTTGTCGAATATCCAATATCGCGGGTCTGCCGGGGTGACCCGGGACTTCGTCGAGCTGCCGTCGCAAATCATGGAGAATTGGCTGCTCGAGCCCGAGGTGCTCAAGATCTACGCAAAGCACTATGAAACCGGAGAAGTGATCCCCGACGAGCTGGTGGCGAAAATCCGGGCCGCGGAGCGGTTCAACCAGGGATTTGCATCGGTGGAGTACCTTGCGGCCTGCTATTTGGACATGGACTGGCACACCCTCGAGGACCCGGCCGGCGTCGACGTGAACGAATTCGAAAAAGCGTCGATGGACACGATCGGTCTGATACCCGAGATTGGGGTGCGTTACCGCAGCACCTATTTCACCCACATCACCGGCGGCTACTCGGCCGGCTACTACAGCTACGTCTGGAGTGAAGTGCTCGATGCCGACGCATACGAGGCGTTTCAGGAGAACGGTCTCTTCGATCAGGAAACGGCTGCCGCGTTCCGGACCAACATCCTCGAGCGGCGAGGCGCTGAGGACCCGGAGGTGCTTTATCTCCGCTTCCGTGGACAGGAGCCGAGCGTTGAGCCGCTGCTCAGACGGCGCGGTTGGAAATAGGCAATAAGGAATTGAGTCCGAAAAAAATCCGAGGTGCCGGGTCTGTCCGGCACCTCGGTTCTTTTTTTCTACGTTCTTCGGTTGTCTAACCGCTGATATCGGTGGTCCGCTCCGCGAAGTATTTAATAATGTCAGCAGCCTCATGCATGGCGTTACTGCCGACAATCAGACATGGTGCCTGACCCTTGCCGGAAGCCGCCTCGAGATCCGCCAGTGCTGCCGGATCTTCGCTGACGTTGCGGATCGGAATCGAATCGATATGCAGGTTGCCGATGGAGGCGACGGCGTTGGTCGAGAACATACAGTTCGAACGTACGAATAGCACGGTGTCCGCCTCGAGTCCGGGCGGGGCGGGGAAGGATTTGAGGGTGCTCTCGTGAGCCTCGTTGACCTCTTCGCACAGCGCCGCGAGCTCGGCGATGTTGCGTTTACCCGATGGTGTCACCGAGGATACATGTCGGACCACACCGTCGGCGTCGATGATCACCGTCGCACGATCGTTGATCCCTGCCTCCTCCAGGTAGAGCCCGTAGGCCGCTGCCGCCGCACCCTTGGGGTGAAAATCGGCGAGTAGGGGGAACGAAATTCCACCGAGACTCATCGCCCAATTGAGGTGGCAGTAGATCGAGTCAATGCTGACACCCAGAACCTGGGTGTTTGCGGCGAGAAAACGCTCCTGGAGCGCCTCCACGCCGGGGACCTCGGTGCTTCACGTAGGTGTGAAATCGAGGGGATAGAAGAGCAACATCACGTGCCGCCGGCCTTTGAACTGGCCGAGGGTGACATCTCGTCCGAATTGGTCCTTGAGACTGAAATCCGGGGCGTTTTCTCCAATAGCGATCATTGAGTCCTCCTCATTGAAGTGACGCGCATTGTAGCGTG
>Ga0209013_10001269_pt1 | contig 23273 bp, 19 predicted proteins | sample Cruoilmetagenom2_FD_187291 | JGI IMG/M metagenome (GOLD analysis project Ga0209013, IMG submission 187291) | Oil polluted marine microbial communities from Coal Oil Point, Santa Barbara, California, USA - Sample 2 (SPAdes) (version 2) | ecosystem: Environmental > Aquatic > Marine > Oil seeps ... | reverse complement strand
AGTGGATCCAATACATTTTCCCTCACATATTCACCATAAGGCTGTCCGGAAATCCGTTCAACCATAAAAGCCTGAACATCTACGCAGGGCCCGTATTCCCATTGTTCACCCGGATGAAAATAAAGAGGGGTCTCACTCATTTTTTGAGCCATTTCCTCAAGGGTATTGTTCCTGTTTAATGCATCTGCTTCTTTTATTAATTTACCCAGACCTGGGATGTCAGCGTTTCTTCCAAATCCTGCAGTATGGCGGGTAAGGTCGCGGATAGTCATGGAACGTTTAGGATCTGTTAGAACTGGATTACCCGAAGCATCTTCGCCCTCATAGACTTTAATGTTGGCAAATTCTGGCGCATATTTGGAAACCGGATCGTCTAACTCAAAGGCACCGTCCTCAAACAAGGTCATAAGTGCCGTTCCGGTTATGGGTTTGGTCATGGAATATATCTGCACAATAGTATTGCGGTCCATGGGCTTTTTCATCTCGCGATCGGCATAGCCGAAGGCATTGTAATATACTTCCTCGTTTTTTTCATAGATGAGTGCCGACACCCCAGCTATTTTACCGGAATCAACAAAACTTTTTAAGGTAGAGTCAATACGACTAATAGCCAAATTATCTATTGTTGCTGAAGAACTTTTAGATTCCTCAGGAGACTTATTAGATTCTTTACAAGCAACATTAATTAGTAAAAAACCCACTAAAATAAATAGTCTATACTTTTTCATATATGATTCGTTTTTGTTTACTCATAATGCTTAGTTAATAGTTATACCGTCAAAATTTCATTAAAACAAAGTTTACCCCTTACACTTATAAGGTAGTTATCAAAGCCGTACTGTAAGGCGTGAAGAGATGTATATTTATTTACCTGGCAGATGATACAGATAAAGATAATGAAATACCGCTAAGCCAACGTAAGTAGTTTATCATATTAAAAAAAAAGCTGTAAGTTCTTTTCAGGGAAGCATCTCCGGGAATTTACTCTAGAAGCTTGTTAGCGAATATTAGATTAAATTTAAATAACTATCTTCTGATTTTTTGACAATGGTTGAAGTACTTCCAGGGCTTTATTTACAGATTTAATATGATCGAAAATTAAAAGTAGCCTAAGCCCGTTACGGGTTTGTTTTTCTTTAAGTGTACATGTTTCATTATGCTGTTGTGCATAGGTAAGAACGTTTGAAAATTCCGGGCTTTGGAAAAAGGCAGACTCCTGATCTGAAATAAAGTAGCCCAATAGTTTTTCTTTTTTTAAAACTACTTTTTCTAATCCAATACCAGTGGCAATCCACTTGATTCGTACTGAGTTTAGCAAATCCTCTACCTGTGTTGGATACGCGCCAAATCTGTCAAGTAGTTGAGACTCGAATTTTTGAAGTTCTTCTTCAGTTTTAAGGGTATTTAATTCGGTATAAAGGTTTAATCGTTCTGTGGTGTTATTAATATAATCATCGGGGAACAGTAATTCAAAATCTGAATCTAACTGTGTATCCTTTACAAATATTTTTTCCTTTCCTTCAGTTTCCTCATAAAGGTCCTTGAATTCATTTTCTTTTAATTCCTCAATAGCTTCGGACAATATTTTCTGATATGTTTCAAAGCCAATTTCGTTTATAAATCCACTTTGTTCGCCCCCCAACAGGTCTCCTGCACCTCTAATTTCCAGGTCTTTCATTGCTATATTAAAACCACTTCCCAATGCGGTGTACTGTTCCAATGCCTCAATTCGCTTCCTTGCATCGGGAGTCATTACCTCATATGGGGGTGTAATAAAATAACAAAAGGCCTTCTTATTACTTCGGCCAACACGTCCCCTCATCTGATGCAGATCACTTAGTCCAAAGTTATTTGCATTATTAATAAAGATGGTATTAGCATTTGTCACATCCAAACCACTTTCTACAATGGTAGTAGAGACCAACACATCAAATTCCCCGTTCATAAAAGCCAGCATCAAAGTTTCCAATTTCCTGCCCTCCATTTGGCCGTGGCCTATACCTACTTTTGCATCAGGCACCAACCGCTGTATCATTCCTGCAACCTCCTTAATATTTTCTATTCTGTTGTGAATAAAAAATATTTGCCCGCCTCTTTGAATTTCATAGGATATGGCATCACGTATTACTTCTTCATTAAATTGTGTTACATGACTTTCAATTGGATACCTGTTTGGCGGTGGTGTGTTTATAACAGATAAATCCCTCGCCGCCATTAAACTAAATTGCAGCGTTCTTGGAATAGGAGTAGCCGTAAGCGTAAGAACGTCTACATTCTCTTTTATTGATTTTAATTTGTCTTTTACTGCTACTCCGAATTTTTGTTCTTCGTCAACTATAAGCAATCCCAGGTCTTTAAACTGAACATTTTTGCTAGCCAATTGATGTGTGCCTATAATGATATCTATTTTGCCTGATTGTAATTCATCAAGAATTATACGCTTCTCTTTTGCAGTTCTGAATCGGTTGAGATAATCTACTTTAACCGGCATTTCTTTCAATCGTTTGGAGAATGTTCTGTGGTGTTGAAAGGCAAGGATAGTGGTAGGTACCAACACCGCCACTTGTTTTCCGTTTTCTGCCGCCTTGAATGCCGCCCTTATGGCAACTTCAGTTTTTCCAAACCCAACATCGCCGCAAACCAGCCTATCCATAGGCCTTTCACTTTCCATGTCTTTTTTGATATCTTCTGTAGCAGTGCCTTGATCGGGGGTGTCCTCATAAATAAAAGAGGCTTCCAGCTCCAGTTGCAAGTAGCTGTCTGGTGCGTATTGAAATCCTTTGTCCAGTCTTCTTTTAGCATATACTTTAATAAGATCAAAGGCTATTTTCTTTACTCTCGACTTTGTCTTTTGTTTAAGTTTTTTCCAGGCTGCAGATCCTAATTTGTAAATTTTAGGGACAGCTCCATCCTTTCCATTGTATTTGGAGATCTTGTGCAATGAATGAATACTTACATAAAGAATGTCGCGCTCACCGTACATTAATTTAATGGCCTCTTGTTTTTTGCCTTCTACATCAATTTTTTGAAGCCCTCCAAATTTGCCTATCCCATGGTCTATATGGGTAACATAGTCGCCTATTTCCAGTTTGTTGAGGTCTTTTAGGGTAATGGCCTGTTTTTTGGCATAACCATTTCGCAAATGAAATTTGTGATAGCGCTCAAAAATCTGGTGGTCTGTATAACATGCAACCTTGAGGTCATGGTCTATAAAACCCTGATATAATGGAAAGACTTTTGTTTTATAATGTACATTTTCATCTACTTCATCAAAAATGTCATGGAACCTTCTGGTTTGTACTTCCGAGGAACAGAAAATATAATTTTCATAACCCTGGAGGTTGTTCTCATTGAGATTAGTGATAAGTAAATCAAATTTCTTGTTGAAAGAAGGCTGAGGTGTAGTATTAAAATCTAAATGCTCAGAATTTGGAATATTATCAAAACCACCTAAAGTAGCAAGGGTAAAACTTGTTAATTGTTCTTTAAGCAAGTTGGAATTAGTAAATAATTCTTCGGGTTTTGATTGTTTTATGTCAGAATTGAGTTCTACAAATGCCTTTTGCGCTTTTTCAAAAAACAAATCAATCCTGTTATATATTAATTCAGGGTTTTTTAAGAATATGACGGTATCTGCACTAATATATTTCAGGAAGCTTTCACGACTTTCATTGAGGTGTTTTTTTTCAACATTGGGAATTATTCTAATCCTGTTAACCTGGTCGGTTGATAATTGGGTTTCTACGTCAAAAGTCCGGATACTCTCTACTTCATCACCAAAAAATTCTATTCTATAGGGTTCATCATGCGAAAAGGAAAAAACATCCAGGATACCACCGCGTACAGAGAATTCACCAGGCTCAGTAACAAAATCGACCCGTTTGAAATGGTACTCAAAAAGCACTTCATTTAGAAAGTCCAATGAAAGCGTATCAGACTTATTTATTTTCAGGGTGTTTTTGCTCAGTTCTTTTCTGGTGACAACTTTTTCAAAAAGCGCATCGGGGTAGGTAATGATAACGGCAGGTTTTTTACGAGAATTTATGCGGTTCAAAACTTCGGCCCTAAGTAATACATTAGCATTATCCGTTTCTTCAATTTGGTAGGGCCTTCGGTAGCTTCCCGGATAGAAGAGCACATCCTTTTCACCTATGAGTTGTTCAAGATCGTTAAGTATATATGCGGCTTCTTCTTTATCATTCAAAACCAGGAGAAAAGGTCGGTCTATTTTATTGAAGATTGCAGAGGTTATAAAGGAAAAAGAAGATCCGCTAAGGCCATTTAAAGTAATATTCGGCCGGTTTTGGACAATAAAATCCTGCAGTTTCCTGAGTTGAGGAGACTGTGCATACAGTTGCTGCAATGAAGATTTGGTCAACCGTTAAATTTTGTGCAAATATAAATGCTGAATGTATGGCAGACCAAGATTTGGCTCAAATTTTTATAATAATGTCATCCGCAATGGCAAAAACTTCATCTTTCTCCGCTTTTTTCATGGTGTAAGTTCCTGTAAATTTGCCGAATGCAGGAAGTATTAATTGGTCTTGAGTCTTGAAAAAACAGGGAAGGCGAAGTGATTGTTTTCCTCTACCTCTAAGCTTAATTGCCGGATGAATATGACCTGAAAAATTGAAATATCCTTGTCGCTCTTCCGGATGATGAGTGAGCAGAAATTTTTCTGAGGTTAACTCTGATACTACCTGAATTCCAATTCGCTCATATCTCAGAGGTGAAATAATATCGTGATTGCCCCTGACTAAAATAAATTTCAACTCAGAATTCTTAACCCATTTTTCAAAGAGTTCCCATTCCCGGTTTAAAGAAGAGTGAAACAAATCACCTAAAAAACAAACCACTTTGGGATTAAAAAATGCGATAGTTGAATCGAGTAAATCAAAATTTTTGTAAATGGCACTCTGAGGTACTGCTGCACCGAATTTTCTAAAATGGGAGATTTTACCCAAATGCACATCACTGATCAGAAGGATGGCCTGTTCCTGCCAAAAAAGGGTGCCACTTGGATGCAGGATGAAATTCTGATCTTGAATTTGAATGGTTTGGGTCATCTTTTCAAAGATAGGGAATGTAATATTTATGTGATAAATGAATTCTTATTCGAATTGCCATTTCACTGATTTTTCATTTGCTTTTGGTTAAAATGGCCGCCATTCTTTTGATACGGTCCGCCAGCTTTTCGCTGGATAGTTTTTCCCTCAATCTGTCCGTGATTAATGGGAATGAGAAGGGTGTAGGACTGGTACAAGACCTCCACACGATGTCTTGCCCGGCAATACGTTCCAGAGCAATTCGCAAACGACCTTCCTCCAACTGATGCTCAAAAGTCTCTCTGAACGCCTGCTGAAATAATAGGTTATCCGATTCATAATCCCTGAAAACATCAAATAAAAGTTGCGAATTACTCTGCAAATGCTTCATCTTGATACCTTTTTCCGGGTATCCTGTAAAAACCATTCCACTAATCACCGCAATGTCACGGAACTTTCGACGCGCCATCTCGGTTGAATTCAAACTTTTTTGAAGATCATCAATCAAGTATGAGGTCGTAAATAAATTGTTATCAAGAACCTGTTGCATATCCACTTCTTTATCTGACAAGAGTTCAAAGCCATAGTCATTAAAAGCAAGGGAAAAAGTAATTGGAGATAACAGGCTTATTCTATAACTCAGTAAACTGCCCATCGCCTCATGTACAAATCGGCCTTCAAAGGGATAAAAAATATGATGGTAACCTTCCTGAGTTTGAAAGGTCTCTATTAAAAATTCATCGGGTTTAGGGACAATACTTTCCAATTGCTGTCTGGTAAAGATGGAGTTTAGCGCCCTAATCTCAGGAGACTGATCTTTTGGGTCCAATTGAACTGAATAAAGTTCCTCTCTCAATAATTTTGACATCTGTGCAGATAGTGTTAATCTACCACCCATCCATGCCGGGACCTTGGAGGATTTTTTGGATGAATTTCGCACGTGAGCCTGCATTTCCTTTATGCGAATAAATTCAAGATTTCTCCCTGCAAAGGTAAAAACATCACCCTGCTTTAATTTGGAAATAAAAGATTCTTCAATGGTTCCTATATAGCCTCCTTTTTGATAACGAACAGTAATATTTGCGTCGCTAACAATGGTGCCTATCTGAAACCTATGCCTCATGGCAACCCCACGATTGGTAACTTTGAATTTTCCATTTTCATCCACCTCTACCTTTTTGTATTCGTCATAGGATTGCAAACTCTGACTTCCCAAAACAATAAAGTTTAAAAGCCAGTGCCATTCATCGACTGTGATGCTTTGATAACAAAAGGTTTGCTTAATTTCCGGAAAAATCTTCTCCGGTATAAATCCATCTGAGACTGCAAGAGTTATTAAGTATTGGACCAGTACATCAAAACTATTTAGATAGGGGATCCTGTCTTCAACTGCTTTCTTTTCTGCAGCTTTTTTCAGCGCGGAAGCTTCCACAAGCTCAATAGCATGGGTAGGAAGGAAATATATAATACTTTCTTCTCCCGGTCTGTGACCGCTTCTTCCCGCCCTTTGCATAAACCTTGCAACTCCTTTAGGACCACCAATTTGAACTACGGTTTCCACAGGGGCGAAATCTACTCCAAGATCCAGGCTGGAAGTACATACCACAGCTTTTAGACTTTCATTTCTTATGGCTTGTTCTACCCATTGCCTTGTTTCCTTATTAATACTTCCGTGATGCATAGCAATTTCGCCGGCCAATTCCGGATGTTTTTCCAGGATTTTTTGAAACCAAATTTCACATTGACTTCTGGTATTCGTAAATAGTAGGGTTGTTCTGCTATTATTTATTATGGGAATAACTTCATCAAGCAAGCGCAGGCCCAAATGGCCCCGCCAGGGAAAAGTTTCCATCTCTTTGGGAATAATACTCTTTACGGTGATCTTTTTTTTGAGATTTGCTTTAATAAGCACAGAATTTTGGTGAGCAGAAGATTCCGGACCCAAAAGTACTTCCCGGGCCTGCTCAAGATTGCCAATCGTAGCGGAAATACCCCAAATACGTATATCTTTTGCAATTCCCTTAAGTCGTGATAATCCTAGTTCTGTTTGTACGCCTCGTTTGGTACCCAGCAATTCATGCCATTCATCTACCACAATCGCAGAACAGTTCTTAAAAATTGTATCATATCCTTTTGTGGCTAAAAGCAATTGCAGACTTTCTGGGGTGGTGATAAGCAGGTCGGGCATAATTCTCCGTTGCCTGGCCCTTTCGGAAGTTGAAGTATCTCCTGAACGTATACCTACGGTAAGTGGAGTATCCAGATCCTGTATTACTCTTTCTGCAGATTGCTTAATTTCCTGCGACAAGGCCCTTAAGGGGGTAATCCAGATTGCTTTAAGTCCTTTATTATGTTTAGTCTTATAATCAGGATTATTTTTGATATAGTTCAGGATTATAGGAAACCACAATGCATAGGTCTTACCACTCCCGGTAGGAGCGTTTAGAAGACCGTGTTTTCCGTTTAAAAAGGCTGACCAGGTTTTTAGTTGAAATGGGTGAGGCTTCCAATCTTGTTGCCTAAACCAATCTTCTGCCAGATTATAAAGTTGTTTTTTTGTCATTCTTTCCTTTCTGGCTTTTGATCTTTTATAGGGGGTTATTCCTTTCCTGCATGAGATTTTGCTTTCAACACAAAATGAGCCTGCGGATAGCTTAGTGAATTTACAAATTTCTCTTAGAAACCAATCAGGAATATAGAATCCCAATTTGAAGGGATTTGTTAAATATTTTGAATATTTATTAAAAGTATAACCTTTAAAAAAAGTATCTTTACAGCTTAAATCAGTACTGTTTTATGGCTATAATAGATTTATACTTTCATAGTGAACATCGTCGAAATTTAGCACATTTTGCCTCTTTAGCATCCCTTGCTGCAGCTGATGGCGAAGTTAATCCTAAAGAAAAAGGTCTATTAGACCGTTTTGCCCTTAAACTTGATATTTCCAATGAGGAATATAGAGAAGTTATGAAGAAATCTAACAAATATCCCATAACTCCTTCAAACAGTTTAGAAGAACGCCTTGAACGCTTATACGATCTATTTAAATTGATATATGTGGATCATATGGTTGACGATGAAGAAATGGTCTTGCTAAAGAAATACGCTATAGGATTGGGATTTCCAGTTAAAAAGGCCAACCGCATAATAGAAAAGTCCGTAGCCATATTTAATGGAAGGTTTAATTTTGATGATTATCTGTATATCCTAAAGCATTAGGAAATAAATAAAAATCGAAAGAATTACCCTTTTTGTAGGGCCATAAATTCCTCCGCTTTTTCTACCATTTTAGGGCTGCCACAGAAGAAAGGTACACGTTCGTGTAATTCTGTTGGTTGTATTTCCATAATTCTTGTAAAACCATCACTGGCTTTTCCATTTGCCTGCTCTGCTATAAAGGCCATAGGGTTGCATTCGTAGAGAAGCCGTAATTTACCATTAGAAGCAACGCTGCTTTTTGGGTACATATAAATACCCCCTTTTATCATATTTCTGTGAAAATCTGAAACCAGAGAACCAATATATCTTGAAGTGTATGGTCTGTCATCTTCTTCTAATTGGCAGTATTTGATATAATCCTTTACTCCCTGATGAAAATGAATATAGTTACCTTCATTCACCGAATATATTTTACCCGTTTCCGGATACTGCATATCCGGATGAGAAAGATAGAACGTACCTATGGCCGGATTTAGAGTAAAACCGTTAACACCATGTCCGGTAGTATATACGAGCATAGTTGAGGTGCCATAGATTATATAACCTGCCGCTACCTGGTTAATGCCTGGCTGAAGAAAATCTTCAAGGGTAACAGGGGTTCCAACAGGAGTAATTCTTCGGTATATTGAGAAGATGGTACCCACAGAAACGTTTACGTCAATATTAGAAGAACCATCTAAAGGATCAATAAGGACAACATATTTATTCTGATGTTTTTCATCATGGCTATTAATGCTTATAAAATCGTCTTCCTCCTCCGATGCGATACCGCAAACGATTTCCCTGTTTTTTAAGGTCTGAATAAATTTTTCATTTGCAAGTACGTCAAGTTTTTGCTGATTTTCACCCTGGATATTCGTGTCTCCTGCCGCTCCGAGGATATCTACAAGTCCTGCCTTATTAACCTCATGGTTTACTACCTTACAGGCAAGTCTTATGGCGTTTATCAGTCTGGAAAATTCCCCTGAAGAGTATTGGAATGAAGTCTGATTTTCAATGACGAATTCACCAAGAGTTTTATTTTTTTTATCCATGAAGGAAGGTTGTTTTATTTGAGTACAAATATCGGTTATTTTGTTAAACTATAAGGTTTTCGTAAACGCATAATTTTTTAAATTTATAACTTTGTGTTTTATTTGTAACAGTTATGGAATATCAAATAAGGAAAGCAGTGGCAGAGGATATGCCGGCAGTTTTGGAATTAATAAAAGAACTGGCAAGATTCGAAAAAGAAGCGAATGCCGTTGAGATGACAGCAGAGGGTCTGGTAAATGACGGATTTGTTAATGAGAAATTATTTCATTGTTTCGTTGGGGTAATGAATAACAGGGTTGGAGGGATGGCATTGATATATCCCAGGTATTCAACCTGGAAAGGTCCTGTGATACATTTGGAAGATTTAATTGTTTCGGAAGCCTTCCGAGGAAGTGGCCTTGGTACGGCCCTGCTTGATGAGGTTGTAAAATTTGGAGCGAATTTGGGCGTTAAACGTATATCGTGGGATGTACTCGACTGGAATGAACCGGCCATTGATTTTTATGAAAAGAAAGGAGCCAGGGTATTGCGCGATTGGGATGTGGTGCATTTAGATGAAAGAGGTATTCAGGAATATTTAAGCAAGTTATGAGAGTATTTAAGTTTGGAGGAGCATCTGTTAAAGATGCCGAAGGAATCAAAAATTTAGTTAAGGTCCTTGAGGAGACAGGACATCAGAACACCTTTTTAGTGGTTTCGGCAATGGGAAAAATGACCAATGCAATGGAGGCTGTAGTTAAAGCGTATTTTGATAATAAGGTGGGATTAAAAAATTCTTTTGAGGAAGTAGTCTTGTATCACCAAACTATACTGGAGGACTTATTTGAAGATAAAAAGCATCCGGTTTATCAAAAGGTTGCTCTTCTTTTTGAAGAAGTACAAGGCTTTTTAGCCTGGAACAAATCTCCTAATTACAGTTTTGTTTATGACCAGGTAGTAGGATATGGGGAATTACTTTCAACTACCATAGTGAGTATGTACCTAAATGAAGTAGGTATAAATAATTCCTGGATGGACATTCGAGATTTTATAAAGACTGATGACAACTATAGAGATGCGAGGGTAAACTGGGAAAAAACACAACAGTTAATTTCAGAGGGTGTAGAAAAGAATAAATTATATATCACACAGGGGTTTTTGGCAAGTGACGATAATAATTTTACCACAACACTTGGCAGAGAAGGTTCTGATTATACTGCTGCCATTCTGGCCTACTGTCTCAATGCCAATTCTGTTACAATATGGAAAGATGTACCCGGAGTTCTTAATGCAGATCCGAGGTATTTTGAAGAGACAAGTCTTTTAAACAAAATATCTTATCGCGAGGCTATAGAACTGGCTTTTTATGGGGCATCTGTAATCCACCCCAAGACTTTACAGCCACTGCAGAGAAAGGAAATACCACTGCACGTAAAATCGTTTATTAATCCTAAAGATACCGGCACTACAGTTGGCAAAGGTATAAAGATTGAACCTGAAATACCTTGTTTTATCGTTAAGAAGAACCAGGTTTTGATGAAACTCTCCTCCCTGGATTTTTCATTTATTGTTGAGGACAGTATAGGTGACCTCTTTAAATTGCTTCATGATTATAAAATGAAGGTAGACCTTATTCAAAATTCCGCAATTAGTTTTTCCGTTTGTGTAGATAATAAGTTTAACCGGCTTAATGATTTATTGGATCAACTATCTGGTAAGTTTAAGGTAATCTGTCATGAAGATGTTTCTTTGTATACCATTCGACATTTTAATACAGATGCCATAAAATCTTTGCAGAATGGAAGAGATGTTCTTTTAGAACAGCGCGGAAAGGAAACTTTGCAATTGGTAGTAAAGCAATAAACTAAAAGCAGACTTTTACTATGTTAAAATAAGGGGCTCTCCTCTTGATTTTCCTATATTTACTCATATATAGTTACATAGTCTATGGGTTTAGTCACCGTAAAAGAAGTAGCCAAGGCAATAAATATCCAGCGATATGGTTTTTTCGGAACATTCATGGGATGGATCCTGGTAAGGTTAACCAAATTGTCAGACATTAATAAGTTTTATGACAAGCATAAACAATTGGAAGGACCTAAATTCCTCGAAGCCATCCTGGAACATTATGAAATAAACTTTGAAATTCCGGAAGATGATATTAAACGATTACCCAGGGAGGGGGCCTATATAACTATTAGCAATCATCCGCTGGGAGGAATTGATGGAGTTTTACTTCTAAAGTTAATGTTGCAACAAAGACCCGATTTCAAGATTATTGCTAATTTTTTACTTCACAGGGTGGAACCACTGGCTCAATATATCATGCCTGTGAATCCTTTCGAAAACCACAAAGATGCCCAAAGCAGTATTGCCGGTTTCAAAAGTGCTTTAAGCCACTTAAGGGATGGACACCCCTTGGGTATATTCCCGGCAGGGGAAGTATCTACCTATAAAGATGGGAAACTAATAGTTGACAAACCCTGGGAGGAATCATCTTTAAAACTTATTCGAAAAGCTGAGGTGCCTATTGTCCCCATTTATTTCCATGCAAAAAACAGTAAATTATTCTATCATTTATCTAAGTTCAACGATATTTTCAGGACAGCCAAATTACCTTCTGAAGTTACTACTCAAAGAAACAGGGCTATCAAAGTAAGGATAGGGCAACCCATTAGCGTAAAATCCCAGAAAGAATATGAAAACCTGGAGGAGTTTTCAGAACTTTTACGTAAAAAGACATATATGCTCGCAAATGCGTATGAAAAAGAACGCTTAATAGATCAGATACCCACCTCTTTAAAAATACCAAAACCTCCAAGAAAGATAGCAGGGGAAATAAGGACAGAGGTAATACTAGGCGAATTAGAAAAATTAAGAGAGAAGGATTGTCGTTTATTGCAAAGTAAGAATTATGAGGTGTTCCTGGCCCAGGAAAAAGATATGCCTTTTATTCTTAAGGAAATAGGAAGACAAAGAGAACTTACATTCAGGGCAATAGGCGAAGGCACCAATAATTCTATTGATCTGGATAAATTTGATTATTACTATCACCATTTATTCTTATGGGATAACGATGAAAAAAAAATAGTAGGTGCCTATAGAATGGGGATGGGTTCCGAGATATTTAAGAACTACGGGATTGATGGTTTCTATTTACAGGACCTGTTTGGGTTTGAACCTGAACTATACGGAATGATGTGCCAGTCTATTGAAATGGGCCGCGCCTATATTGTTAAGGAATACCAGCAAAAACCAATGCCTTTGTTTTTGCTTTGGAAGGGAATAGTTCATACCACGCTAAGACATCCTGAACATAAATTTTTAATAGGAGGTGTTAGTATAAGCAACCAATTTTCAAACTTCTCCAAATCCCTTATGATAGAATTTATGAAATCAAATTATTGGGATCCATATGTAGCACAATATATCAGGCCGAAAAAAGAATTTAAAGTGAAATTAAATGATGCGGATAAGGATTTTATATTTGATGAAACGGAGGCAGATCTCAATAAATTTGACCGTTTAATTGATGAGGTTGAACCCGGCAGCCTTAGGTTACCAGTACTTATAAAAAAGTATATTAAACAAAATGCCAGGGTAGTAGCATTTAATGTTGACCCGTTATTTAATAATTCGGTAGACGGCTTGATGTATATAAAAATAGCAGACTTGCCAGAGAGTACGGTAAGGCCTGTGATGGAGGAATTTCAGGCAGAGTTGGAAAGAAAACTTACTGAAAATAGCGAGACTTCCTAATTTAATCCCTTCTCTTCAAATCGTTTACAAAAACCTTTTAATTTATACCTACAGTTTTACTTCGTCTTTCAAATAGTAAATTGTCTTTCCAAACCCCGTCCAACTGGCCTATCCTTTTGCGTTTACCCAAATATCGAAATCCTACTTTCTCATGAAGTTTGATGCTACCCTTATTTTCCGGAAAAATGCCAGATTGTAAAGTCCAGAAACCTTCCTTTTCACTAGCGGTAATAAGTTCTTCCATAAGAAGTTTACCAAGACCGAAACCTCTTGCTTTTTCTGCTACATAAACACTTACCTCGGCAACACCACCATAAACACACCTGCCAGAGACCGGGGATAGTGCTGCCCATCCTGCGACTTTATCATCTCTTAATGCAACTAATCTGCATCTTGAAATATGATTTCTGTTCCATTGCTCATAGGAGGGAATCTCCTTCTCGAATGTTGCAAAACCCGTATCAATGCCTTGCTTATAAATGTGAGCAACTGCCGGCCAATGGGCCTCGGACATTTCTTTAATTAGGAAGCCGGGCCTCGTTAAATGGTTTATGGACATCTTGGCTATATTACCGAATTACTAACAGCAACCTCCTCCGGGAGAACAACAGGCTTCTTTTTCCGCATTAACTGCAACGGGGACCACACATTCCTCTTTTGCCTTACAGTCTGTTTTTTCCACGGCCAGTTTAATAAGTAAACGGTCTTCAAGAATTTGGTACCCATCAATAAATAACTGTGCGGTGTGAAAGTTAGCATTGCTATATTCAATCTTAAGCTCGGCTTCCAATTCCATTGGTTTAATTCCGTTTACCCTGTTAAGAATTTGAAGTGCTTTAGAAACAGACATATACTTAGTCTTGTCTAATTCGGACGGACTTTCCCAGAGTTGAACTATGGTTTCTTTCCAAAAGTCAGTTCCTGCCCCACAATCCACAGAGTCAACCACAATATTTTTTACCTCGGTAAGGTGATAGTTGGCGCCCACCAGAGACCCTTTGTTGTAGTCAAATACTAATTCTTTACTTCCGTTATCCCTTAGGAGAGATAAAAATTCTTTTGTTTTCATTAATTTGTTTTTAGCAACAGTTCACATTTGTTTTATTAAAGAAGTCATTAATTATCGCTTGTATTTCCACCCATTTCTTTTGGTTGATGCAATAACAGACCCTTTTACCACTTATTTCACCCTCAATTAAATCAATGCTTTTGAGTTCCTTTAAATGCTGGGAAATGGTAGGTTGTGCGAGTCCTATTTCTTCAACAATATCGTTACAAATACAGTCTTTCTGACAGCTAATATGCTGTAAGATCGCAATCCGGGCCGGGTTGGCTAATACCTTTAATATGGTAGCCAATTGATTTTGTTCGGCGGTAAATATTTGTGTTTTGGTTGTTCCCATTACATATTTATATATTGCAATATTACGATAATAAATGCAATAAAAAAAGTCAGATCGTAAAAAACCCGACTTTTTAGATTTTAGAACCAGGGCTTTCTACCCACCTGGTAGGTGTTATAGAAATCCTCATCAGACTTGGTGAGGTAAATAATACCTTCTATTAATCCAATCATACCACTGATCCATACCATGAATATACCTATGCCAATGCAACTTAGCACGAAGCCAACAATGGTTATTCCCAACAGGATAAATCCTTCCTTCTGATACCCTAATATAAACTTATGAACTCCAAAAGCACCTAATACAATACCGAGTATCCCTGCAAGTATTTTTTTGTTTTCTGCTTCAGTTACCCCTTTCACGCCCTCAGAAAATTCATCTGCAGTTTTCTTGGCGTCCTCAGTGAAATCACTGGCAGCTTCTTTAGTTTCTTCTGCAAATTCTTTAGCAGATTCTTTGGCCTCTTCAGCAAATTCCTTGGCTTTCTCTTTGGCTTCTTTAGCAGATTCTTTGGCTTCATCTGCAAACTCTTTAGCAGATTCCTTGGCTTCTTCGGTAAATTCCTTGGCCTTCTCTTTGGCTTCTTCAGTAAATTCCTTGGCTTTCTCTTTGGCTTCCTTGGCTTTCTCTTTGGCTTTACCTTTAGCTTTATCAAAGGCACCCTCTGCTTTGTCTTCAGGATCCTTATTTTCTTCTGACATGATTATTTTGTGTTGGTTAATACTCTCTTAAATGTAGTAATTATTTTGGTATCAAAGAAATGCTTTATCCACTGGTTCCCAAAGCTCTAGCTTATTGCCTTCCGGATCCAGGATCCATCCAAATATTCCATACTCATATTCCTCAATTTCTCCAACAATGGTAACACCTTCCTTTTTTAAAGCGGCTAATAATTCTACCAAATTTTCTACCCGAAAATTCATCATAAATTCTTTTTTGCTGGGTTTAAAATAGGAGGTATCTTCTTTAAAAGGACTCCATTGTGTAGAACAATCATTTCCTTCCTTATCTTTCCACCAGAAGGTGCAGCCGTATTGGTCCGTATTCAATCCTAGATGATTTTTATACCAGTCCTTTATTTTATCAGGATCTGCAGTTTTAAAGAAAAACCCACCTAATCCGGTAACTCTTTGTTTCATAATAAATCGCTTATTTTTTCCAGGCCTGTTCGTAAATAGTTATCCATTGTTCAACAGTCATCTTTGATGCTAATTCACCTATTAAAGAATAGGGAATATGATTTATGTTTTTAAAACGAATACAACTTTTACCCATATCTAATTTGGTTTTTACATGTTTAGGATATGCCGAAACAAACCATTTTAACAAACCTTTATTGCTATAAATTCCCATATGGTAAAGAGCTATGAAGTTTTTTTGCGAAGCAATATTTATAAATGGTAAAGGAAGCACGGGATTCGTATGGTATCCATCCGGGTATATTGCGTGAGGCACCACGTACCCTATCATCCCATAGCTCATAACTTCCTGAAAACCCTCAGGAAGGTTTTTTAAGATAGTTTCACGTAACTTCATTATGGGCTGTTTCCTGTCCGGAGGTAATTCGGCAATATACTCTTTAGGCGTTTTGGCATTTGATTGCATAGCTGTTCTATTTTCGTTGAAATACTAAGGCCCCTATCAAAGAAACTACTATACCAATACACAACACAGTAATGTACATAAGCATAGCCATAAATGCACTGCTGTATACCGGAACTTCACCTTCATTCCCTATCCCTTGCAAACATTATATTTATAAAATCAAACCCTTTGTTACTCAACGAAATTATCAAGCAATAGACTTGTATTTTATATTTAAGACTTTTTCTTTTTTTTGCCCTTTTTGTTATCCTTATTAATAATATTTTGGACAGCCTTTCCAGGAACAATTCTGGTAAACCCATGAATTAATCCTTGAACAATATAATTAATAGGTGATCGATATACGTTTCTCCTCGACTGATACTGCGCTACAAGATAATTGTGCTTACCGGGTAAATTATTTGCCCGAATTGCAGTATTGGCAACTGCAGAAAGCAACACTTTCTTCTTAGATTTATCCTTGCTCTTCTCACTAGTCATTTTCACATGTAAGTTACTATAATCAAATACCAGATTGTTTTGGGATTGAACTGCACCGGCATTCATATGAAACTGAATTCGGCTCATTTGTCCGGTTACCATTTCAACGCCAGCCAGGGGTTTTAAGGTTGGGTTTAAGCTGGTCATATCCATTGCTCCAACATCTACGGCTAATGAAAATGTTTCTTTATCATATGGAACGCTTAAATCAATATTAATTCCAGCCTTACCAATTAGGCTGGCACTAATTGTTGCGTCTAATTGACCTTTATTTATTTGTTCTTTGGGTATGTTAGTGACCTCAGTAATAGTTCCATTAATTTCCTGAAATTTAAGCGATCCTGATTCACTTTTTTTAACTCCAAGTTCGCCATAGGTTACCGAAGAATTGGAAATTTGAATGGAGTCTATAAGAATTTCCATGGGAATTGAGTTAATAATACCTTGAAACATAGGTTTAACTACATCCGGAGGCCTGGGAATATTCTTATTTCTTTGCAGTTTAATGTTCAGTTCGTCAATGGAAACCATTTGGGCTACAATATCTAATTGTGTATAAAATTTATTTGAATGCTCAAACTTATGTATACCAATTTCTTTTACATTTAACTCAATGATATCGTTTTGGACCCCCGCACGCTTACTAACTTCAATCCAATCGATAGAATAGCCCAGGGAAATATCACTCAATAAAATCTCCTTCTCTTTCAGGTTGTAATGAAAATGACCTAATTTAATATCTGTATAGTCGTTGGGTTTGAATGTTACACTATCCAGATCTACATTTATATTACCGACTTGAAATGGTATCAGGTTTTTAAATTTCAAAGAATCAGTTTCTATTTCGGTAGCCAGTATATTTAATCGCTTTACCTGACCTTTTATACCTTGTGAATCAGGGTCTCTTAGAATAATAGAACCATTTTGAATGCGAAAATGCTTTAGATCTGCACGCGATAATATATCACCAAACATTTCCTGAAACCCTTTGCCACTGGTACTTTTAGTAGTGTCTGCACTAAGTGTGACTTCAAATAACGGTTGTTCAAAAGCAATCTCATTTAAATTCAATTTTTTTCCAAACAAGAATTTTCTCCATACTATCCCTTTAATGGTAGCATAATCTACATGCCCAATAATTACGGTTCCTTTTCCAGGGTTTAAAGGTACAATACTAACATCGTGTAAAGTTACCCCTTTAAAAAAGGTGCCTAAATCAAAATCAGAATACGTAATGTTGTAAGCTCTATCAGGATTTGAATTTAACCTGGCCTGGAATTTCGATTCAATCCTCCACTCCAGCCCCTTCATAATGATGAATAGTATAACTAGAACTACCAGAACCCAAATGGCTATCTTTTTCATATTATTATAAGTTATTTTTTCTGTTTTACTAACTTACAACCTTTTGTTGAACAATGTTTTATTGCATAATCAATCCAATATAAATACAAGACGCGTTACAAGTCCGTGGTTTGAACCTGTTTGTCCTGTGCGATCAAGTGTTGAATACCTGTAGTTTACATTAGCCTGTAAGGCTGAGATAGGACTCCAATTTAATCCAAGTGAAAATGTGTCCATTTTACCACCATCAATACCATTATCGGTCAAATCAATGGATGACCATCGGCTGTAAACTTCCAACTCACCCCAGCCCCCTGAATTAATTCCATTGGCGACCTTAACTCTTTTGAAAGTACCACTTCGTTTATTATATTGACGCATTTCCCCGGTAATTACATAAGAAGCCACTACATAGTACCCCTTAAAACTGGGGTCATTGAAGGTAGAAGAACGGACATTGGATTGGATATACTCACCCAATAAAATGAAAGGTCCTTTTCTCCATGCCATTTCCAACCCATAGTGAAAAGTTGATTCTGCATCATCAAGCAGGTCGGTATCAACCGAAACCGGCCCACTGAAAATCTCAGTTTTTGTTTTATAGCGAATCCCTCCTGCCGCATTGGAATACCGACCTGCTATCCCAAGGTGTAAGAGATTGCTTTCATCTTTGGTGATAAATGGCAGTCCTGTAATACGCCCTGTCAGGACCGTGGGATTGTCAGAAAAAGATCGATCTGTCTCAATCCAGTTGTTAAATACTCCGGCAGCCCAGGTCATTCGTTCCTTCACAAAGGTATTATTGATGACGATCCCAATATTTCTGGCTGGCAAAAGGCCATCTGCAACTGACGCCCGCTCCTGCTGACTGGGTTCGTATATCATGGCTGACAATCTTGAAATAGAAAAAGTTTCCTTTGTTTTTCCCAGGCTCAATGTAGCTGATCCTACAGGAATATCTACTCTGTAATCATAAAGTACAAATTCACTTAGATCACCTTGCTTAAAACCCCGATCAAAAGCACGTGTACCAAAAGTAAAAAGATACATCCAGGGTTTTTTGAAATTGAAGGTGCCGCCTAAACCGGCCCGAAACCCACGGATGGAACCTCCTTTGAATTCGCTGAGATCACCTACCTGTTCTTCATTTACCGGGTCATCTGAAAGCCAGCGCGTATTTTCCATAAGAATAGCGCCTCCGAACACTGCAGTAATTGGCTTTGTCCTGAATACATTCCATTTTCGTTTATTTTGATAGGATAAGGGCAAAGCCACGGCTGGTGGTGCATACGATTGCCAGCCACTTATTTGCTCTTGAGAATCAACATCAATCCGGATCAACTTATTCAAAACAACTTCTCCCTTAGAAACAGCGAATACTGCAAATGATTTGGTGTCGAGCAACACGTCATCATTTATTCGAGGATCCTGATCGAGGATAATAAACGCTGCCGGGTTTCCCACTTCAAGTTTGCCAAGAATATATCCCCCATTAGCATCAAAAGCAATATCAGCTTTGGTCATGGCGATCTTATCCTGAGTCACCATTACAAGTTTCTTTTGATCAATGAGAATACTGACGACCACATCCCCGGTTTTTCCTGCCTGATCGATCACCGTTACATTCCGGATCATGATCTTTTGCATATCATTTATCATATCTTGTGTAATCCCAAAAAAAGGAATCATCATCAGAATTGCTGCATAGAGAAACTTAGTTTTTACCATTATGATCTATTTGGTTTTGCATGGCATAAGAATATTAGCCGATTGCGGGCTTCAATCCTTTCAAGTTGAAAGAGAGTTGAAGCGGGCTACTACATTTTATTTTACTGCTATTTCCATTATTATTTTTATACATTGTTAGCTGTAGATTTTTTAAAACCAATTCTTTCTTTTGAAGTAAATTATCATTACAATAAATACGATAATCATTATAAACCAGGCTCCAAAATATCCCCATTCCCAGTTTAATTCGGGCATATTTGAAAAATTCATCCCATAAACACCAGCAATAAAAGTCAAAGGGATAAATATTGTGGCTACAATTGTTAGGATTTTCATTACTTGATTCATTCGATGTCCCTGAACCGAAAAAAACAAATTTATGCTGCTTTCCAATCTCACTTCAATGTACTCACAATCATCAATAAGAGATAAACAAAGGTCTCTTAGTTCATAGAAATATTTGATGTGTTTTTCATGTATGAAACCAAATTTTTCTCTTTCAATTTTTGTTACAAATTCTTTTATTGGAATGATCGTCTTTTTTATCTGATGAATTTGTCGTTTATAAAGTTCAATTGTTTTTAAGGTAAAAGGTGATGGGTCAGTTTCCGTGTCAACAAGTCCAAGCTTTTCAATTTTACCATCAATATCATTTACTGTTTTAAAGTAGTTATCCATAATTGATTCAAGTAATAAAAACAATAGATAATCGGAACCACGTTCACGTATTATTCCTGCTTTATTCCTTAGTCTTTGTCTGATATGATCGAAATAATCTGCCTTTTTTTCTTGAAATGAGACTAAGAAGTTGCTCCCCAATATGAAACTTAACTGTTGCTGTTCGAGTAGTGAATTATTTGTAGGAATAATTGATTTTAAAGTAAAAAACCAATGTTTTTCAAATTCCTGGAATTTCGGTCTCTGATTTACATCGAGTATATCCTGAATTGCCAGATCATGAACCCCCAACTTACTGCAAATGTTTTTTATCTTTTCAACATCATGTATTCCATATACATTGAGCCAATATTGATATTCATTTTGTTGAAAACCGTTGAATTCCTTTTGAATATAGTCTGGATCTTCAATACACTCCTCTTGATTGTATTTGAATAACTGAAGGCTGAGTGTTTCAGTATATTTAACCCCAGTAAAGATTGGGACTGAGGGATTTGTCTTTTTCCTATTTAGAATTTTTCTCATCTTATTTTAAGTCCTTTTTGTAAACAATTGTTCTGTAAGGAAATGGGATTTCAATACCTTCTCTGTCAAATCTTTGTTTTACAGATTTTAAAAGATCACAGCTCATGGAAAAGGCATTACTAATATCTGCAGCCCAGAGATATGCTTTGATATCGATTGAAAAGTCAGAAAGTGAGATAACACGAACAGCTACCACAGGAGCGTTATTAGAAATTTCTTCTTTAGTTCGATTGTCAATTAATAACGGGTGATTTTGCGCTTCATCCCGTATGATATCAATTGCCTTGTCAATATTAGAATCGTAGCTAATTGAAAATACCACATGCTTCCTTATTTTTTCATCTTTAATATGACTATTAATAATAGTTTCATCACTTATGACACTATTTGGAATTACAATTCTCTTGTTTTCAAAATCTTTGATCAAAATATGCCTGAGCGTAATCTCTTCAACAGTACCCCTTAGGCCATCTTTAAATTCAATGATATCAGATACTTTTACAGGTTTAAAAATTAAAATAAAAACACCGCTAATTATATTAGACAATGCACTTTGTGATGCAAACCCAATAACAACAGCTAATATACCTGCACCCGCAAAAAGGGCAGTTCCAAGTGACTTTAAATATGGTATTTGGGAAAAGATAAAAATTATAGCTGCTGTGTATATTATAAATCCAACTGAATTTTTAATGAATAAAAAGTTCGTAGGGTCTGTTTTTAATTTCTCCGCATAATTCTTAATATATGCACTAAGCAATTTCCTTAAAATTAGTGATAGAACAATAGCAATGGCTAAAGTTATAACTACCAATAAAATGTAATTCATCGTTTCTTTACTCATTGCTATTGTCTTCTTTTAAGTTTATAATTACTATTAATTTATGTTTAGCTTATTTAACTTCCAACGGCTTAGGAAATTTCCAGTTTCCATCTAAAATATTTGTTCCGTCAACTGCCTGATTCCTTCTTTTTAAACAGGTTTGGAATCAGTATAATTTGCAACTGAAACATATTGGTTTTAAAGTTTTGCTTGAGCCCATAGGACCCCGTATACTTTGCATTGGTATATAAATTGGGCAAGAACCAATAACTAATTCCTAAACCGAATACACTCATCTGATCTTTAACCGAAGGATCCCAATAGACGTCACTACCAGAATCTTCACCCATTTGCCAGGCGTGTCCACCCTGTAGCGTTACTTCAAGCTTTTCAGATAAATACTGGCTGATGCCGTATTCCATAATAAACCGGCTTCCCGGTCGTACGTCAGCATCTTTTATGTTTCCGTGAAATTCATAAGAGGGCATAAACATGAAAGCAGTAGATTTGTCTGGTTTGGGATAATAATAAGAAGCCATTTGAATGACGTGTGACCAATAACCAAGACCGATATTGTCATCGGCACCTGTTTCATATCTTCCGGTAGGAGCATAAAATAAATATCCGCCGGTAAAATCGAATTTATCCAATGTCCAGGATAACATAAGGGGAGAAACGGTTAGGTCTCCAAAACCGGAAGCACCTCCTTCAACAGTCTTACCATTTAGTAATTCACCGAGGCCAACCGTTGCTTTTGCGGAAGTATAATTTGGTGCTGCAATAAAAAGATATTGGGCATTACCTAAGAAGGGAAGATTTGGTGATGCATAAACGAGCATAAGACTATTGATGTAGCCCGAGATATCAATATCCAAGGGTATAGTATTTCCCAGGGGGCCTTCTATCGTATTTACTTTGTTTCCATTTCGGTCGTAATAGGAATTTGCATTTACAAATATGTTGTAGTCAAAAATAAATAGTCCGTCTTGGCCCGGATTTGCATAATCACGAACGCCATTGATACCAGGTACATATCCACCAGATTGAGCAGGGGATACAATTTGAGCCTTAGTATTCAAAATGCCCAGCACCATAAAAATTGTAGTTAGAATAATGCTTTTTGTTTTCATTCGTTTTCTTGACTTAGTTTGTTAGCTACAAACAGAATATTCATCTGTAATCCAGCTATTTTAAATGAAGCCCAAGGCTTAAGTATAAAGGGCATTTTCCTGCCCGACCGGCAGGCGGGAATACCCTTTATACAAAGTTTTATTATTTAACAGGCTTCGGTTTGGGAAATGTCCAGCTACCGTCTAATATTTCAGCTCTCGGTCTGTATAACCTCACGAGGTAATTCCAGCCATCCATGATTTCAAGATAATTATCTGCACTTGGATCACCTCCGAAGTGGATCGTAGCGCTTCCATCCTCTGCCTTCTTTGCGGTGATTGAGTTGTAAGAATAGATGCCCCGTGTATTTTTTGGTATCCAGGACTCACTGTCGTATACGATCACAGACCAAAAGGCATCAACCGGCACATCATCCTTCACAGTAAGGGTATAAGCTGTTTTTCCGTCATTCTTCTCTAGAGGAAAATTGACATAAATAGCGTCATGACTTGGCTGACCACCCCATCCGAATGCAGT
>Ga0209013_10001268_pt1 | contig 23274 bp, 16 predicted proteins | sample Cruoilmetagenom2_FD_187291 | JGI IMG/M metagenome (GOLD analysis project Ga0209013, IMG submission 187291) | Oil polluted marine microbial communities from Coal Oil Point, Santa Barbara, California, USA - Sample 2 (SPAdes) (version 2) | ecosystem: Environmental > Aquatic > Marine > Oil seeps ... | reverse complement strand
GGCGGTGGGCTTTTACCAGTTCCTCCGCGCTGAGCGAAACCTGACCTCGTTGCAGGGTGGGGTCATCGCCTACTTTGTAGGTGCGCCCTTTGTGGCAGGCATCTATATCCTGAGATTGCTCAGTGGTGCGGCCAATCCTTACCTTGCGGAGGCGAGTGCGCAGGCAACGAACGCCACCCAGCCTCTCTTGGATATGTACGAAGCCATCAACCAAATCCTAAATCTGATCACCATCGATATTGGCAGTGCCTTGACCCTTGGCCTCGGTGGCCTACTCATCGCGCTCGCCAGTCTGCGGACCTCGGTGGTGCCCCGCTGGGTTGGATGGCTGGGCGTGGTCGCCGGTGTTTGGGGTTTTCTATGGCTCCTATTTGGATGGACAGCGCCAGCGCTGCCGCTGGCTCTGGTAGCGATCGTGGCTAGCATCGGCATGCTGGTCTCCCTTGCGTGGCAGATCGTTATGGGTCTGCTCATGCTGCGTGAGTGAGGGAATCATGACAAACATCAATAGCGGATATGGCCCGGGGTATGGTCAGGCAATTCGGCCTATTCCCGGCGCTGGCCCTCATCATCCTGCTTGCCTTGGCTGGAGGGGCCGTGTGGTGGATTCGGCGTCGCAAGGCTCGCCAGCGGATCTGATTGCCATATGTGGTTAGCCTACAGATGGGTTATGCTCTAAGGAGGACCAATCAAGATGGAGACTTTTCGATTCTATCCACCCCAATTGCAGTCGAAGCGACTGCCATACCAGGTATTGGCAACGGGTGCTGCAGATTGCCAGCACCAGTTGCTCAATGACGGATGGCAGGACCGCGTCTCGGTGCGTGACGGCGTCGTTTTCGTCACCTACTCGTGCAAGCACTGTGGACGCAAGGTCTACCAATCCCTGGATGAGGTTCTACCTCCAGCTACCTGGAGCGCGAACGGGGGGTAACCGGGCCTGCTCCAAGGGCAGGGATGGTTTCTCACGTGCAGACAAAGAATGGGTTCAAATCCGATTAACTTGGCCCTTCGTTTCCTGCTCGAGTTAGCCGGGCTGGTGGCCATAGGCTACTGGGGCTGGTCCCAGCATGATGGGCTGCTCCGCTTCGTGCTGGCCATTGGGGGACCCCTGATCGCCGCAATCTTGTGGGCCACCTTCGCCGTGCCTGGCGATCCCAGCCGCTCGGGCAAGGCGCCGGTACCTGGCCTTGTCCGCCTGGTGCTGGAACTTGCCTTCTTTGCCTTCGCTGTCTGGGCGTTGTACGATGCTGGGAACATCGTGTTCAGCCTGATCCTGACCACCACCGTTGTCATCCACTATGCCCACTCCTACGATCGTGTTGCCTGGCTGCTAAGGAAATAGGAGAGATGGAGGGTTGCAGCCGGAGCTTGTCGTGTGAAGCGCAACCTCCGCTCAATCCTGCCGGCATGGCTCGCTGCGAAGGCTTTTGCCCTTGGCCCGATATCCATGGAGAGTGCGTGCGCTGGGCCATCTAGACGGTGCGCGGCAACACAAGATTCGCCAGCGTTAACAGGATCCCCATTCCGATTGGAGGTACCATTGGAACTGATCGCACGTGAGGAGTTGAAGGCAAAACTGGACCGTGGGGACGATTTCAAGTTGGTGATGGTCCTCAGCGAGTGGGCATTCCAGGCCAAGCACATTCCCGGCTCGATCCACGTGAATACGCCGGAAGAGGCCAATCAGGTCCTCGACCTGGACCACGAAATTGTGGTCTATTGCTCTGGCGAGAACTGCATCGCAAGTGTCGCCGCCTACTCGATGCTGCAGGCCAACGGGTTTAACAACGTGCGCCGGTACGCGGGAGGCCTCATCGATTGGGATCAAGCTGGCTATCCGCTAGAGGGGGAGATGGTAGAATAGGATCATAACCAAACTGAACCCGCACATTTGAGCCTTGACACGCTGTCCCGGGTGTGGTATCCTTAGGTCGCTTTGTGTCTCAGTTCACAAGGTGGAGGCTTGATCCAAGGAGGGTTCAAGTATGGATGCGCTGACGCTGGCACGGTTGCAGTTCGCTGCTACGACTGTGTACCACTTTTTCTTCGTTCCCCTCACACTGGGCCTTTCCCTCCTCGTGGCCCTCATGGAAACCATGTACGTCCGCACAGGCGACGACGTCTACAAACAGATGACCAAATTCTGGGGGAAGCTATTCCTCATCAACTTTGCCATGGGTGTGGTGACCGGCCTTGTGCAGGAGTTTCAGTTTGGCATGAACTGGTCCGAGTACTCGCGCTTTGTGGGCGACATCTTTGGTGTGCCCCTGGCCATCGAAGCCCTGCTGGCCTTCTTCCTGGAGTCCACCTTCCTGGGTATCTGGGTCTTTGGCTGGACTGTTTTGCCCAAGGGGCTTCACCTGCTTGCCATCTGGCTGGTCGCCATCGGATCTACCATGTCAGCCTTCTGGATCCTGGTCGCAAACTCGTGGATGCAGCATCCGGTAGCCTATGTGCTGCGCAACGGGCGGGCCGAGATGACCGATTTCTGGGCGCTGATCACCAACCCCTACGTCTGGGTCCAGTTCCCCCATGTCCTGTTCGCCGGGATGGCAACTGGAGCATTTTTTGTCCTGGGCATCAGCGCCTATCACCTGCGAAAGAGTGGCAACGGCCACGAGGTGTTCCGGAGGTCCTTCAATTGGGCCGTGGTTTATGCCCTGGTCGCCTCGGTGATGGTAGCCCTGATGGGCCACTCCCAGGCGCAGTTCCTGAGTGACACGCAGCCCATGAAACTGGCTGCAGCGGAGGCGCTCTGGGAGACGGAGCAGCCGGCATCCCTGTCTCTGCTCACCATCGGCACGCTGTCCGGGCGCGAGGAGGTCTTTTCCATCCGGCTCCCGGCGGCAATGAGCCTGCTAACCTGCGACAACCTGACCTGTGAGGTGCAGGGAATCCATAACCTCCAGGCCGAGTACGAGCAGGCGTACGGGCCGGGATACTATGTCCCACCCATCCCCCTTACCTACTGGTCCTTCCGCGGGATGCTGACGGCAGGAGTCGTGATGGTTCTGTTGTCACTGTTCGCCTTGTACCTGGTGCTCAGGCGAAAGGTGGAGAAGGTTCGCTGGTTCCTGTACCTGCTGCCCTGGGCCATGGTTCTACCCTACCTGGCCAACTCGACCGGTTGGATGATGGCCGAAGTGGGCCGCCAGCCCTGGATCGTTTTTGGTGTAATGCTAACGGAGGCAGGGGTTTCGGTGGTTGTCTCTGCCGGGGCGGTGTTGCTTTCCCTGGCTGTCTTTACCCTGCTCTACGGCGCATTGATCGTTGCCGATGTCTACCTGCTGGCCAAGTATGCCCGTAAGGGGCCAACGGAGGACGAGAAAGTTCTTGCCCCGGCAGCGGTTCACTGAGGGGCTAGGGGTGCAAGGAGGCGTGCAATGGACCTGAACACCGTCTGGTCTGTACTGGTTGCAGTCCTGATTATCGGATTTTTCCTGCTGGAAGGTTTTGACTATGGCGTGGGCATCCTTCTGCCTTTCCTGGGTAAAGACGACACGGATCGCCGGGTGATCATCAACACTATTGGGCCCTTCTGGGACGGCAACGAGGTGTGGCTGGTCACGGCTGGTGGGGCCATCTTTGCCGCCTTCCCTGAATGGTATGCTACCATGTTCAGTGGCTTTTACCTGGCCCTGCTGGTGATGCTCGTGGCCCTGATCGTGCGCGGCGTGGCTTTCGAGTTCCGCAGCAAGGACCGGAGGCCGGAGTGGCGCAGTCTGTGGGATTGGATGATCTTTGTTGGGAGCTTTGTGCCCGCGCTGCTGTGGGGCGTGGCCTTTGCCAACCTGATCCGGGGTGTGCCCATAAACGCCGGTATGCAGTACGTGGGCTCCTTTGGGGATCTGCTCAATCCCTATTCCCTGGCGGGAGGGCTGGCCACCCTGTCGGCCTTTACCCTGCACGGCGCGGTGTTTCTGAGCCTCAAGACCCGGGGCGAGATCGAGGAGAGGGCGCACAAGGCGGCAATGCGCATCTGGCTGCCCGCGGTCATTCTCGTCTTTCTCTTTGTCATCGCCGGCTACTTTGCTACCGACATGTTCACAAAGTTGGGCGTCAATCCCGGACCGGTTCCATTGGGCGCGGGGGCAGCCTTGCTGGCGGCGGGCTGGTTCATCCGCCAGAGGCGCAGCGGCTGGGCTTTTGTCATGACAGGGCTGACCATAGTCCTTTCCGCGGCCACGGTGGCCATCGGGCTCTATCCCCGGGTGATGGTCTCCAGCCTCAACCCGGCCTGGAGCTTGACCATCTACAACGCCTCATCCAGCCCATACACGCTGCGCATCCTGGCTATCGTTGCCCTGGTCCTTGTGCCTATCGTGCTCCTCTACCAGGGCTGGAGCTACTGGGTGTTCCGCAAGCGCATCGGCCGGGAGGATTCGCTAGAATATTGAGGGGGACGCTCACTTTGCCGGAGTCAAGACCTCGGGTGATGTCACTCGAGGTCTTTATTGATCTGACGAGGTACAGTCTGGTTTTCCTGCGCGATGTCTGACCCTCACGGATCGGTAGTGCTGACCGTGAGCGGCGGCGTGTTGACGCTTTCTTGACTGACGACGATTATACTGCTGTGTGATGCAGACAACTGTCTTTTCAGGGACAAAGTATATAATGTTGACGAAACCGGTGCATTCGGGACTGAAGGCCGTGTCAAGCGGGTTTCTCATTGGAAAGGGAACCAGGAGCTCACCTGTATTTGACAAGGTATCTGAAATGAATATAATGTTAGATTGGTTGTTGAGATTGAGGTAGGAACGATAAACAGCAACGGTTTGTTGGAACAGTTCGAAGGACATCTCGAAAGCACAGCCCTCGCGCCGGCCACAGTGGTAAATTACCTGGCTGACCTCAGGGCCTTCTTGCGATGGAGTCAGGCTGCGAGAGGGACCAGCGTACTGGTGGATCCGATGACGGGCGGGCACTTTGATCTAGATGCATCGGATATCCAATCCTACTGTTCTTATCTGCAACATAAGAAGAAGCACGTACCATCTACCGTCAACCGGCGGCTGCAGGCGCTTCGCAAGTTCTACGATTTTGCCATTGACAGAGGCTGGACCCCCGCCAACCCGGCGAGTGATGTCCGATTGTTGAGCGAAGTTGTGTCTGACCGCAGTCGCAGTTTGACTCCGGACGATGTTAGCCGTCTGTTGGCCGTTGTGCAGCAGAGTCACTCTCGGCGGGCAGATCGGGATTGGGCGATCTTCCAGGTTCTTCTACATGCCGGACTCAAGTTGGGTGAATTGACCCAGCTGCGACTGGCAGACCTGGCTTTAGATGCTGTGCCGCCCTATCTCTGTGTGTCTAGCAATGCAAGCGAATCCGGACGCACCATCCCCCTCGATGGCGAGGTTTGCGATGCCCTGCGTGCCTATCTGCCCAAAAGGCAAGCCGCTCCCGGTGTAGACCAGGTCTTTGTGAATCGCGACGGGAACCCGCTTTCAACGCGCACCGTACAGCGACTGCTCCATCAATACTCACGGGCCGCGGCGTTGGACAACCTCACGACCCAGTCTCTGCGCTATGTGTATGCCACAAGGGTCTATGAAAGAAGCGGTGACCTGAAGACGGTGGCCCGCCTACTGGGGCATCGTCACCTGGCAACCACGATCCGGTATCTACGCTCCAGCGGAGCGCAACAGAAGCAATTCGATACGAACAATCCAGACGGAACGTAACTGAGTTCGATAGTCAAGGTCGATGGTTGGAGAATAGAGGCTTTCAACCTCGAACTGCGAACCTCGAACCTACAGGAGGGAAGACTTGAGTCTCAAAGATTTCAAGGCAATGCGCCTCAGCCTGGCTTCACCTGAGCAGATTAGATCCTGGTCGTATGGTGAGGTTACCAAGCCAGAGACTATCAACTACCGTCGTCTTCGCCCGGAGCGAGATGGCCTCTTTTGCGAGGCCATTTTCGGCCCCCAAAAGGACTGGCAATGTGCCTGTGGAAAGTACAAGCATGTTCGATTTCGGGGTGTCAAATGTGAGCGATGTGGCGTCGAGGTCACTCGCTCATCGGTGCGGCGCGAGCGAATGGGACACATCAAACTGGCCGCACCCGTCGCTCACATCTGGTATACACGTCGCGTGCCCAGCTACCTGGGCCTGCTGCTGGACGTTTCCCGACGGAATATGGACAGGGTCCTCTATTTCGCCCAGTATGTGATCACCCAGGTGGATGAGGATGCTCGACGCAAGGCGCTGCGCCGCCTGGACGATGATCTGCTGAGGGAGTTGACCCGCCTGGAAAAGGCAACCCAGGACAAGAACGCCGAGATCGACCTCCGGCTGCAAGAGGCCCTCGATAGTCTCCAGCTCCGTCGGAAGAACCAAGAGGAAGCCCTCGAGGAAAAGGCAGCTACCCTGACCGACGCCGTGACCAACGAGGTGCGCGGCATGCAAGGGCAGTTGGATGTTTTGATGGGGCAGAAAGCGACCGAGTCCCTGACCCTCAGCTTCCATACAATCCCCGTAGTGGAGGCCGGCGATTCCGTCGATCGCGACCATCTAACCCGCAGCCAGGATCTCGCGGCCGATCGTCTGGACGAGATTCAGGGGGAGATCCAGCAGGAAATAGAGGACAGCGAATTGCTCATTTCCGCAGAGGGTGAGCAACTGACGTACGAGGCCAACCAGGCCGCAGAGATCCTCAAAGAGCGCTTGATCCAACAGGCCTCCGAACTGGAGGCAGAGACCGAGGAGAAAAAGGTAGAACTGCGCGATCTCCAGCGGATGACCTTTCTCACTGAGAGCCGCTATCATGACTTGCACGACCACTGGGGCAACGTCTTCAAGGCAAAGATGGGCGCAGAAGCATTCCTCGACATCTGCAAACAGATCGATCTGGATGCCCTGAGCAAAGAATTGCGGGCCACGATGCGGACCACTCGCTCGAAGCAGATGAAAAAGAAATCTACCAAACGACTGCGCGTAATCGAATCTCTGCGCAAGAGCAGTAACCGGCCCGAGTGGATGATCATGACGGTCCTGCCGGTCATCCCACCCGAATTGAGACCCATGATCCAGCTTGATGGTGGCCGGTTTGCTACTTCTGACCTGAACGACCTCTACCGCCGGGTAGTGAACCGCAACAACCGCCTGAAGCGTCTGCTGGATCTGGGCGCTCCCGACGTCATTGTCCGCAATGAGAAGCGCATGCTCCAGGAGGCCGTAGACTCGCTCATTGACAACAGCCGGCGGGGCAAAGCGGTCTCGGCCCGGGGACGCCGCCCTCTCAAGTCGTTGTCCGACTATCTCAAAGGCAAGCAGGGCCGCTTCCGTCGCAACCTGCTGGGCAAGCGCGTGGATTACTCGGGTCGCTCTGTCATCGTCATTGGGCCGGAACTGGGATTGCACCAGTGCGGTCTGCCCAAGAACATGGCCCTGGAGCTCTTCCAGCCCTTTGTCATCAACCGGCTGGTGGAGTACAACTATGCCATCAATGTCAAGGGCGCCAAGCGGATCATCGAACAACAGAGACCTGAGGTGTGGGAGGTTCTGGAAGAAGCGGTCAAAGAACGCCCCGTGCTGCTGAACCGGGCGCCAACCCTGCACCGCTTGGGCATCCAGGCCTTCGAGCCCGTGCTGGTGGATGGCGATGCCATCCAGATCCACCCCTTGGTGTGTGCTGCCTTCAACGCTGATTTTGACGGCGACCAGATGGCTGTCCATGTGCCGCTGTCCAAGCGGGCGGTGAAAGAGGCGCGGGAGCTGATGCTCTCCAGCCGCAACCTGCTCAAACCAGCCAGCGGGGAGCCCATTGTGGGTCCGGCCAAGGATATGGTGTTGGGTTGCTTTTATCTGACCATGGATAAGCAAATCCTCAAGGATGGTATCCAAGAGGGCGATTCGCTGCCGGCCTTTGCCGATATGGAAGAAGTGCAACTGGCCTACGATCTGGGTAAGCTAGATCTGCATGCCTCCATCCGTTTGCGCTATCGCAGTTGGATAGACGATAAGGCGCTGGACTATCTGGATCTTAGCGACGAGGTCGTCGAGGCGCTGGAACAGGCGCCTTTGTTCACCCTGGGACAAGTCCTGGATCTACAGGAGGAAGGTCTGCTGGAGGCGGTGGTTGGGCTCGAAGCGGGCGATGGGCAGGAAATCCTCGACATGCTGAGGGCTGTCGGCTTCCGGCCGGAAGATCGCAGCGAAACACTATACCGCGAAACGACGGTTGGCCGTGTCATCTTCAACCTGATCCTGCCCAGCCAGCTTCGCTTTGTCGACGATACGATGGACAAGCGCAAACTCCAGGACTTGGTGGGCGAATGCTACCATCGTCTGGGAATGGATGCCACAGCGAAACTGGTGGACGATATCAAGTCCATTGGGTTCCGCTTTGCCACCAGGTCGGGCGTCAGCATTGCTGTGAGTGACATCACCGTTCCGCCGGAGAAGGAAGAGATCATCCGTACTACCGCGGATGAGGTCGATCAGGTGGAGCACCAATATCGCCGGGGTCTCATTACCGAAGACGAACAGTACATGCGTACGGTGGAACTGTGGACCAAAGCCACTGACGAGATCACATCGGCGGTGGCGCATAGCCTCGACCCCAACGGCCCCATCCGGGTGATGGCTGTTTCGGGGGCGACCAAGGGCGGCTTCACACCGATCCGCCAGTTGGCCGGGATGCGAGGCCTGATGGCCGACCCGGCGGGACGCATCATCGCCCTGCCTATCCGGTCCAACTTCCGGGAGGGCTTGACTGCCCTGGAGTACTTTATCTCTACCCATGGCGCACGCAAGGGCCTGGCTGATACGGCCCTGCGAACAGCAGACGCCGGCTACCTGACGCGGCGGTTGGTCGACGTTGCCCATAATGTAATCATCGACTCTGAGGACTGTGGCACCCGCTCGGGCATTTGGATCACCTTGGAAGAGTCCCAGCGGGCGCAGCAGCCCATGACCGAGCGACTCCTGGGAAGGGTGGCCATCAGCCCGGTTGTCAACCAGGAAACAGGGGAGATTATCGTGGCCGCCGGAGAGATGATCAATGAAGCGCAGGCTGAAGAGATCGCTCGGCTCGAAATCGCTCAAGTATACGTCCGTTCGCCCTTTACCTGTGCCCTTCGTCACGGCCTGTGCGCCATGTGTTATGGCCGCGACCTGGCGCGGATGGAGATGATCCAGGTGGGTGAGGCGGTGGGTATCATCAGCGCGCAGTCGATCGGCGAGCCTGGTACACAGCTCACCCTAAGGACTTTCCACACTGGTGGCGTGGCAGGAACGTCGGATATCACCCACGGTTTGCCCCGCGTGCAGGAGTTGTTTGAGGCCCGCATCCCCAGGGGTGAGGCGGTGATCGCGGACATAGATGGACGGGTCGACTTGGACCAACGGGACGGCGTGCGAGTCATCAAGCTGACCTACAGTGAGGTATTGACCGATGATTATGCCATTCCCAAGACGTATAAAATCCTGGTAGAGGATGAGCAGTCCGTTACCGAAGGGGAGGAGATCGCCCAGTATGGCGACAAGGCCATCGTGACGGATAATCCAGGGCGGGTCTTTGTCGAAAGACCTGCTGTCCTGGTCAAATCGTCCCGCGCGGCCCAGCCAGTGGAGCACCTCATCCCAGGGAACTATAAGTCCATCGTAGAAGACGGGCAGAAGGTAGCTGAGGGTGATCCGGTCGCCCAGTCTGGGGCCAGGCAGGTCGTGGCAGAGATAGCAGGTACTGTGACGGTACGTCCCCAACCCACGATCTATGTCCGGCGCGAGGTACGTGACGAACGAGAGTACGAGATCGCTACTACGGCCCGCCTGCGTATTGAGCCAGGTGAGTACGCGAGGGCCGGCCAGCAGCTTACAGAGGGATCCATGAATCCCAGTCGCCTGCTGCGCATCCTCGGCCGCGAGGCAGCTCAGGTCTACCTGCTGGCTGAAATTCAGCAGGTGTACCACAGTCAAGGAGTCGAAATCAACGACAAGCACCTCGAGGTGATTATCCGCCAGATGACCGATAAGGTCCAAGTGATCCAGTCGGGGGATACAGCTCTGTTGCCCGAAGAGTTGGTGAGCCGCTTGACCTTCCAGGACATCAACGAGGAGATCACCCGATCAGGGGGACAGAGGGCGACAGCGCGGCCCGTGCTGCTGGGCATCACCAAGGCGGCGCTCAACACCGATAGTTTCCTGTCGGCTTCGTCGTTCCAGCACACGATCAATGTGCTTGCCGGCGCAGCCATCGAAGGCAAGGTAGATGGTCTGTTCGGGCTGAAAGAGAACGTCATCATCGGCAAGCTGATCCCGGCTGGCACGGGGTATCATCGGCGGCGGTTCGCCAGTAATCCTCTTGCAACGGAGCGGGGCGCCCTGATGTCATCGGGCCTCGCCAGTGCTGGCGATTAGAAAAGGCACATCGACCAGGCCGGGCGGCAGCCGCGCTGCCGCCCGCCTGGTCTATCTATTCCCCCTGGCCTTTCTTGGCCTGTTCTTCTTTTACCCCCTGGCTAAGATTTTTGGGCTGAGCCTGGCCCCAGAGGGGCGGCTAAACCTTGAGCCCTTTCGTACCCTGTTCACTGACCCATACTATGCCCGGCTGCTGGCGTTTACAGCCGGGCAGGCGCTCCTATCCACGTTCCTGACCCTGCTGGTCGGGATGCCCGCGGCCCATGTGTTTGCCCGGTACGAGTTTCGGGGCAAGTCGCTGCTCCGGGCTCTGACTACCATCCCTTTTGTTATGCCCACCATCGTCGTGGCTGCCGCCTTTACGGCGTTCCTGGGACCTCAAGGCCACCTCAACACCTGGCTGATCTCAGCCTTTGGGCTGGATGCTCCGCCCGTTCGATTACAGCACACCCTGGCCCTGGTACTTGTCGCCCACGTTTTCTTTAACACCGCCATCATCGTACGCCTGGTGGGCGGTTTCTGGGCCAACCTCGACCCCCAAGTTGAGGAGGCGGCGAGGGTGCTGGGCGCCGGTCGCTGGCGCACCTTCCGTGAGGTCACCCTGCCGATCCTGACGCCAGCCATTGTTGCAGCTTCCTTACTGGTCTTTCTCTTCTGTTTTACCAGCTTTGGCATTATGCTCATTCTGGGTGGCCCGCGATTGGCCACCATCGAGGTCGAGATCTATCGCCAGGCCATTCCATTCTTCAACCTGCCCCTGGCTGCAGCGCTGGCCCTCGTACAGATGGTTTTTACCTTTGGTATCATGGTCGTATATACCAGGATCCAGGCCCGGTCCGCCGTGCCCCTCAACCTGCGTCCCCGGGAAGCCACCCAGCACCGGCCTGCAACCTGGGGGGCGCGGTTAGTTGTATGGGCCAGCGTCGGGGGGCTGATGATCTTGCTTCTGGCACCACTCCTGGCTCTCGTCGATCGCTCCGTCTCGTTGGGAGGAGAATACACGCTGCGCTACTACCAGGCCCTCTTTACCAATCCTACTCAATCTTTCTTCTATGTACCACCAGCAGTGGCAATCCGCAACTCTGTGCTTGTTGCTGGGGGAACTGTTGTATTTTCCCTTTTCATTGGCCTGATCAGTGCCTATCTGCTGATGGGGCCACCCGGTCCGGTCAAGGGCGTGCTCGATCCGCTATTCATGCTGCCCCTGGGGACCTCGGCTGTGACGTTGGGATTGGGCTTTATCATCGCCCTCGATCATCCGCCGCTGAATCTGCGGGCATCGCCCTGGTTGTTGCCCCTGGCCCACACCCTGGTGGCTTTTCCCTTCGTGGTGCGCAGCCTATTGCCCGTGCTGCGCGGCATGAACCCCCGCTGGCGGGAGGCAGCGGGGGTGATGGGCGCCTCTCCAGCGAGGGTGATGCGCGAGATAGACCTGCCCGTCATCGCCCGTGCCTTGCTCGTGGGCGCTGTCTTTGCCTTTACGGTGAGCGTCGGCGAATTCGGCGCCACGTTGCTCATTGCCCGCCCCAGCTTTCCGACCATGCCGGTCGTTATCTACCGCTTGCTCGGCGCCCAGGGCTCCCTGAACCAGGGCCAGGGACTGGCCATGAGCACCCTGCTCATGATCGTCAGTGCTATTGGCTTTATCCTTATCGAGCGGTTTCGCGTGGGTGAGGTTGGGGAGTTCTGAAAGGTACTGTAGATTGGATGCTAGAGACTGGATTCTGGAGACCCGGTGGCAATCTTTAGCTCCGAATCTGTATAATCCGGGCTCCTATATCGAACACAATGTCCTTACTTGAAGTCACCTCCGTTTCCAAATCATATGCTGAAGCCGCTGTCCTGCACGATGTGTCCTTTCGCGCTGACGAGGGTGAGATTGTCAGTTTGCTTGGCCCCAGCGGCTGCGGCAAGACGACGCTGTTGCGCATCATCGCCGGGCTGGAAACTGCCGACAGTGGACAGGTGACCTTTGATGGCCGGGTGGTGGACGGAGTGCCGGCCCACCGCAGGGGCTTTGGCCTGATGTTCCAGGATTACGCCCTCTTCCCCCACAGGGATGTGGTGGCCAACGTGGCCTTTGGCTTGCGGATGCAGGACCTGCCCCGGGCGCAAGTCGGGGCCCGTGTGGTCGAGATGCTGGCTCTGGTTGGCCTGGCGGGCTACGAACGCCGCCGCGTTTACGATCTTTCTGGTGGAGAGCAGCAGCGAGTGGCCCTGGCCCGCAGCTTGGCGCCTGGGCCGCGCCTGTTGATGCTTGATGAACCCCTGGGCTCCCTCGATCGCGCCCTGCGCGAGGATCTGATGAACGAGTTACGCGCTATACTCAATGGCGTGGGCCTGACAGCTGTCTATGTTACTCATGACCAACAGGAGGCATTTGCCGTTGCCGACCGGGTGATTATCATGAACCGGGGGCGCATCGTTCAGCAGGGCACGCCCCAGGCCGTCTACCGCCAACCGGCATCGCCCTGGGTTGCCCGGTTTTTGGGTTTGGGCAACCTGATCCCTGGTCGCGTCGCGGCCCTCGAACCGCCCCGGGTAGACACTGCCCTGGGTCTCTTTGTGCTTGGGGAGGCGCATAACCTGGACGTCGGGAGGGAAGTGACCGTGCTTGTCCGCCCCAATGCGGCCCGTCCCACGAACAATGATACCAGTGAGGAGGACGTCGTCCTTGAGGGCAAAGTACACGATTGCTCCTTCCGGGGAGGCCACTGCCGGCTGGTCGTGAAACACGAGTCAGGTCTGAATCTTTCCTTTGATCTGCCCTCCGGCGTGGAACCCCTGCCTCAGCCCGGCGAGACGATCACCCTGGCCCTGCGTTTAGAATCTATGAGCCTGTTGGTGGAAGATGCCGGACCCTCGGGAGGACAGTTGGTATGAATGACCCTTTGACCGTAGGCTCTGGCGACGATCCCATCACCGTGGAGGTGGTCCGCGATGGTCGCTTGCGGACACGGATCCACTGGGAGTGGCACGGAGACCACGTTCGCATCCGCGCTCCCCGCCGCGTACCACAGCGTGACTTGGATCAGAACGTGGCCCAGATTCTAGAGGAGGTCAAGCGCCGCCGCACCCGGGTCCGCGCCCGGGCGGACGCCGACCTCGAGGCAATGGCGAGACGGATCAATGGAGAGTTGTTTGATGGGCTGATCGACTGGCACTCCATCCGCTGGGTGGGCAACATGCGCAAGCGGTTGGGCAGTTGTACCAACGGCGGCCCCACCGATGGCGACATCCGCATCAGCGACCAGATCAAGGGCTGGCCCCCATGGGTCATCGAGTACGTCGTGGCCCACGAGATGGTCCACCGCAAGTTCCCCAATCATAGCAAAGAATTCTGGGCCTACCTGAACCGTTACCCCAAGGTCGAGCGGGCTCGGGGCTTTATCCAGGGAGCGGCTTTCCAATTGGAGGAAGATCCTGAAGATTGGCTGTGACCTCCTGTACAAGAAGACGGCGCCCCCGGGGAGATAGCCAACGGGATCAGGGCCGCACCGGCTTCCGCAAAGCTCACCCGCGCTCGACGCTGCCGATGAGGGCCAAGAGAGTCAACAGAAGCCTGCCAGGGATGATTAGGGGCTTCCGGGGATCAGCGGGTTGGTGGGCCTTGGTAGATCAAGTAGCGCTCGGGGATCCAGCCCAAACGCCCCCTGGGATCGACAACCTGGATCCAGATGTACCCACCGGCCTCGACCGGCTCGCCGGAAATGGCCAGTACTGTCCCATCGCGCCATGCGGTAATCTTGGTTCCACCCAAGCCGGGCTGGAGATACATCCATACCCCCTGGCCTCCCGTTCCGCCGACCCAGGCCAGGGCTGGCGTGGCTGTGGGCGTGGCAGTGGCCGTAGGCGTGACCGTGGGAGTGGCCGTGAAGGTGGGTGTGGGGCTATTGGTGTGAGTGGGCGAGGGTGTAAGCGTAGCTGTGGGCGTTGGCGTCGGGGTCCAGGTGGAGGTGGCGGTTGGGCTGGGGGTAGCGGTCTCTGTCGTTCCCGGTACTGGCGTCGCGGTGCGGGTAGGGCTTGGGGTAGCGGTCGGGGTGGAGCTGGGAGTGGGCGGTGCGAGTGCGTCCAGGTGTGTGGTCGGGATCACGGATAGTTGCAGCTCGATGGGTCTGCTCAGGCGGCTGGCCAATCCTTCCTGTAGCTGAACGACCTCCCGGTATGAGATCGCCCACGGTGAGCGCAGCCACAATTGCAGGCGGATCGTCTCGCCATCTGTTTCCAACTGCTGCCAACTGTCCAACTCCACGCGGCCCAGGCGCTCCACACCCTCAAGATTCATGGCCGCCACCTCTTCCTGGATCGCCCGGCTCAGTTTTTCATGAAAGAGGGCTTGTCGCACCACCTGGCTGGAGAGGAGAGCCAGGGGGATGGTTACGGCCATCAGCAACAAGACCGTCCCAAGCATGCCTCCCCGAAAAACCAGGACCCTGGCCCTCCGGCCGGGAATGGGCCGGAAGCCCAGCCACAGAAAGACCATGCCTCCCGCTGCAGCGATGGCCACCAGGTTGGTGAGGAACAGCAGCAGTGCCCCGCTGGCGATCTCTTCCCCGCTGATGGCCCCCTGCCACGTTGCTTCGCTGGCGATCCGGATCCCGGTGGTCTCGACCAGCCATAGTCCCAGACCGATGCCCGCAGTCGCCAGGGGGGGCACCAAGGCCGCGGCGATGGCCACACCCGGCAGCGAGGCCGACACCTCTCTGCGGCACAGGGCGTAGGCGCCCGCAGCTCCTGAGGCCAGGGCTACTCCCAGGTCCAGCAAGTTGGGTCGTACGCGGCCCAAAATCTCGCTCGGAAGGCTCGTCCTCGGTACCAGCATCCCGTACAGAATGCCTGCCAGGAAGCCGACGACGATGGCCAGCAGCATCCCCCGCAGGGTTGCAGTGGCCGACCTCTTTAGCAGGCGGAGGTCGCCACGAACTACTCCCAGGCTCAGCCCAAAGATAGCGGCCATCAGCGGGGCGACGAGCATCGCCCCGATGATCACCGCTGGGCTGTTCAGCAGCAGGCCGAAAGAAGCGATGGCTGACGAAAGCGCCATCATCACGAAAAAATCCGCGTGGGGCTGCGATCCTTCCCGGATCGCCTTGTAGACCCCTGTCTGCTCGCGAAGGTCCAGCTTGGGGAGGATATCGAATAGCCGCCACCCAGCCCGGCGCAGCCACGTTCCCATGCGCATGCGAGGGGTACGTTGCCTGACAATGATGGCTGGCGCGGGGCTGCGGGCCGCCACCGTTTGGGGGATATTGCCAAAAAGCATCCTGTCCACGTAGCTTTCGTGGCTGGCCCCAACCATCACCAGGTCATAGTCTCTGGCTGCCTCGGTCAGGATGCCCTTGATGGGCGAGGAAGATTGGACTACTTTGCCCTGTACCCGGGGCTCGTCAGTCCACGGTTCCAGAATGTCGTCCAGGCGCTGCCGGCTCAGCGATAGCGCGACTTCCCCCTGGACATCGCGGGCCACGTTCATCGCCGTGACCTGTACCTGAGGGGAGAGGGTGAGCGCCAGGTCGATGGCCATCGCCGCGTTGGGTCCGCCGCCAACCGGTACCAGGACGCGTTCGATAGCCCCGGGAGAATCCTCCAGCGAGCGCTGACCCCCCTCGGCTCGTACAACAGCCACGTCACAAGGCGCAGTTTGCACGACCGGATCCAGGGTCCGGCCCAGCAGATATCGCCCCCGCCCCCGACCCCCACGCCAGCCCAGCAGGATCAGGTCAGGTGGATCCTGGCGCGCCTCAGCCAGGATCTCGGTGCCCGGGTCGCGTCCGGCCCGGACGATGATATCCAGGGGAACGCCGTCGCATAGCCCCGGCGGTGAGAATTCTGCGGGTTGCTCAGGCTCGCCTGACGCCTCAGCTGGCCCGGCCTCGAGCCAGCTCGGTCGTTGCCCGCTCGTTGTCACGCTCAGGATCGTCACGCGGCCGCCACGGACCCGGGCCAGCGCACAGCCTATCTCCAGCAGGGGTTGCAGTTGGTTCTCCACCCCCACGGCGGCCAGGATATGGTACCCGCTGCCTGCCTGGTTTCGTGCCATTTTGGGTTTGCTCAGAGGATATAGGACTTGATGCCCGTGTCCTCTTCGATCCGCGCCGCCAGATCCTCCAGATCGGTCAGGGAGAAGGAGCTATCGGGGCCCACTGGCCGGCCAAAGGCAATGGCGTCGGCCTCTTCTTCACGAGCTGCAGATTCCAGGGCCTCGATCAGAGGACCGTGGCGCACAACCCCTTCGGCCTGAATATCTTGAGCGGCGGCCCGCTCACAGGCCAGGGCCAGGAGGAACTCGCCCATGTGCTCCATCTCTGTGGACACCACGTCAGGGCGCACCCCCCGGGCAGTCAACTTGAGGAACTCTACGTCCACGATGTAGAGAAAGAGGATGCTGGCCCCAGCCTCTTTGGCCATGGCAATGACCTCATCCTGGGTCCTCTGACTCGCTTCGCCACCCCGCGTGGCGCACAGGATCTTTTTCATAATACGCTCCCAAACAAGGCGCAAGCCTCAGGGTTTGGAACAGAAGTCCAATTCCCAGGTCAAAAGCGAATGAACAGCCATATCGTACCAATTATCACGGTGATCAGCATGACCGGAAGACCGACCTTCAACCAATCCATGTAGGATATCTTGTAGCCAGCTCGCTCAGAGATGCCGGCTGTTACCAGGTTCGGTGAAGAGCCGATCAACGTGCTGTTGCCGCCCATGGCCGAGCCGATGGACAAACCGTACCACAGCACGTTGTTGCCAGCGCCGGGTATGGTGCGGGTCAGGAAATCAACCACAGGCAGCATGGTCGCAGTGAATGGGATATTGTCGATCACCCCCGACAGCAGGGCAGCCGACCAGACCACGACCAGGGTGGCAAGCGTCAGGTTGCTGCCCACCAGGTCGCTGATACCCGTTGCGATGAGGCTGATCAGGCCCACTTCTTGTAGCGCGCCGACAGAGATAAACAGTGCGATGAAAAACACCAGTGTCGTCCAGTCCACGACTTTGAGCATCTCTTCGACATCGGGAGTCACCCAGATCAGCATGGCCACCGCGCCCATGATGGCCGTCACAGCCGGATCCATGCCGAAGGCATCGCCGGTGACGAAAAGCACCAGCATCGCGCCAAAAATAATCCCGGCTTTGCGCAGCTTGTTCGGCTCTGTGATACGCCCAGCCTCCTTTAGCCGCTCGCGCATGGCATCAGAAAGCCGGCCTTCTGCTTCCCGGTACTCTTTGCGGTAGCGCACGATCACATACAGGGTGAGTGCTATCAGGGCCGCTACCACTCCTGGCGTCAGGTTGATCAGAAAGTCGTTAAAACCCAGCCCCGCGTAGGCGCCGATGAGGATGTTGGTCGGCGTGCCGATCAGGGTGCTAATGCCTCCGACGTTGGAGGCCAGTGCTTCGGGGATAAGCAGGGCCAGAGGATTGATACCCACCGTGATGGCGATCTGGATGGTGATGGGCGCCATGAGCAGCATAGTGGTCACATTGTCCAACAACGCCGAGGCCACGGCAGTGATGGCCATCAGGATGGTGACCAGGAGCCACAGCCGGCCCGCTGACAGACGGTAGGCCTGATAGGCCATCCACTGAAAGATGCCTGTCTCTTCGATCACGGCAATGACGATCATCATGCCCATCACCAAAAAGATGACGTCAAAGTCCACGTACGATAGGGCTTGTTCGAAGGAAAAGATGTAGAGACTGGGGTTGATGGCGCCGCCAATGAAGCTGATGCCCAGCACCAGGGCCGCGCCCAGGAGAGCCGCCGTGGTCTTGTGCAGTTTCTCCAGGGCAATGAGGACCAGGACCAGGACAAAGGTCAGGGTTGCTGCCCAGAAGCCCAGTGAGACGGCGCGCTCCAGTTCGATGTCTTCCAGCCGCACGGATCCCCCGACATTGAGCTGAGCGATCTCTGCCGGTTCAAGGTGCATCTCCATGGTCTTGAAGTGAGGCCGGACGACTTTGACAACCACGCTTTGATAGCCGGCCTGAGGCAGGTCCAGCAAAAAGCTGCCATCTTCCTGGCTGGCGACCTCGGCTGCGGGTTCATGAGCGCCGTTCACCAGGGCCGCTACCTCGGCTTCGTGGATCGCTTCGCCCAGTGAATCCACCAGCCGGCCAGACACGCTCGCACCGTCTGGATCAGGCTCAGACGTGGCTGCTGCCCGAATCAGTGGTGGGAGATAGTCTGTAGACAAGGCCAGACCCAGACCCAGAACCAGCAGGACCAAGATCATCCGGCGCAGGTTCATTGCCTGCTCTATCAAGCGCTTGAACATCAACACCTCTACTTTCGCCAAGTACCCATTGCTAGAGAAAACGGATCTCGACGCCCGTTTCCGTCTCCAGGTGCGAAGCGAACACCCGTAGGGCAAACTCGTCAACAATCCAGGCAATCACGCTGGGCGGCATACCGAACCGATCTCCGACTCAGCCTGCGCAGGCCAGTATACCCCAACAGACAGATCTGGGCAATGCAACGCTGTCCATTGTATCATGGTTCGACTGCCAGTCCAAGCATTGGATCTGGCCTCAACTTCATGTACTGTTGTCCCCAGGCATCTGGAAACCGTAGTCTCTGTTCCAGTCCGCCCAGACTACCATTTGCGATTTCTCTTGCTTTCTGGTAAAATACTAAGTGAAGCGAGGGATTTGCGGGTAATGGCTTACATACGCCAGGCAGATCTTCCTGCAAAATACCAACAAGAAGCCAAGACTGTTCGGTAGCTTGCGACATCTAGAAAGAGATGTGACGACGAGAGATGGAACAGCAATCTGGATGGGCCGGGCAGCGCCCGGCAACTGAATTTCAGGTAGAAGATCGGGCCACCCAGTCAGTCTCCTGGGCCCCTCTGCCGCGACCACCCTCCTGGTACGTCAGGCCAAAGAATGGCGTGGCCTGGGAGGTGACCTTTGCCCTGCTGCTGGTAGCTGTCCTTGTCAGCGCGGTAGCCGGCTTGTTCATGTTGGAGTTGTGGTGGGCAGACCGGATAGTGCCCGGCGTTCATGTCTTGAATGTGGATCTGGGTGGGCTGACCCGTGACCAGGCAAGGGAGCGACTGGCAACCAGCTTCACCTATCCGCCTGACCGGCACCCGAACCTCCGCTACGGCGACCAGGCCTGGTCTGTGGATCCGGCGGATCTGGGCGTCCAACTGGACGTCAACACGACGGTGGATTCTGCCCTGGCCGTGGGCCATCGTGGCGATCTGACGATGCGTTTCCAGCAACAGATCGAGACCCTGCGCAACGGACTCGAAGTGAAACCTGTCCTTTCCGCAGGCCCTGGTACTGGGGCAATGTTCCTCAGCCGCATCGCCCGTGAGATCAACCTCCCCTCGCGGAACGCCACCCTCCTGCTGGACGACGCTCTGGGGGTAGTGGTCATTCCCGCTCAAATGGGGCGCGAAGTCGATGAGTTGGCCACACAGCAGGCCCTTGCCCAGCGCGCCATCGAGATGGAGGGCGGCGATGTGGAGTTGGTCATCCATGAGAGCCAGCCCCTGCTGACAGATCTGAGCGCAACTGAAGACAGGGTAAAGCTTATCCTCGGCGAGCCCATCACCCTGACATCCCCCGAGCTCGGGCCATGGACCATCGAGCCGGAGGAACTGGCCAACTGGCTGATCATCCAGCCCTCCATCGACCAAGATGGGCAGGCGACCCTGGAGGTCAGCCTGGACCTCATGCCTGCTTTTTCCCTTGTAGAGGACATTTCCGGCCAGGTAGCGCGCAAGTCCAAGGACGCCCGTTTCCGCTACGACGTGGCCAATGACCGGGTGGTGCCCGTCGTCCAGAGTATAGTCGGCCAGACCTTGGATGTCACGACGACCGTGTCCCTGATCGAGCGCGCCGCTACCAGTGAGCAGCGCTCCGTTCCTCTCCCTCTGGTGGCGATTCCCCCAGCCATTACCAGCAAAGATGTGCCTGATGTAGCCGGCTTTGATCTGATCGGCGAAGGGACAAGCAACTTCTCCGGGTCATCAGCGGCGAGGATACAAAACATCGACGTCGGGGCGGCCCAGTTCAATGGGGTGCTCGTCGCACCGGGCCAGACTTTTTCGTTCAACCATTACCTGGGCGAAGTGACTGCCGAGAAAGGCTACGCGGAGAGCATCATCATCTGGGGCAACGAGACCCGGACAGACGTTGGCGGCGGTCTGTGCCAGGTATCGTCGACGGCCTTCCGGGCAGCCTTTTGGGCCGGCGTGCCCATCACAGAGCGTTTGCCCCACCTGTTTCGTGTGAGCTACTACGAGCCGCCCAGGGGCATGGACGCAACTATCTACTCGCCCTACACCGACCTCAAGTGGGTCAACGACACGCAAGAGTTCATCCTCGTCCGGACCTACATGGACAAGGCCAACAAGAATCTGACCTTCCGTTTCTACGGCGCTGACTCGGGGCGCACGGTCGAAATGGATGGTCCCCATGAGAGCCGGGTCTTGAATCCTCCGCCGCCGCTCAATCGACCCACGTCCACGCTGCTCAAAGGCCAGAAAAGGCAGATTCAGTGGGCCAAAGATGGGATGGACGTCATGGTCTATCGTATTGTCAAGGAGAACGGGAAAGACGTACGGCAGGACGAGTTCTTTAGCCGCTACAAGCCCTGGCAGGCGGTTTACCTGGTGGGGACAAAGGAGGTGCCAACCCCGGTGCCAACTCCGGTGTCGGCGCCGGAGCCCACGCCAGAGCCCTCTGCAGCGACCTCAGGGGGATAGGATCCCAGAATACAGCCAGAGCGCCTTGTTTGAGATGAGCAAGGCGCTCTTTTGTTGCCAACAAAACCAGCGCTGAGATCCTCAATATCGACACCTTTTGCTCAAGGCAGTTCGCCCTACTTCCCCATCTCGTGGAGACGCGATAGATGACGCCGGATTTCGGAGCGCACCTCCTCGTCCTCAGCGGTAGCCAGGGCGCGTTCAAGCGCGGCTATAGCCTCCGCTGGTTGGTCTACTACATCGTAGGCCAATCCCAGGTAAAAGTGAGCCTGGCTGTAGCTGGCATCCAGAGCAACCGCCTGGCTCAAGTGTGCCAGCGCCAACTGCAGTTGCTGCGCCTCCAACTCCACAGCTCCCAGCACGGTGTAGGCCGGTGCTGAAGTATCATCGTTGCGCAGAACCTGCTGGGCTGCCGCCGCTGCTTTGGCCGACTGGCCCGTCTCATAATAGCCAATAGCCATGTTGATCAGTGTGCTGGGCTGCGGGTCCCCGAACGCCACCGCCTGGCGGTAGTGGGTGAGTGCCTCGTCAGTCGCACGAATGGCCTGCAGGCTCAGTCCGAGATTGTGCTCGATAGCGCTCGTACCCGGCTCCAGCTCCAAAGCTTGCCGGAAGGCGGTGATGGCTTTCTCATGATCCCCCTGCTCGGCATGGATCAGGCCCAGATTGTTGTATATCTCGGCCCAGTCGGGCGCCAGGGCCTTGGCTTCTTCAAAAGACTGCTCGGCAAGATCCAGTTGTCCCTGTCTAAAATAAAAGGTTCCCAGGGCGAGTGGCGGGTTGGCGTCGTCCGGGGCCAGGCCTCTGGCCCATGTCCAGGCCTGGACTGCACAGGGCTCATAGACCTGCGCCCCCACATCCCCCCTGGCCCATTGGCTGCACAACTGTCCAAGCCCCATGGGCGCAAGCGCAACGAACTGGCGAGCAGGGGACAAGCTCAGGGCCAGGGTGGCCGCCAAACACAGAAGCAATACAATGGTGCTTAATCCTGCCAGCTTTGCCAGGAGTTTCTGGGTTCCCCGAGATCGACGCCGGCTGGACACTTCTTCGAGATCGGCGCGACGCAAGAACCTGACTTCACAGCGGGTAAGCGCCTTCAACATCAAATCGCTGGGGCCGTTTCCGCCCAGCATGTCATCACCAAAGGTACTGCCTGGAAGCAGAACTGTCACTTGCTGTCCGGTCCCCCGCTGGTCAGCATAAGCCCCTGCCCGGCCCGTGGTAATCAGCCCCCAAAAATCGGCACGCGCTCGAAGCGGCAGGATGATCTCGCCTGGTGAGTAGGTGTGGGTGCCCATCTGGCCTGCCAGGTGGGATACGTCAACAGGCCTCAGGCCCCAAGGGATGACCAAAAGGTCCAATTGCCGGCGAATGACATCATGCATTTCAGCCGGACGCAATCTGCCTTCTACAGCTTGGTCGCCACTCGGGCCCTGTTCATCCACCCAAGATCCTCCTGCCTCCGCTCCCACGACTTGCCTCCGCCATCAGCTTACCACGTTTTCCCGGCACTGTCAACATAGATGCCCTTTTCCATTCTCCATCTTGATCCCCGCCTCTACAGACTCGCTCAAGCCCCCCCTCTACAGACTCCCTCAATCCCCCGTCTCGGGGGCGTTCTCCATCAAAACCTGACAGGGTCTCTCAGTCAGAGCATCCATAGCGTAACCTGGCGCATAACGGGTCCCTATCCTACCCCAGATCTCGACACAAATCTGTCGGATCTGGCAGTACCGGCGACTGCTAGGACAGCGGAACCTTTGCCAACAGACAAAGATCTGTGATATAATTCGTGCACAGAGCCGATAGGCCCTGCCGAATTCTCAATCCTCAATGCCATCGAGCATGATCGCAGCCACCAAGAAGAGGAATTATGGCCCTACCCGAACCGAGACGTGATCCAGAGAGCGCTGAACTTGTCTTTCTACAGCCCCATCTCCCCCAACCCAAAGACCGCGTCCTCGACATCGGCTGCGGTGACGGCAGGCTAACCTGGCTCCTTGCCCGCACCGCAGCCCTCGCAGCCGGCATCGACATCGACCTGGACGAACTCCGCAATGCGCCTGGCACACGCCCTGAAGCGGTTTCAGCCAGGGTCTGTTTTGCCGCAGCAGCGACTGAGGCCATTCCCTTTGCCTGCGAATCCTTCAACCTGGCCATATTCACATGGTCCCTCTGATGAGTCCCCCCCGAG
>Ga0209013_10001267_pt1 | contig 23277 bp, 15 predicted proteins | sample Cruoilmetagenom2_FD_187291 | JGI IMG/M metagenome (GOLD analysis project Ga0209013, IMG submission 187291) | Oil polluted marine microbial communities from Coal Oil Point, Santa Barbara, California, USA - Sample 2 (SPAdes) (version 2) | ecosystem: Environmental > Aquatic > Marine > Oil seeps ... | reverse complement strand
CCAGATTCAAGATCACTGATCATTTTTAACATCTGCAATGGGTCGGCACCAAGAAAATAACCAATACCCAGAATGGCTATCGTCGCAACACCGCCAAGCTTTAAACCACGACCGCCACCGCTTCTTCCCCGGCGATCTTCAACATTACTGCTGCGCCGCCCGCCTTGCCATTTCATATAACGTACTCCTCGAATAAATCACCTTTAAAACAAATTTTTACCTCTGAGGTCTCAGAAAGCAAACTGGAAAACCTTATTTTAGTCACAAAGAAAAGATGGATTAGTTAATTTCCTGTTCCACTTAAAACTTGAACCTTTTTTATCCCAGCCAGTCACGTGGTTTCAGATAGATTTCGTATAACTCAGCCTCTTCACTTCCCGCTTCTGGCTGCCAGTTATATTGCCATTTAACTAATGGTGGCAATGACATCAAAATAGATTCGGTTCGGCCCCCAGACTGTAAGCCAAATAATGTGCCACGGTCATAAACCAGATTAAATTCAACATAACGACCTCGGCGAATTTCTTGCCAATCCCTTTGTTTATTGCTATATCCGAGAGGCTTTCTTTTTATAACAATTGGTATATATGCTTCCAGGAACCTATCTCCAACCTCGGTGACAAAGTTATACCAATCCTCAATGCTCATATTATCGGAAACTTTGCAGTAATCAAAAAATAAACCTCCTACTCCTCGTGCTTCTCCACGATGACTGTTCCAGAAATATTCATCACATTTCTTTTTGTAGATTTTATAAAAATTTGGATCATGGGTATCACAAGATGATTTACAAACTGAATGAAAGTGCTTAACATCTTCCTCAAATAAATAATATGGTGTAAGATCGAGACCTCCCCCAAACCATTGATCTACCAATGCACCCTTTTTATCATACATTTCAAAATAGCGCCAGTTGGCGTGCACAGTTGGAACCATCGGATTTCCCGGGTGGAGCACCAGACTTAGACCGCATGCATAAAAATCTGCATCCTTTACACCAAAATAGGTTTGCATACTTTTAGGAAGTGCACCATGAACAGCAGAAATGTTTACTCCACCCTTTTCAAAAACCGAACCATCTTCTATTACTCTGGTCCTGCCTCCACCACCTTCCGGACGTTTCCAAATATCTTCACGAAATTTAGCAGAACCATCTATTTCTTCTAATCTGGAAGTAATTGTGTCTTGAAGTTCTTCAATGTAACTGTAGAATTTATTTTTCATATGATCTTTCATATAATTCCATATCAATAGGTTCTTCATTTCGGGGTGTATAGCCTTTTAAAAATGTTTTTTTCCATTCAAACCCGCATTTTTCAGCTACTCTAACACTGGCTTTATTTTCCCTGTATACAATAATTTCCAGGGTTTTTAAGCCGAGATCAGTGAATGCAAAAGCACTGATTTCTTTTACGACTCGGGTAATCCAACCTTTACCTTGATATATTTTATCAATACAATAGGCTATTTCACCCCGCCTAAGTTCCCAATTCACTTTTTTTAAGATAATCAAACCCACAACAGCTTTATCTGTTTTTATACCAAAAGTATACTCTGATTTTGATCTTAAAGCTTCACTTTTACTAAGAATATACTTTTCAGATGCCTCAATAGTCTCATTTTGGGATAGTGTAATCGGGAAAAAGCGTTGAAAATCCTTTTTATTTGACGCCATTAACCTATGTAAACTAGAAGCATCTTCCGTTACTAATGGCTCAACAATAAATGGTTTATTTAAAAAGCTATCCGACATCCATTAATAGGTTCCATCTAAGTGTTGAATAAATTTGTGCTATTGCCCATATGCTTTAACGGCATCAATAAAAGCCTTGGCATTTTCCACAGGGACATTGGGTAAAATCCCATGGCCCAAATTAACTACATATTTATCCTTTCCAAAATCATTAATCATTTGGGTGACCATTTTTTTAATGACCTCAGGGGGAGACAATAGGCGGGAAGGATCAAAATTTCCCTGGAGGGTTATTTTCCCTCCTGTCAAATATCTGGCATTTCGGGCCGAACAAGTCCAATCCACTCCAAGTGCAGCTGCACCGGATTTCGCCATATCGCCTAATGCAAACCAACAACCTTTACCAAAGACAATTACCTGCGTTTCCTCCTTTAGGGCATCTATAATCTGCTGGATATAATACCATGAAAATTCTTTGTAGTCATCGGGTGAAAGCATGCCACCCCATGAATCGAATATCTGAACTGCATTTACGCCTGCTTTTACTTTGGCTTTCAAATAGGAGATAGTGGTGTCAGTAATTTTCTGCAATAAGTTATGAGCAGCTGTTGGTTGTGTAAAACAGAATTCTTTGGCTTTATCAAAGGTTTTACTGCCTTGCCCCTGTACGCAATAACATAAAATAGTCCATGGAGAACCTGCGAAACCAATTAGAGGAATCTCATTTTGCAATTTCTCCTTAGTTGCGGCAATAGCCTGCATTACATAATTCAATTCTTCATTAACATCGGGTACCAAAACGCGATCCACATCTTTTTGAGAGCGAATAGGCTTGGGCAAATAGGGTCCAAAATCGGGTTTCATTTGCACTTCAATTTGCATAGCTTGAGGTATAACAAGAATATCGCTAAAAAGGATGGCGGCATCCATTCCAAATCGACGAATAGGTTGGACTGTAATTTCAGAAGCTAATTCCGGGGTCTGACATCTAGTGAAGAAATCATATTTTTCCTTAATCTCCAGAAATTCGGGCAGGTATCTACCTGCCTGCCTCATCATCCAAACAGGGGGACGCTCGACAGTTTCACCTTGTAATGCTCTTAAAAATAAATCGTTTTTTATACTCATATTATTTCTTAATGCTCAAATTATAATGCAATGCGACCTTTTTCAACAGATCTTCTACAACTGGAATATCTGCAACTATTATAGAATCAGTATATAAAAAAGCCTCTTCTGCAGTGGTATTTCCTATGCAGAATACGGTACTATTACCCACCTCATTAGCCAAAATAAAACTCTTTACCCCGCTTGGACTAAAAAACAATATGCCATCATAGGATTCTGAAAAATGCAAAGGTGTTAATTCCGTTTTGTATACTACAATTTCCTCAAAATGAATCTTATCCTTTGTCAAAATATCAGGTAAGTCATCATTTCTTCTATTTCCGCAAAAGAATAAAAATGATCCATTTTTATGGTTTTTTGCTATAAAACGGCCTAATTCAGCCGCATTATGGGTCATTTTTACCACTTTATAGCCGTTTTCTTCTAAAAGTAACTTAGTCTTAACCCCTACACAAAAGCACTCCCTTCCCAATTCCTTTTTTTTATGAAAATTGGAATTATGATTTATAAATGCCCTAACCGCGTTCTGACTGGTAAAAATGTAATAATCAAAATCGCCGGCTAATTGAAATTCTTGGAAATCGATTTTTATGGCTTCGTATTCCTGAAATAGAATCCCAGCGTCATTTAGAATTGTTTTTTGATCAGGAGTGAGGAGTTTTGTAGAGAGTATATTTTTCATTGGCTCATCCGGATTTTTATATCCCGCATCAATTCCTTCCCCCCGTTAAATAGGACTTCTTGCGCGCAGGATTTGCCAAAATCTGCCGCATCTGCTAATCTAATTTTCTTCTCAATGCTAACAGTGTGTTGCCCATCAAGAGACAATAATATACCCTTAAAAAGTAAAAAGTCGTTTTCAATAATAGCTAAAGCGCCTATTGGTGCCGTACAGCCACCTTCTAATTCCTTTAAAAACTCACGTTCAACCTGCGAGCAGAGTTCTGTGGTTTTATGATTTAAAGAGGTAAGCGCCTCAATACAAAACTGATCTTCCTTTTTGGCTGCAATCATCATAACACCTTGAGCAGGTGCCGGCACCATCCATTGAAGTTCCGTATAGTTTTCCGGAACTTTATTTAATCGTTCAAGGCCGGCCGCCGCAAAAATTGCAGCATCCCAGGAATTATCTTCTAGTTTTTTCAATCGGGTGTTTACATTTCCTCGTAGACCAACAACCTCATGAAGCGGATAGCGATGTAACCATTGTGATTTTCTTCTTAAACTACCAGTAGCAATAATTCCTTCGGTATTTAGAAAATCCAGACCTTTGTGTACCAATATATCCTTGTAGTTTGCACGTTTCAGAACGGCTGCCTGCACAATGCCCTTTGGGAAAATGGTAGGTACATCTTTCATTGAATGTACAGCAATATCAATTTTATCAGTAAGCATTGCTACATCCAAAGTTTTTGTAAAAATTCCTGTAATACCCATGGAATAAAGCGGTTGATTCAACTCTAGATCCCCATCCGATTTTACAGGTATTAATTGTGTGGAATACCCCAGCTTGTCAAGTTTTTTCTTTACGTCATTTGCCTGCCATAGTGCTAGTTCACTATCGCGGGTACCAATACGAATGACCTTATTCATCGGGAGTTTAATTCTAGTTGAAAGACTTTTTGTATTAGTTGCAAACTATCATCAGCATCATTTTCAGATTCCTTTAGATGGTTGGCAAACTGTTTAGTAATCTTCTGTATGATTCTTTCGGTTATGATATCGGCATGTTCTGAATTGAAATCAGAGAGCTTTTTAGACTGAAAATCCAGTTCTTCTTCTTTCATTGATTTTAGTTTCTTTTTAAGCGCTTTTATAACCGGAGCAAATTTTCTGGTTTCCAGCCACTGGCTAAAATCTGATTTCACTTCATCTATAATAGATTCGGCTTGAGGAATAAATTGTTTTCTGCGTTCAAGAGTTTCATCTGTTATTTGAGATAGATGATCCAGGTGTAATACAGATACATCTTTTAATTCTAATACATTATCTGCAACATTTTTCGGAATTGACAAATCCAGGATCAACAGTGGTTTGTTGGTATAAATAAGTTCTTTCGAGATAGTAGGAGAATTAGCTCCGGTAGCCACAATTAGGACATCTGCATTACGGATTTCTGTTTGCAAATCTCCATGATCTTTTACTACAAGATTAAACTTTCCCGCAATTTTTTCGGCCTTATCCTTGGTTCGGTTAATAAGGGTTATATGAGAATGATTTGTATGTTTGACAAGGTTTTCACAAGTATTTCTGCCTATTTTACCCGTACCAAAAAGTAAAATATTCTTTTCTGCAATATTGGAAACGTTTTTTAGAATATACTGAACAGAAGCAAAGGCTACTGAGGTAGCCCCGGTTGAGATTTCTGTTTCATTTTTAATTCGCTTACTGGCTTGAATGACCGAATTAATCAGGCGTTCCAAAAAGTGATTTGTAAGATCATGTTTTTTGGAGTGGTAAAAGCTGCGTTTTAATTGACTTATTATTTCAAAGTCGCCCAGAATCTGGCTGTCTAATCCTGTTCCTACAAGAAACAAATGGTTAATTGCCTCATAATTTTTTAATACATAGGCCACTTCCTGAAATTCTTCTACCGTTCCCTGTGAATGATCACAAAGTAATTTAATTAACTGAAAGGGGTGCTGTGCAAAGCCGTGCAATTCTGTCCGATTACAAGTGGAAGTAATAAGAAGTCCATCAACACCAATTACCTTCGCTTCCATTAAAAGCGCATCGGCTGCTTCCTGGTCCAAGCTAAATTTCCCTCTTAATACGGCGTCGGCATTTTTATAACTCAACCCAACGGTATAAAAAGAATTATGTTTGGAGATATGATACCTCTTCATGCATTATCAATATAGCTCACAAAAATAGCGGCATCCACTTAATAAAAATAACGCTGGAGGTACAATATATATCGCTTTAAGTTTTTTTATAGCCAATTTATCGGAAATACGTGAAAAACCTGTACTTTTATAGCCCTAACAGCTGTTGATAAACATTCTATTTAGAATGTTTCTAAATAGAATAAGTATGAATTCACATCAAACAGATTCCAAAAATATCGCTCAAGGTTCTTTTGCCGAAGTCTTGATTGATGATGATTTTTATGTGTTAAAAATTCAAAATGAAGGCCCTGAGATTCAAAAAGTTACCCGGGATATTGATAGCAGCTTTATTCAATTCCACTTTTGTTTAAAAGGGAATGGAAAATTTATTTTTAATGATAGCCATTATGCCCTGGAGGTGTCCGAAGAGAATTCTTTACTGTTGTATAATACGCAGTTAGACCTCCCATTAAATTTGGAACTTAATCCCATGTCATGGATGGTATCGGTTATTATGACCATTCGAAGGTTTCATTCTCTTTTTTCAAAAGAAGCGGACTATATTCCCTTTTTGAGTAATGAGAATAAGGAAAAAAAATATTATTCCCAGGAAGGGGTTACTCCTGCAATTGCAATTATACTTAGCCAAATAATTAATTATAATCTCCATCCTTCAATTAAGGCACTTTATGTTAAAGCCAAAGTATATGAATTAATTTCGTTGTATTTCAACAAAAGTGAAGATGCAGATTTAGAACAATGCCCCTTTTTGGTGGATGAGGATAATATAAAACGAATAAAACAGGCTAAAGAAATCATGATAAGCCGTATGGCAGAACCGCCTACCCTGACACAGTTATCGGAAGAGATTGGCCTCTCACTTAAAAAACTAAAGGAGGGTTTTAAGCAAGTGTATGGAGAACCAGTATTCAGTTTTTTATTCGACTATAAAATGGATTTCGCACGTAAAATGCTAGAATCTGGCGAGTATAATGTAAACGAAGTAGGACATAGGATAGGATATAGTACTTCTAGTCATTTTATCTCATCTTTTAAGAAGAAATACGGGACAACCCCAAAGAAATATTTAATGTCATTAGGGAATTAGTAGTATCATTCGGAAGAATTCTCGATCTTTAAACATCTATAAAAAACACTTATGAAAACACACGTAAAATTTATTGCCTTTTTGCTTTTTTGCATCTCATTTACAGGATCTTCTCAACCGCAAATGCAAGAAGAAAATATTGAAGTCAAAAAAGAAGAAATGGCTCAAATCCTGGTATTTACAAAAACCATGGGCTATAGGCACAAGTCTATTGAAAAAGGAGTAGAAACGCTCAAAATTTTAGGGAAAGAGAACAGTTTTTCAATTACACAAACTGAAGATTCATTACAATTTAATGACACCAATTTAAAAAAATATGATTTGATTCTTTTCTTAAGTACAACTATGGACGTATTGGGCGCGGATCAGGAGCAGGCATTTAAGAATTATATTAACAATGGAGGTAATTACATGGGAATTCACGCCGCCAGTGACACTGAATATGACTGGCCATGGTATGGTAAGTTGGTAGGGGCATATTTTACCAGCCATCCAAATGACCCCAATGTAAGAGTGGCCAAAATGAACGTCGTAAACAGACAGCATTTATCTACTTCTCATTTAAATGATACTTGGGAGCGCAATGATGAATGGTATAATTATAAAAATATAAATCCGGATATGGAGGTGCTTATCTACTTGGATGAAACTTCATATGAAGGAGGCACAAACGGAGATAACCATCCCATTGCATGGTATCATGAATTTGATGGAGGTCGCGTTTTTTATACCGGTGGAGGCCATACCGAGGAGTCTTATGACGAACCCGACTTTCAGAAACACTTAGTGGGAGGAATAAATTATTGTCTGGGGAGGTAAACAACATTCTTTTGAAGAACCCAATAATCAGTTTTTTGAATAGTTAAGGATCTAAGGAATTATAATTATATTTTGGGTTTGGTACCCATAGTAATCTACTAAGAATACATTAGTAAATAGGACTAGTTACAAAGCTGTGGTTCCGGATCTCTGAACCACAATATTTATAATGGCCTTGCAACCATTATCCCGGTATTTTTTTTAATCTTTTTCAAATATTCTACTAATGGTAATTCAGATACTTCAACCTTTCCTGAAGAAGAAGCATGCAGTAAGTGAATGCGGCCATCTTTTTCTCTAATGGCAATACCTGTATGGGTGATATCAAGCCCTGTAATAGAAGTGGTTAGAGCAATAATATCGCCATTCATTATTTTATTTTCATTAGCTTCAATCTGATCCTGGGGCAAAATGCAAATAGATTGGTGGTTAAGATAGTTTTCTGTAGCCTTAATTTTTTTGAAATTTTCTTCGTCCTGCAAGAAGGGATACAAATCCCTGTGAGTACTCATAAAATTAATGTCTTTCTTTATTTCCGTGCCCCCTATTTCTGAAGTTATATCTTCCAACAATCTTTTCTTTTGGTTGTTAACGATCCATTCAGAAAAATAATGTAATCGGGAAGCATAACCATCTAATTCACCATCTTTATATCTAATGTTTTCAAGAGTATTGGCGAATGAATCAAAATTCATTTTATCCTCAATTAACAAAGTACTAAAGGCCAAAACATTCTCCACATAGGTAGTACAATCCATCCCTTGTAAATTTATAACCAAAGATTCAGATTCTCCTACTTCCAATGTTTTGGCTACATAAGGGGTTCCTAGAAATGTTTCACCAACGGCGACCATTGTATTGCCAAAATCTGATTGTTTTAAATTTTGAATTTCTCTAATCTTAATATCAAATGCTTTTTTGTCTTGATCTGTACAAATAAGCTGTTGGGCACTAATAGTAAGAGATAATAAAAAGAAAAAAAATAAAGAAAATAATTTCATGTCCATTTGCATATAAAACAAAAGTACAATTTAGAAGCCAAAACTTCCATAACCACGATACTGGTTTGGCCTGTAAGCTATAGCCCTTTTTCGATCTTTTAATAAAAAGGTTTCAGTCACAAAGTTGATTGCCTCCTCCTCAGTATCCGTATCTGCCATCCGCAATCCGTCATTAATATAGTATGGAACTGAATTGAAGAGGGTGTCATCTGCAAATACCACAATATGGACTTTAAAATTCTTATGATAATCCTGGCTATTTTGTGTCTTAAAATAATACGCGGTATAGGGGTTACTCATATAATTAACAGACCTGTCACCTAGGTATATAATCTTATCTTTATTACTGTCAAATCTTCTGTCCTTATAAATGAGGGCTTCAGCCAAGGATTGTTCAGAACTGTATTGATGTGGAAAAATGTCAGATTTCCCTTGGTGTATTAACTTGGTATACAACAAAAGCCTGCTATTAATATCATAGGCCATAGAATTGATCACTGCAGCAGGTATACTTTTCTCATCTAATGCAAGCTGTGTAACATAGGTGCTTCGAATTTGTGGATCTTTTACTAAAAGGAGTCTGTTAAAAAATTGACCCATTTCTTTTTCTTCGGAAAAGGGATATAGTAAAACAACATAATCTTCCAGGATTTTATTATTTCTGAGCCTGATATAGTTTGCCTGCCTTGTTTTTAATTGATTGTTATTTTGTTCACCGAGATGCCTTTTCAAGAGAATTTTAGCATCATTTAAAAGCCGGCCTCTGTATTTTTTATATTGCGCGGGTTTTACGAGATCTTCTTTTTTTAGCTGTGCCAGAAGTGAAAAAATAGGCGCTTTGTATTCGGTAATTGAACTGTATTCAAGCAACTCGGGATATAATCTTTTTGCTAATTCCAAACTGTCTTCATACGGTTTAAAAATACTCTTGATCTCCGCCGTATTAGAAACCAGAGGCAAATCTTGTGACATAAGATCAAGCAATAGACTCGCGGAGGCTTCAGTTTTTTTCCTGGCAATGGACTGCAGAATTTTAATTTGGGCACTAGAATTATTATATGATTTGGCATATAAATCCTTCATGAAGGGAATAACCTTTTGATGCTGCAATTCTCCTAATTTGTTTATGAGGTAAGATTGTATATGCTTTTTGTCCTCATCAAAGGAGTATTGTGAAATATAGTAGGTTAATGAATCTATATGGCGTTCATCAAACAAAAGATATCTATAACCTTTTATGACTATACTGTCATTTTCTCTTAGTGCAGCAAAGAAATCTGCTGTTTTATCTTCAAGAAGATCTCTTCCTATAGGCTCGCCTTCCGGTTTAAAATTGTCAAAAAAGGCACTTACAAACGGACTGGGTTCTGAAATGGTATCGACTACTGCCTTTAACTGGTAGAATAATCCACCCCGAATGATATTTTTAATTAGAATACCCCTTGTACTGGCAGTATCGGTTATTACGAATTGTAATTCGTGGTAACCATCACCTGATGTTTTGGTTTCCTCATTTTGAATATTAAATTGTTTATCAGAATATTGTTTTTTCCGTAAAACCCAAATAGAATCGATATTGGAAAAGGTGAGATAGTCATGTGATTTTGTTATCTCTATCTCAATTGCCTCATTATTTTTGTTTTGATAAATTGTCTTTTTGGAATAGGGACTATATGCTTTTGTTTTTTTCTTATTACTGAACTGGTAATTGCTGTTTTCAACAAATTTCGGAGGATCTATAGATGTAACCGTACTAAAATGCATAGCAGTATCGACCACCTTTTTGAATGTTTCGGGATAAGATACTTCTCTAATCTTAAAAGATTTAAAGAAATCCTTTGCGTTTATTTCACTGTTGGTACGCGCGCCTAGCAAATAATAATCGCCCCTTTTTATTATTGTTTTCAGATATAAATTCTGACCCGTTACTGAATCCCAAACAGCTTTGGAAGTAAGAGATTTATTTTCAAAAGAATTGTATTTTGGTTTAAGCTTAAGGTCCTGGTATATTCGTTTTTGAATTTGTTTAAGTTCAAATGTGTCTTCCTCAATAAAATTTAGATCGTTAAGGGTAGTCTTCTTAAGGAAATAATAAGAATTGGTTACGTGGTCATATCCTTCAATGCTGCGACTACCTCCTCTTGATGCGTTTGTAAATTTATGAAGTCCTGGCATGGATATCTCAAAGTCCTTGTAAACTGAAGAAATGAGCTTACTCCCTTCATTAGGTGCCTTAAACTTGAGGCTATTAAATATTATATCGGAATAATTAATGACGTAATCACCTTCTCCTCCCATTTTAAAAATAAGTATCTCCAGCGGGGTTATGTAAATTTGGTATCGCTGATGATCACCATTCTTTAATTTGTTTCTAATATCCAGGCCTTTATACCTCTTGTTTATAATAGGTGTTTTACTTAAAATGGTTCCTGGTATGTTTTCAAATAATAATTGTTCAATATCCCCCAAAGTGTAATCTCCTCCCGCTTTCAAACTGGCATATGTGGGTATCCTGTTTACCATTAAATAACTTCCATTTGCCAAATCTGGTGAAACGTAAACCGTAGTAATTCTTTCGGAAATTGGATATAATTTATTGGGGAGTGAAATGGTAAAGAAATTATCATCTGGCCCAAAAGTGTTATAAGAATGTTCCCTTATTTTCTTAACGAATTTGTCTTTGAGTTTTTGACCTTTTTCCGTAGCTTCAGAAACAAGGGGTTGTACAACATATCCTTTTTCTTGTAATAATGCAATTACACCATGCACACCTGGTAAATGAGCTGCTCCAATTCCTGCAAAAACTTTGGCTTTTTGCATTGCAGAATCTAAACTTCTCGCCATGTTCTCATTGCGGATATAGAGCATATTTTTTAGATAATGATCAGTATACATCGCTTTATCAATAGAATCTAATAAGCTTAAATTACGCTCTCTATATGCATCCTGCATTAAAAACATCAGATCTTGTTGTTGCATTCGTTTTTGAAGCCATTCATCCGGTTTCATTTTCATAGAATTCAGGCCAGCCCTTCCTACCAGTGCTGCTGACTCCTCCAGTTTCTCCAGCGCAAGGATAGGCTTGTTAAACCGACTTCCTGCCTGATAGATGAACATATCCAAATAGGTGTCCTCCTCAAAATTTTGTGAATATTCATTGGTTCTGTAAAGGATACTGTTTACTAACCTTTCTTCAAATGCCAGGTAAGATGCAAGATCTTTTTTTCGTGGATGCTGCAAAGCGAAGGAATGTGTATAAAATCCTTTGGTGGTGAAACCATATCCTTCTTTCTGAGAACTTGAACCAAAACGTTCTTCACTTTCCAACCAGGTTTCAGGATCAGATTCGAGAGCGACTACTTCACTTTTATCAAGGGCTTCATAAAAGACATCGTCTAATCGGAAAGCAATCTTTTTACTAACGTGCATGGTACCGTATAAATAGGAAGATGTTTCTAAGCCGTTACCGGATATTTCCCATAGTAAGCTTTTCTCCGACTGGGAATAACCCATCAGTGATAAAGCAAAGCAAATGATTACAAAGGTTAAGCGCATTATTTTGGTTTGTTTGGATCCCCGTGTAATTATTACGAGGTAAAAATATTTTCTGATTCCAGTGCAATTTTTAACTAATTCCCGCTTGGAGTGGTTAGCTCAATAGGGATTACTTATAAGGACATCAGAAAAGTATTCACCATATTTTAACGGAGTTTCATTCCAAGTAGTATTTTTGCATTGTTAAAAAAAGTAGCTTAAAAAAGAATTATGAAGGGTGTATTACTAGTGAATTTAGGATCTCCTGATGGTCCTACTGCAAAAGAAGTAAAACCATATCTGGACGAGTTTTTGATGGATGAGCGCGTGATTGATGTACCAAATTGGCTGCGTAACCTGATTGTTCGAGGAATTATTCTCCAAACACGTCCAAAGAAATCGGCAAGGGCATATGCTAAGATATGGTGGGAAGAAGGATCTCCTTTAATAGTAATTTCAGAACGCTTTGCATCAAAAGTCCGGCAGCAAACAGAACTTCCTGTTGCCCTCGGGATGCGCTATGGTTCAATGAGTATTAAGAATGCCTTAAAGGAATTAAAAGACAAAGGAGTGAGTGAAATATTACTGGTACCGCTTTACCCTCACTATGCCATGTCTTCCTATGAGACTGTTGTAGTTAAAACAATGCAGGAACAGCAGGCGAATTATCCGGAACTAAGAATTACTACCTTACCGGCGTTTTATAAAAATCCGGATTACATAAAAGTACTTTCTGAACGAATTTTGAAGGGACTAGAGAACTTTGATTATGATCATATATTATTTTCTTATCACGGTATTCCGGAACGACACATAAGAAAGTCAGATCCAACTAAATTCCATTGTAAAATAGATGGAAGTTGTTGCCAAATAAACTCAGTTGCACACAATACGTGTTATAGACATCAGTGTTATGATACCACAGAATTAGTAAAGGCGGAGTTAAATCTGAACGAAGACAAAGTGAGTTCTTCTTTCCAATCGCGTTTAGCCGGTGATCCATGGTTAAAACCCTATACAGATTTTGAATTTGAACGTCTGGCGCAAGCCGGAATTAAGAAGCTAGCCGTGATTACACCTGCTTTTGTAAGTGATTGCCTCGAGACTCTTGAAGAAATTGCTATGGAAGGCAAAGAACAATTCATGGAAGCGGGCGGTGAGGACTATATTCATATTCCTTGCTTAAATGAAAGTGATTCCTGGGTGGCTCTAATGGCGGAATGGATAAATAATTGGCATGAAAATGAAATACTTCCGGTTTAATGCCTGGCATTCATTTATTATCATTGGACTTGTAAAGGATGAAATCATCTAAACAGTATATGTTTAATTTCATAATTAGTGCACAATAATGGCGAAAGTCTCCGCAGATCAATTAGGGACGGAACCCATTGGAAAACTCCTTATTAGACAAGCAGTACCCGCTTCGATAGGCATTCTTGTGATGTCCCTCAATATATTGGTAGATACTATATTCGTCGGTAACTGGATTGGTTCTATTGCTATAGCGGCCATTAATGTAGTTCTACCAGTTTCATTTTTTATTGCGGCATTGGGAATGGCAATTGGGATTGGGGGAAGCAGTATTATTTCTCGCGCTCTTGGCGCAGATCATAAAGAGAAGGCACTTAAAACCTTTGGGAATCAGATTACGCTAACTTTATTGGTCACCATTGCTATGGTGGTTTTAGGTCTCTACTATGTAGATAGTTTAATTCCTGCATTTGGGGGTAAGGGGGCCATATTTGATCCGGCAAAGATTTATTATATCATAGTTTTATACGGAGTACCTTTTTTAGCTCTTTGTATGATGGGCAATACAGTTATTCGCGCTGAAGGGAAGCCTAAGTTGGCTATGATTGCTATGATTATTCCATCAATAGGCAACCTCTTATTAGACTACATATTCATTTATGTCTTTGATTGGGGGATGGCGGGTGCAGCCTGGGCAACTACGACTAGTTATTTTATGTGTTTTGCCTATATTTTTTATTTCTTCAGATCAAAAAACTCTGAATTAAAAATTAATTGGTCACATTTCGGATTAGATAAAGATATTTTACGAGAAATAGGAAGTCTGGGATTTGTTACCCTCTCGCGGCAGGCGGTAACAAGTATCACATATTTGCTTATGAACAATATTTTATTTGCCCTGGGAGGAGAACCAATGGTAGCTGTCTATGCCATTATTGCAAGAATGCTAATGTTTGCACTATTCCCTGTATTTGGTGTTACCCAGGGATTCCTTCCTATTGCAGGCTATAATTATGGGGCACAGAAATATGATAGGGTAAGGGAGTCAATTAAAACAGCTATCATCTACGCTGCCATTTTAGCTACTCTGGTCTTTGTGGTCCTTATGATTTTTCCTGCAGAGATCACATCTTTATTTTTAAGTGATAAGCCAAATATGCCAGCCCTTGAAATTGCAACAAATGCCTTTGTATTGGAACATGCTCCTTCTGCAATGCGATGGGTTTTTGCCGCGACACCTGTTATTGCCCTGCAACTAATAGGGGCCGCATACTTTCAGGCTGTCGGGAAAGCGGTTCCCGCTTTACTACTTACATTAACCAGGCAGGGATTCTTCTTCATTCCTTTAATCCTGACTTTACCAAATTATTTAGGCGAATTGGGTGTTTGGATTTCATTCCCAATTGCGGATGTATTAGCTACACTGGTTACCGGATTTTATTTAAGAAAAGAAGTAAAAAAGGTACTAGTCTGAGATTTATTATTCCCAAACCAATGTAGCTATGTCCTTACTGCCTAAAGTGATTATTAACTTTTCTTCTTCTTTATTGAGCTCAACAGTAATAGTCTCATTTTTCTTATTTTGTAAAATTACTACTGTTTTATTTTCTGGAGTGCTATAGGCCACATTAAGTAAATTCTCCTCCTGGTTAGAATTTATTCTAACAGAACCAGGAGGCACAAATTTTGAAGCATGGGCAATAATATAGTAGCCCGGATTTCTAATGATACTATCACCTTTTATAGTAATAGCTCCAAGACAACGGGTACAGCCACCTCGATCTGTATGAGGTTGTTGATTTTCATCAGCTGCAAGATTCCATTGTAATACGTTTCGGCTCCAATTCCTGGGTGCTCCAATAATAAGATTTTCTATATGCCAACTAAGATTCTCTTCAAAATTACCGGGAGCACCTATCCATTGTTCAGTAAAATAGAGATGTTTCTCAGGATGTGCATTATGAACTTTGGAGAGGGCATCTATAGTGCCTCCATATAAATGAAATGCTGAACCGTCTACATATTGTGCAGTTTCTGGATCGTCCAGGATAGAAATAGGATAGTCTGGCCTGTCTGCATTATGGTCATACAGGATTATTTTAGTTTTAATTCCATTTTTTTTAAAAGCAGGACCCAAATGATTTTTTACAAATTCTCCCTGATCCTTAGCTAGCATTAATAAGCTTGGATTATTACCCGGATGCAAAGGTTCATTTTGAACAGTAATAGCATCAATTGGGATACCTTCAGCTTCCATTGCTTTTATGTATTTTACAAAATAATTGGCATAGGCAGGATAGTATTCTTTTATCAGGCTGCCACCCCGTGTATCTTTATTATCTTTCATCCATGCGGGAGGCGACCAGGGCGAGCCCATAATTTTTATTTGGGGTGATATTTTAAGTATTTCCTTTAAAGTTGGTATCAGATAAAGTGTATCGTAGGCCATTGTAAAATGTTCGAGATCAGGATCGGATTTACCTGATGAGAGGTCGTTGTAGGACCAGGGATATTCGTCCAGATCCGAGGCGCCAATACTTACTCTTAAATAACTCACACCAATACTTTTAGCACCTTTACCAAAAAGTTCTTCTATTATCTTGCTTCTGGAGAGGGCAGTCATCTTTTGTAAATGCATTGCGCTACCACCAGTAAGCGTATATCCGAAACCATCCATTATCTGGTAAGAGACAGAAGGGTCCAGGTTAATTGTCGATCCTACAGAAGTGGTTACTGAGATATCACTCTTCTTAATTTCGACCTCGTTTAATAATTGGGATTGGTCGAGTGAGGTGAGATATATTTTTGCTGTTGATACGGTATCTTTTAAACCAGACTGTTCCTTACAGCTTAAGAGAACACCTAGAACAACAAAAATTCCAATTATAGAATACTTTTGACTAAGAAAATTAATTGGTTGGGCTAACTTTTTAAATAAGTATAAAAACATATGACTTACATTTTATAAGAGAATTAGAATACATTCACATAATATAAAACCCACTATTCTTTAAAGGCTCAGGAAATTCTTTTTCCCCTAGAAGCTCCTTAATATTGATCTCAATGTTACGTGCAATGCTGGTCATAGCCGTATCTGTAGGTTTATTTTCGAAAGGGTCCTGAATGACAAATGCAATTTTCTCGAGCATAAAAAAAGGAATGGAAATTAAAACTAACAATGGAATCTCCAAAAACCCATAGATATTTTCAAGTGCCAATGATAACAATAACAAAAAAATATAAATAAAAAAGTGTAGAACATTTCTGTACGTTCTGGGAAACACTGTATTTTTTATTCGCTCAGCCATGCCCATAGAGGCCGTAAATTTCAAAATGGTAGAATCTAACTGTATTTGTTGGAAATCATTGAGTAAATTTTCCCTATGGAGGGATCTTACATTTTGCCCATGATGGTCCAGTAAAGTCAGAGGGACATGATTTTTTTGCTTTATAAATATTATTTCATCCTCAGAAATAAAGTCTTCCAAATTACCAAGCACATCCTGTTTTCGCAAATGCCGCCCTAGTGTGTAACACCAAGCAATTTGTCTATACGCCATAGTTTTCACAATACTGTTATCGGATTCTTTACAGAACTGTTTTAGCTGTATCACTAAAGTCCTTGAATCATTAACTATAGCACCCCAAATTTTTCGGGCTTCCCACCAACGATCGTAGGATTGCGAAAGTTTAAAAGATAATAATAAGGCAATAGCTGTTCCTAAAAATGCCCCTATACTTAATGGAATATCCAGGTCAATTAAATAAAGCTTAATAAAATAAATAATTACCGAAAAGACACTTACAATGAGCAGGTCCCATTTTATTTCTTTAAACCAATATTTTAATGGTATTCTCTTTTCTAATATCATTGATTATTTCTTTATAGGTATTCTTGTTTTCTTTCTTAATCTAGGAAACACGAGCATATGGTATTTAGATTAGCTTGCTTTATTTGTTGAATTTTCCAATAAATTCTCAATAGTAAAATTAGGGAATATTTCTGCACGAAGCGTTCAAAACGCTTCTAATTAGGTCCATTCAACACCTAAAAAGTAAATATAATTGGTTTGATCAAATAGAATCATCTGCTCGGATATTACATTCTAAATTCGCTACTTTTTTCCTACATTTAGCCAGACTAATTCAAATAAGAATAATATGAAGATGAATACTGTTAAAGCCGGACTTTTAATTTTGGCTGTTTTTTCTTTTATCTCTCTAACCTACGCTCAAAAAAGGCGTGCTAATTCTAATACCCAAATTGAATACCCTGAAGCATTATATTCAAGCCTTGAATATAGATTGGCAGGCCCTTTTCGCGGGGGACGATCTGCGGCCGTAACCGGAGTTCCGGGAGAACCCAATCTTTTTTATTTTGGAGCTGCAGGAGGGGGTGTTTGGAAAACAACAGATGGTGGCAGGAGTTGGGAAAATATTTCAGATGGGTTTTTTGGAGGCAGTATAGGTGCAGTGGAAGTCGCGAAAAGTGATCCCAATGTAATTTATGTTGGCGGTGGAGAAAAAACTTTACGGGGGAATGTATCTTCTGGTTATGGTGTCTGGAAAACTGAGGACGCAGGTAAGACATGGAAGTCCGCAGGTCTGAAAAAAAGCAGACATGTACCTCGTATTCGAATACATCCAGATAACCCGGATATTTTGTATGCTGCAGTATTAGGAAATATTTATAAACCAACTCGGGACCGTGGTATTTACAAGAGTACAGATGGGGGTACTACCTGGCGTAACACCCTTTTTGTAAATGAACAAGCAGGAGCGGTTGACCTGGTTATGGATCCTAACAATCCGCGAATTTTGTATACATCTACATGGAGGGCAAAAAGGACACCTTACAGCCTAAGCAGCGGTGGAGATGGCTCTGCTTTATGGAAAAGCACAGATAGTGGAGAAACCTGGAGTGAAATTTCAAAAAACGAAGGGTTCCCAACAGATACTTTGGGAATTATTGGTGTAACCGTATCACCTAAAAATTCTGAACGCGTATGGGCCATTGTTGAACAAAAGGAAAAAGGGGGTCTTTATAGAAGTGAAGACGGCGGTAAAAAATGGACACAGGTTAACAGTGAAAGAAAGCTAAGACAAAGAGCTTGGTATTATACCCGTTTATATGCCGATACGGAGGATGAAGATATTGTGTATGTTTTGAATGTACGTTACCATAAATCTACAGACGGCGGAAAGTCTTTTAACACCTTCAATGCACCACATGGGGATCATCACGATTTGTGGATCGCGCCTGAAAATTCTAAACGTATGATTATTGGAGATGATGGAGGAGCTCAGATTTCTTATGATGGAGGTGAAACCTGGAGTACGTATTACAATCAACCTACAGCTCAGTTTTACAGGGTTACAACCGATAATGATTTTCCTTTTCGAATCTATGCTGCGCAACAGGATAATTCGACAATACGTATTAAACATCGCAGTGATGGTGGAAGTATTAGTGAAGATGATTGGGAAGAAACGGCCGGAGGTGAATCAGCACACATTGCTGTAGACCCTTTAAATAATGATATTGTTTACGGAGGAAGCTACGGAGGATTTTTAACAAGGGTAAATCACAAGACCGGAACTGTTCGCGGAGTGAATGTTTGGCCCGATAATCCAATGGGATATGGAGCTGAAGGAATGAAATACCGTTTTCAATGGAATTTCCCTATTATTTTTAGCAAACATAATCCAAAGAAATTATATACTTTTTCCAATCACGTACATGTGAGTGAGAACGAGGGACAGAGCTGGAAACTATTGAGTGGGGATTTAACCAGAAATGATCCTGATAAACTTCTATCTAGCGGCGGACCAATTACACAGGACAATACCGGAGTGGAGTATTATTGTACCATTTTTGCAGCAAATGAAAGTCCACTAAAAGAAGGTCTGCTTTGGGTGGGGAGTGATGACGGACTTATTCATGTATCACGCAACGGGGGTGAAAGTTGGGAAAATGTCACACCTTCCGGCATGCCCGAATGGAATATGATAAACAGTATTGAGCCGTCTGCTTTTGATGAGGGCACTTGTTATGTAGCAGCTACGCGCTATAAGTTGGGCGACTTTGAACCGTACTTGTACAAGACCAATGATTTTGGAAAAACCTGGATAAAAATAACGAACGGTATAAATAACGAACATTTTACGCGAGTTCTTCGGGAAGACCCAAAAAGAAAGGGTCTCCTATATGCGGGAACAGAAACCGGGATGTATATTAGTTTTAATGATGGGCAAAACTGGCAGGCTTTTCAACTTAATTTACCTATAGTTCCTGTAACGGATCTTACTATCAAGGATGATAATCTTATTGTAGCAACCCAGGGGCGCAGTTTATGGATAATTGATGATCTTACGGTGCTTCATCAACTTGATACTGCGAAAAAAAATGCCGCTACAATACTTTATAAACCTAAAGCCGCCTACAGGACCAAAGGGCAGGCAGCCAGTAAACCTTCAAAAACAGAAGGACAAAACCATCCGGGGGGCGTAGTGACTCATTTTTATCTAAATGACTGGGATAAGAAAGATAGCATTTCAATAACTTACATGTCTATGTCTGGCGATACTCTGGCTAATTTTAGCACTTATAGTGAAAAAAAGGATAAAAAGTTAAAAGTTAAAAATAAAGGAAATACCCATGTTTGGGATACACGGGGCAAAGGCGCAGAAAAACTGGATGGTATGATATTATGGTGGGCCAATCTGGCGGGGGCAAAGGCAGTACCGGGATCCTATAAAGTATATTTAAACAGAAATGGCACAAGTATATCCGAAACTTTTTCCGTTTTGGCTGATCCCAGAGCTGAAGTTTCAGTAGATGATATGCAAAAGCAATACGATTTTATCAGCGATATAAATTCTACAGTTGATAATGCACATCAATCCATTAAAAAGATACGTAAAATCACTTCCCAATTAGATGCTTTTATGAAACAGTATAAAGGAAATTCCACAACTGAGGATTTAGTGGAAAAAGCTAAGGAAATGAAAAAGGGATTTGAAGAGATTGAAAAGGCGCTATATCAAACTAAAAACCGCAGTGGACAGGATCCTTTGAACTTTCCAATCCGGCTCACTAACAAGCTGGCACATTTGAATAGTTTGGTCTCTATAGATGACTTCCCCCCAACTGAGCAGGATATTGCTGTAAAAAATGAATTAACCGCAAAGATCAACGCTCAACTCAATGCTTTTGATGTAATGATTGATAATGAAATCAAAGAATTTAATAAAGCGTTTAATGATTTAAACCTGAATTACTTGTTTATAGAAGAATAGAACTTTATAAAAAGAACCAATACTATTATGATGAAACAAATTTATGTCGGACTTGTTCTTGTATTCACTGTTAGCCTGGGCCTTGCTCAGGATGCAGAGACTTATTTTGAACCACTTAAGTATCGCAATATAGGACCATTTCGTGGAGGAAGGTCCGTTACTTCGGTTGGAGTTATAGGAGATCCTTTAACTTATTATATGGGTACTACAGGAGGCGGTCTTTGGAAGACTTCCGATGCCGGTCAACGTTGGGAGAATATTTCTGATGGGTTTTTTGAAACTGGTTCTGTAGGTGCAGTTGCTGTCTCGGCCTCTGACCCAAATGTTGTTTACTGTGGTATGGGTGAACACGCACCAAGAGGTGTTATGACCTCGTATGGAGATGGAGTTTATAAATCTACGGATGCAGGGAAAACATGGAATAAGATGGGGTTGAGTAAAACTCAGCATATCTCACGTATTGTAATTCACCCTAACAATCCGGATATTGTATATGTCGCCGCTCAGGGAGCACTTTATGCACCTAATGAAGAACGCGGAATTTATAAATCTACTGATGGCGGAGATAGCTGGGAGAAAGTATTATTTGTAAATACACTTACCGGATGTTCAGAACTCTCGATGGATCCCAATACACCTGAGGTGCTTTACGCCGCAATGTGGCAGCATCAAAGGAAACCAAATATAGTTATTAGTGGGGGGCCTGGAAGCGGGCTGTATAAATCTGTTGATGGAGGAGAAAATTGGTTCGAAATACATGAAGGCCTGCCTGCCGAAAAAGGTAAGATGGCTATCGGCGTAAGCCCGGCCAATTCTAATAAGGTTTATGCATTAATTGAAAGTGATTCTGAGCAAGATAAAGGAGGATTGTTTGTGTCTGAGAATGCCGGAAATTCCTGGACGATGGTAAGTGGTGATAACAGATTGGTGCAACGAGCCTGGTATTATATTGAAGTGTTTCCGGATCCTAATGATGAAAATACGGTTTATGTCATGAGCGCTCAGGCTTTACGATCTATTGACGGAGGTAAAACATGGGAATTGATCACGGGTACTCATGGAGATTACCATGATCTCTGGATTAATCCCGATAATTCAAAAAACATGGTTATAGCCAACGATGGGGGAGCTGCTATAACTTTTGATCATGGAAAATCATGGTCAACTCAGGATATTATGCCTACCGCTCAGATCTACCGTATAAATGCTGACAGGCTTTTTCCGTATAACATCTATGGCGGGCAACAAGACAATTCCTCTGTAAAAATTGCCAGTCTTTCATTAGGCCGGGGGGAAATTTCTGAACGCGATTGGACTTATGCAGCTGGTGGTGAAAGTGCTTTTCTGGCATTTAATCCTGATAATCCCAGGTACGTTATGGGGGGCAATTATTTAGGGACTATCGAAATACTTGATATGGATACCAAGTCAGAAACAAAAATAATGGCAGCCCCTATTCAGTATTTAGGTAGAGCTGCCAGGGATATGAAATACCTATATAACTGGAGTGCCCCAATAATAAAATCTCAACATGAACCCGACACTTTTTATCATTGTGCCCAATTGGTTTTACGAACAAGGGATAAAGGGCTCAACTGGGAGGAAATATCTCCAGACCTAACACGCAATATGGACGACAAACAGGGTAAAGGAGGAGGTCCTTATACCGTTGAGGCAGTAGGTGCTGAAAATTATGGAACAATAGCTCATATTATTGAATCGCCCCATGAAAAGGGAGTATTATGGACAGGGAGTGATGATGGGCTTGTTCATTTAACAAAGGATGGTGGGGGTACCTGGGAAAACGTTACGCCCAGGGGTCTAAAAGAATGTTTGGTTAATGCTATTGAAGTTTCTCCACATGACCCGGCTACTGCTTACATAGCAACTACCCGATATAAGTTTAATGATTACACTCCTGCATTATACAAAACCAATGATTATGGTAAAAGCTGGACAAATATTAGTTCCGGAATACCTTACGGTTCCTTTACCAGAGTTGTTCGGGAAGATGCTTCACGTAAAAATCTTCTTTATGCCGGCACAGAAAAAGGGATCTATATTTCCTGGAATGGAGGAACCTTATGGGAGCCGTTTCAGCTAAATTTACCCATAACACCTATTACGGATCTGATGGTACATCAGGGCGATTTGATCGTAGCCACTTCAGGAAGATCTTTTTGGATTTTAGATGACCTCGGCGCACTTGGCCAGCACAAAACTCAAAATGGGGATTTAAAAATAATGCAGCCTGAGGATGCTTATAATGGTTCCTGGCAAAGCCCTTTAAATAAGAGTTCTGATAGTTTTAAAGGAACGAATCCTTTTTCCGGAGTCAACCCTGCTAATGGGGTGGTACTGTATTATGAATTACCCAAGAGCTCTGATTCTACGGAAATTTCTCTGGAAATTCTTAACGACAAGGGAATGCTTATTCGAAAGTTTAGTTCTAAAAAAGATCCAAATTATAAAAAGCATAACGGTGGAGGACCACCTCCGGCCCCCCTTCTTTCTACAGAAATAGGACTAAACAGATTTGTATGGGACATGCTTTATCCGATAATTCCGGGTATCCCTGATGTATATATTGAAGCTAACTTCAGGGGGCATAAG
>Ga0209013_10001266_pt1 | contig 23281 bp, 20 predicted proteins | sample Cruoilmetagenom2_FD_187291 | JGI IMG/M metagenome (GOLD analysis project Ga0209013, IMG submission 187291) | Oil polluted marine microbial communities from Coal Oil Point, Santa Barbara, California, USA - Sample 2 (SPAdes) (version 2) | ecosystem: Environmental > Aquatic > Marine > Oil seeps ... | reverse complement strand
AGACTCCTCGAGGTTCCAATCTTCGAGATCGCGGCCAGCCGTGCCGACGATGTTTCGCGCTCCCGGGTCAGCGCTGTCGCTGACCTCTTCGACGATGACCTCGATATCGAGGAGTTCCGACGCCTGGACCGCGAATTCCACACGACGATCGCGGCAAGCTGCAACAATCCCTTCCTGGTCGAATTGTATGGAAAGGTGCTGGAACGACTCTTCAGATCACACGAGTTCGATGATCTCTCTAGGGACGCGAAAGACCGTCCGGAGGTCCGCCGGATCGTCTCTGAGGCGTGCGGTGCACACACGGCAATTGCCGACGCATTCAGTGATGGCGACCCGGTCGCTATGAAAACTGCCACGACTGCACACCTCGCGACAGTCGAGAAAGCGATGCTCGACACGCTTGCCTGACAAGGTTGGCGCACGACGCTCGTTGCGCGGTAGTGTCCGGAAACTGGCCTGTTGGTCTGACCGCATCCGCGGAGGTGGACCCATGAACTTCTTTGTGAACAATCCGGCGCTCCGTGATGCGTGGTACCCAGTTGCCGAGCCAGCCGACATCGCTCCGGGTCCGCTCGGAGTCCGGCTGCTCGGGCAAGACCTCGTACTGTGGCGCGACGACAGCAGCGCGCTGACCGCGGCGCTCGACCGCTGTCCCCATCGAGAGGCTCCATTGTCAATCGGTTGCGTTGAAAATGGCTCACTCGCCTGCGCGTACCACGGGTGGAAGTTCGGCGAAGAGGGCCGGTGCGTGAATATCCCCTCCGCTTCGAGCAGTGAGGCTGTCATTCCACCGGCGGCTCACCTCCTTGCACTCGATGTGCAAGAACGCTACGGCCTCGTGTGGGTATGCCCAGGAAAACCCCCGGGAGACATCGCGACGATCGAACAAGACGACGATCCGGCATTCCGGCGAATCAATACGGGCGTGGAGCTCTGGCGGACATCAGCGACCCGGATGGTCGACAACTTCTTGGATCGCAGCCACTTTCCATGGGTCCACACGGGCACCATCGGCGACGGACTCGATCCGCGCGTCCCGAGGTTCACACTGGTGAAACTCGACGACCACTTCACCGGCTACGAATATGAGGTCGATGCCAACAACCCCACTGAAGCGTCTGTCACGTCGGGCTCCGACGAAGAGACTGTGCACCGCCACATGACCACCGGATTCCATCTCCCGACCCTGGTCCGTAGCACGATCATGTACGAGGACGGGCTCGAACACATCATCTTGATGGCGAGCACTCCCGTCGACGACACCACTGCGTTGTTCACGTTTGTCATCTGGCGCAACGACGATCACAGCCTCGACGCAGAAGCGGTGATTGCCTTCGACCGTGCGATTGGAGCTGAAGACAGAGTCATGCTCGAAAAGGTCCCCGGCGTCCTCCCAATGGGGCAGAAGGCTCTAGCGAGCGTTCAATCCGACAAGGCTTCGGTGGAATGGCGGCGCCAACTCGCGGCGCTGCTCGACCTGAGCGACTGAAGGTCGTGTTGTTTTGGTCACACCAACAGTCCATGAGTGGGTATCCGACAAAGATTGGGAAATGAACCATGCTGTGTTGTGCGTCCGTGGTGCCAGACTGGAACTCTCCAATGCCGATGTTCGAGTCTTCGTCCAGCAAGATCAGGATGCAACGATGAAAGTACAACAAGGCCTGCGCTCGCGATATGACCCTCAGGGTCGATACTCGTGGCAGGAAGAAAGCCATGACCAATTCAACCGCTGGTTCGTCCAGCACTTTCGGACAGCGCGGCCCGACTGACACATTCGCTATGTCAACCAGCGCGGTTCGCCACACCAAAGGAAAGACGGGCCCATGAAAGCCAACAAATTACCCAGACTGCTCGCCGTGCCTGTGGCATTGGCATTGGCATTGGGGGCCGCGGCATGCGGCAGCGATGACGAAGGATCATCCGACGACACCACCGCCACGAACGGCGCCATCGTTGCTGCCTTCGATGCCAACGGTGACGGAACGGTCACGATCGGCGTCGCCACCGCCGGCCCCCGGGACGACAACGGCTACTCCCAGACATTGGTAGATTTTGCGGAGGAGTTCTCCGCTGAGAACAGCTTCGATGATCCCATCATCAGAGACAACATCGGCGCAGCCGAGGCTGCCCAGGCGATGTCCGACCTCGCCGAACAGGGCGTCGACATCATGGTCGTCGGCGCCCAAGAGATTGCAGAGCCACTCACCGACCTCACCGAGGAGTTCCCGGACATTTTCTGGTACTGCAATTGCGGCGCCGGGTTCGAGGAACTGCCAGGGCTTGCACAGGCCACCGATCAGGGCGCGACCATCCACTACACCGCTGGCGTGGCGATGGGCGCAGTGCTTCAGGAAGAGGGCGGAACACAAGCTGTCTTCCTCGGCTGCTGCGACCTCCCATTCGAGAGGGAGGCCTACAACGCAACCGTCGCCGGTATGCAGTCGGTCGACCCGAGCTTCACGATGAACTACGTCGGAACGGGCGACGCGCAGTACGACTTCCACAACTCGGCCAATGCCACGGCGGCACTCACCAATGCCATCGCCAACGGGGCGACACTCGCCTATGCCTACCTCAGCGATGCGCTCGACCCGGTCGGTCAACTTGCGACAGATGAGGGAATCGCAGTGTTCGCTGCGGGGCCCGCAGATATCTGCGAGCGCGATGACGGCATCGCGTGGACCGGCAGTGTGGTCTTCGACGGCGGCATCTACGCCGCCGAGGCACTGCGTCAGATCGTCAATGGCGAACTGACGGAGGGCACGACATATTCGTTCCCGACCGAGCAGGGCTTGAACGGAGTCACGGTGTGCGATGCCGAGGGTGACGTGCAGATCCTCGTCGACGAATCCTTCGTCGCCGTTGCGTCGGATGATGACTTGCTCGAAGTCCTGGGTGGCATCTCGGCCGAGGCCTACGGCGGCGGGTGACCGACAACGAACAATGGCTGACCGGGGCCGATGAGTGGGCATTCTCACGGGCCCCGTTGGTCGAACTCCGGGGAATCAGCAAACGCTTCGGGGCCGTAGTCGCCTGCGACGACGTCGACCTCTCGCTGTATCCCGGGCAGATTCACGGGGTCCTCGGCGAGAACGGTGCCGGAAAGTCGACGCTGATGAAGATCCTCATCGGCCTGGTGCTTCCAGATTCGGGCACCATCTCGATTGATGGGGTCGCGTGCACGATTCACGACCCGCTCGACGCGGCCGCGCACGGCATCGGCATGGTGCATCAACACCTCAGCCTCGTCGGACCGCTGACCGTCTGGGAAAATGTTGCTCTGGGCGATGCCGGCAAGCTCGACTCCGATGAGGTTCGCAACCGCATCGGGGAATTGGGCGAGGAATACGGCTTGGTCATCGATCCCGATGCTCGAGTTGCAGACCTCACAGCCGGCTTGCGGCAACGCGTGGAGATCATCAAGTGTCTCAGACGTAACCCCAAGGTCTTGATCTTCGACGAGCCCACATCGGTGCTGACGCCAGACGAATCGCAGCTGTTGTTCAAATCACTGCGCACCATGGTCGCTTCGGAGGGTAAGTCGGTCGTACTCGTCAGCCACAAGCTCGATGAAGTCCTGAGTACCACCGATGACATCACGATCATGCGCCAGGGGCGGGTGGTCGACCAGATGGACACAGCCGAAACCACCGCACCAGAGCTTGCCCGAAGCATGGTCGGACGAGAGGTGTCGCTGCGCGCGGAGCGCGCCGCTCTAGGACACATCGAGCTCGACATCAGAGCTGAGGTCGCCCCGGAGCCGACCGTGGTCACAGAACCAATGCTGACAATCACGAACGCGAACGCCTCTGGGCCCGACGGGCAACGCTTACTCGACAACCTCACGCTCGATGTCCACTCCGGTGAGATTGTGGGTATGACCGGAGTGGAGGGAAACGGACAGCGTGCGCTGACCGATCTACTCTCTAGCCTTCTCCCACTCGACAGTGGAACAGTCACCGTCAATGGCGAACCAGTGTCGTCCTCCAGTCCCGGCGCCATGAGCCGTGCCGGTATCGGGGTCATTCCCGAAGACCGGCACGACTCCGGCGTGGTTCTCGAGATGACGGTTGCCGAGAATCTGGTACTCGTCGATCCGCAACGGGTTGCTCAACACGGGATCATCGATCACAAGGCGCTCAACCGCTTTGCCGAAAAGATGATCCGTGACTTTGGCATCCAATGCTCGGGCCCGCATGCCCCGCTGTGGTCACTGTCGGGAGGCAACCAACAACGAGTCGTGCTGGCCCGCGAGCTTGCAGACCATCCGAAGGTTCTCGTGGCCGCCCAGCCGACCAGAGGGCTCGATGTGGGCGCGATCGAATACATGACCGATCGGATTCGCGAGGCCGCTGCCGCCGGAGTCGCGGTCTTACTGATCTCGAGCGAGTTGGAAGAGATCTTGGACCTCGCCGACCGCATCGTCGTGATGTCGGGTCGACGAATTGTCGGGGAGATGCCTCGTTTGGGAGTAGATCTCGAATATCTCGGTCTCTTGATGGGCGGCGCGAACGTATGACGGCGGTCGCCGAACCGGCAACGAACGAGAAACAGGCGGGCCGCGCTCGCCAGGGCGCTCGGCTCGGTGAGTGGCTGGTTCTCTACGCACTCAGCATCCTCGGCGCGATCCTGATCTCGGCGTTGCTCGTCACCGCGACGGGCGGCGACTGGCAGTCCGTGGTGACCGCCCTGCTCGACGGAAGCATGCGCAACCCGGGCCGATGGGGTGAGACACTCGGAGTGGCGGCTCCGCTACTCCTCGTGGCCCTCGGGACTGTGATCTCTTCCAGGGCGGGCCTCGTCAACATCGGCCAGGAAGGTCAGCTTGCGATCGGCGCGGCATTCGCAACCTATTTCGGGTTCCTGATAGGTGGGCCGGGCCCTCTGAACCTGTTCGTACTTCTCGTGTTCGGCGCTGTCGGGGGCGCGCTCTGGGCGGGGATCGCGGCGCTGCTGCGCTTCTGGCGCGGGGTTCCGGAAGTGCTCTCGACGCTGCTGCTCGTCGCGGTAGCAGGTCAGGCTGTGGCATATGGCCTGCGGTGGCAGCGGTTGCTTCTTGCTCCTGAAGCGAGCCGCGGAAACCGTAACCAGGTGAGCGAGCAACTCGGCACAGACCGCCGGCTACCCGAACAAGTCATCTTCGGTAACAGTTTCCCGATCTCGGTCTATCTCGCGGTGGGTGTTGCCCTTATCGTCGCGTTTCTGTTGGCTCGATCGATTTGGGGGTTTCGCCTCAAGATGCTGGGCCGAAATCCGAGGGCGGCGCAGCACTCCGGCGTCTCCCAGAAAAGGTATGGGTCTACAGCGCTCATGCTCGGCGGCGCCTTCGCCGGGCTTGCAGGTGCAGCGATGCTGGCCGGTGGAGGATTTGCCTTCGGCAACTACCAACTCGTTCCAGGATTCTCGGCGAACATCGGGTGGACGGGTCTGCTCGTTGCACTCGTAGCGAGGGAGCGAGCACTCGTCTGCATTCCGGTTGCCCTGGTATTCGCCTCGCTACGAACCGGGTCCGGATTCGTCGCCAGCACCGGCGTCGAGGGCCGGATCACCGATGTCATCCAGGGGCTGCTCGTCTTGGCCCTGCTCGTACCGCCCGCGGTGATGTTCGTCCGTGATCGACGACGAGCCCGAGCGGCAACAACGGCAAGGACCTGACGATGGGGTTCTTCGAAGCGTTGATCGACATCTTCACGAGTGACAGTACCTATATCAACGCTGCGCTCTTCGCTGCGCTCCTCCTCTTCGCGGCGACGGGCGAATGGGTCGCCGAACGAGCAGGCACGATCAACATCTCCGTCGAAGGCATGCTGCTCTCCGGCGCATTCACCACCGCGGTCGGGTACGACCTGACGGAGTCGGCGGTTCTCGCCATCCTCGCGGGAATATGCGGCGGTCTCATCGTTGCCCTGGTACAAGCCGAGATGAGCCACCGGCTCTCCGCTGATCAGTTCGTGGTCGGTTTGACGCTGAATATTCTTGTGTTGGGTCTCACCGGATTCCTCGACCGCGAGATCAATCCGAAGACCAAGATTGTCGACACCTGGAACATCCCCTTGCTCTCCGACCTGCCGCTGATCGGACAGGCGCTCTTCGGTCAGCCATGGCCGTTCTACCTCCTGTATGTGCTGGTACCCGTGTCGGGGTGGATGGTCTATCGCACACGTTTCGGTCTCGACGTGCGCGCCGCCGGTGAGAATCCCCAATCCGCCGATGTCTCCGGAATCGATGTCAACAAGCGTCGCCGCCAAGCGATCTACTACGCCGGCTTCACATCAGGTCTGGGTGGCGCTTTTCTCATTCTGGTGCAGGTTGGTCAGTTCGAGGAGTCGATCGTGGGCGGACGCGGGTTCATTGCTATCGCCGCGGTGATCTTCGGCGGGTGGACGATCCGGGGGACTATTGCCGGATGCATCCTGTTCGCGGCAGCGTTGTCGTTCCGACTATCGATTCAAGGTCTCGGCTACCAACTCAACAGCGAACTACTCCAATCGCTTCCGTTCCTCGTCACAATCGTCGCGATGGCATTCTTCGCCCACCGCGTACGGCCGCCCGCCGCCTTGGCGCAGCCTTTCGTGAGAGGGCTCGAGTAGGGCTGTCGAACGTGGAAACCAGATCTTAGGTGCGGTCTGCTGATCTGACCATTAGCGAAGAGGCCAACGCGAAGCCTGTTCGATGCCGGCGCGCTTTCTGAGAGTGCTGCCGGCCAGAGCGGCCTCGGTCGCCAATTCTGCGAGGTCGATTCCGAGCACACGACCGTCGCCGACCACTTGGTTGCCGGCGACATACACGTCGCGCACGGAACGGCCATCACTCCCCCACACCAGCTGAAGGACAGGGTCCGGACTGTTTGGGATCCACTCGATCCTCGACCTGTCGTGCACGACCAGATCAGCCTGCTTGCCGACTTCGATCGAACCCAACTGGTCGTCGATTCCCAGCGCCTCAGCCCCGCGAATCGTCAGTAGTTCCAAAGCGTCGTGGGCGCCGAACACCGTTGGATCGATCGAGGTGTCCTTCGCAAGCCCTGCGAATGCTGCGGCCACGCGCAAGCCGTCGACCATGTCGCTCGAATTCTCCGAGTCGCAGCCGAGCGCCAACCGACCTTGACGTTTCCAGAGTTCGAGGTGACGGAATTCGCGACTCATTCCCTGACCGAGCCGCAGGTAGGCCCACGGACAGGAGACGATCGCGGTCTGGGTTTCGAGCAGCACATCGATCTCGGCATCGTCGATGTGCACACCATGAGCGACCGCCACCCGGGAGTCGAGAACTCCGAGGTGCGCCATATGAACAAACGGACGGCGCCCAGTCTTCGCTAGGCAACTCTCGGCATCACTCGTCGTTGGCGACAGATGGAAGGTCAGACCAACATCGCGTTCGCGGGCCAAGGTCGCCGCTCCGATGACGAGTTCGTCCGACATGAGGTCGTGGCCAACCAGTGACACCCACTTCGAAATGAGCGGCCCAGTAGCAAGGTCCAGCATGGAGCGTTGACGATCGAGCACTTCATCGACCGAGCCCGCGTACGGCCCTTCCTCGGCGTCCCAACCCCATGTGCCCAGCGTCAAGCGACAGCCGACCGCGTCTGCCGCAGCGGCGACGCGCTCAGGATGAGCCACGGTCCCGGCTTCGTAGACATTTGTGATTCCGTTGCTCAACGCCTCGGCCATCGTCAGCGTCGCGGAGAGTTCATCGTCATCAGGTTTGTGCTCGCCGTGGATCGGGACGACCCAGGAGAAGATCGCTTCTCCGGGAGGAAGGTCATCGGGGATACTCGACTGGATCAAGCGGTCACCGGTGAGGTGCTGGTGGGCATTGATGTATCCGGGCACGACCAGGTCACCTTCAGAACCAGCGACCGACGCCTCGGGCGACACCGCCCGGATCTCGCTCCAGCTTCCGACAGCCTTGATCTCGGTGCCGTCGATCAGAACAGCACCGTTGTCAACGACTCTCCGGTCGGCGTCCATCGCGACCACTGTGCCGCGCACAATTCTCGGATTGTCTGTCACGTCAACCAAGTTTCAACAGCCGAACTCGGCACATCCCTTAATCCTGGCACGGCGTCAGACGCCACACGTGGTGTCTGACGGGCTCGCGCCGCGCCCCCTCATGCAGCGTCTTCGTTGTCAGAGGAGGCCTCGACCGGCAAGCCTGCAAGCCGCCATTCGGGAAGACCGTCTTCCAAGCGCTGTGCCGCGATCCCGTGGGCCGTGAGCATGCGAACGGCATCTACGGCATACACGCAATAGGGGCCTCTGCAGTAGGCAACGACTTCGGTGTCTGGAGGTATTGCGGCCAATCGGTCTTCGAGCTCGCCGATCGGCACAGACTCTGCGGTGGGAATGTGCCCGGCGTCGTACTCGGTCGTTGGTCGAACATCGAGCACGAGCAATTCGGGAGCACCCAGGCGATGTGAAAGCTCGTCGCGGGAGATCTGAGGCACGGCCTCGTGGTCGCCGAGGTAGGCACCGACGAGAGCATCAAGACCGGCGACATGATTGCAAGCAACGTCAGTCAGTGCCGACCAGAGTTCGCTGACCCGCAGATCGGCGAGCCGGTAGTAGACCCAGGTTCCTTCCTTGTGCGTACGGACCAAACCGGCCCGGGAGAGGATCTGCAGATGGTGAGAAGTGTTGGCGATGCTCTGGTTGATCTCGCCGGCCAACTCTTCGACAGACCGCTCCCCCTGAGCAAGTACATCGATGATCTCAGCACGCCGACCACTGGCCAAAGCCTTGGCAATGCTGGCCAAGCCGTCGAACAAGGCATTCTTCGCGTCGCGATTGCTCAAGCTTTCCTTCCATCCTCCGATTGCCAATCATATTATCAAGTAGTACCTTGAATATGGTACTCGACTCTGTTCAGCGGATCCGAAGGTTTCGGCCCGCGCAGCAGTTTCGAGGACTGCCAATTCCGGCATGACGTGGGGGGAACGTATGAACTGGACAATGGTCGACGAAGGATGGGGTCGTGAGGCTGTTGACTTTGCAACGTTGAGCGAGCCCAGCAATTGTCGCGAGTACGTCTTCATGCACCAGCGACTAGGCATCGAACGCGGTGATCGGCTGCTGGATGCGGCCTGCGGATCAGGGCTGGCACTCGAATTGGCGGCCCTGCGCGGGGCGACGTGCTCCGGAATCGATGCATCACAGCGGTTGATAGCCATCGCCCAGGATCGCAGCCCCGAGAGCGACATCCGCGTCGGAGACATGAACGATCTTCCCTGGGGCGACGAAGCGTTCGATGTCGTTACCAGTTTTCGCGGTATCTGGGGCACGACGCCAGACGCTGTTCTTTCTGTCAACCGCGTGTTGCGACCGGGTGGTCGGCTTGCGATGACCGTGTGGGGCAATGTCGGCAAGTCGGCCGGCGCGTGGATTCTTCAACCGTTCCAATGGGCAACAGAGGAGAAGATCGAGAATCAGGCAAAGATGGTTTCACTGGGCCGTCCGGGTATCGGTGAGGCTTTCCTGGACGGTCACGGATTCGAACCCGAGGATCGATTCGAGGTCCCGTTCTTCATGGAGTTTGCGGACCCTGAGATGTACGCGAGGACGATCGCCTCAACAGGCCCCGCCTACGAAGCCATCCAGTCGCTTGGGCTCGAGAAGTTTCTGGATGACGCCACGTCCCTCGCGGCGGAACATGTTCGTCCAGGCCTTCCTCTCCGAGGCCACCTCCAACTCTTCGGATACGTAGGAGTGAAGCGTTAACCGACCAGTGTCGAACGGCTCATCGAACGAAGACTGGGCGCCTTCAGCGACACTGCGAGCGTCGACGTCACAGAGGACGGCCTACGGATTGCGGCGACGGCCAGCGGAGCCGTGACTGTCAGCTCCGGCGAAGCTCTCTGTCCGTGACTTGTGGTGGTCGCGCAGAGGTCTAGGGTGCTGAGATGGGTGAGGGTGCTTTGGTTGGGGTGCTGCCGACGGGGGCGGTGACGTTTCTGTTCACCGATATTGAGGGTTCTACCCCGTTGTGGGATGCGCACCCGGTGGCGATGCGCGAGGCCCTGGCTCGCCATGACGAGATCGTGCGTGAAGCGATCGATGCTGGGGATGGTTATGTGTTCTCGACGGGTGGTGACGGGTTTGCTGCGGTCTTCACGAGGGCGGGTGACGCTATTGGGGCTGCTGTTGGTGCGCAGCGTGAGTTGCGGGCTGAAGTGTGGCCTGACGATGTCGAGTTGCGGGTGCGGATGGGGTTGCATACCGGTGAGGTACAAGAACGCGACGGCGACTATTTCGGGCCGCCAGTGAATCGTGCCGCCCGCATTATGGGCGCCGCGAACGGCTACCAGATCGTCGTATCGGACCTGACCGCAAGGTTGATGGATCCTTCGGCCGGTGTGGGGTTGGTGGATCTTGGTGCGGTGCAACTCAAAGGCGTTGTTGAACCCGTGCAGGTGTTCGGCGTTGACGCCGACGACGCCGGTTGGGTTGATCGGCCGTTGGTGTCCGCGCTGACTGTGTCGGGCAATCTTCCACAGTTGCAGACCGAGTTGTTTGCCGATCTGGTGGATTTGCAAGAACGAGTCTCGACACTGACCGATGCCCGTTTGGTGACGTTGACGGGTTCGGGTGGTGTCGGCAAGACACGGACTGCGGTCGAGATTGGCTGGTTGGTGGTCGATGAGTTCGTTGACGGGGTATGGCTGGTTGAACTCGCCCCGATCGCCGACCCTGACGTTGTTGTCGCGGCGTTGGCGTCGGCATTGTCGATCCAACCCCAACCGGGGATGTCCATTGTCGAGTCGATCGTTGATTGGGGTCTCGGCCGCCGCATGTTGTTGATCATCGATAACTGCGAACATGTCCTCGATCCGGTGATCGAAATCGTTACAGCGGTCGTTGCGGGTTGTCCGACTGTGACGGTCATCGCGACAAGTCGCGAACCGCTCGGCGTGGACGGCGAGCATGTGATCCGAATCCCATCGCTCTCACCGACTTATGGGGTCGAGTTGTTTTGTGATCGGGCGGCCAAAGCCGACAGCACCTTTGTGGTGTCAGATGGTGATGTGGACACGATCACCGCGATTTGTGCGCGTGTTGATGGCATCCCGTTAGCAATCGAGTTGGCCGCGGCACGTATCCGCTCACTCAGCCCACAAGAACTATTGGATCGCCTCGATGACCGATTCCGATTGTTGCGTGGCAGTGGACGCGGCGGGATGGAACGACACCAGACGTTACGAGCAGCGGTCAAATGGTCATATCAGTTGCTGTCCGACGACGACCAGTTGTTGTTCGACAGGCTCTCAGTGTTCGCCGGCGGGTTCGACCTGGCCGCCACTGAGGCCGTGTGTGGCGGTGGTGGGGTCGACGAGTATGACGTGGTTGATCTGATTGGTGAACTGGTTGACAAATCAATGCTGACCGCGGAGCGGCAAGGCTCCTCGACCCGGTATCGGTTGTTGGAAACGTTGCGTCAATACGGCGAGGAACGCCTCGAGGATCGTGGTGAAACATCAACGATCCGGGATCGGCACCTCGAGTACTACCACCACATCGCAGGAGACATCGCGGAGCGATGGTTCAGTCCTGACCAACTCGAAGTAGATGAGATAGCTGACCGTGAGTGGGACAACCTTCGTGCCGCTCACGGCTGGGCAATCAGCTGCAACGACTTCGACCGAGCCAACGAAATCAACAAGGGCAGCCACTTCTACGCAATTTCCGTCCTGCGACACGAACACGGTGATTGGGTGACATCGAGCCTCGCGTTGGCTGAACGTATCGAACGTAGCGACGGTTATCTGTACGGTCAGGCTGCTTTGTGGGCCTACCAGAACGAGGAGCCGGTGCGTGCTGTCGAACTCGCCGAAAAGGGTCTCGCCATATCGAAAGACGAACAGTCGATCTCTATCAATCGATCCATGCGCGCATACGGCTTGGCGGGCAGCGGACGGCTAGAGGAGGCACTCGACATGGTGGCGGAGCTTCGCGATGACATCTCCCAAACCGAGCAACCCACGATTCGGCTGCTCATGTCCCAATTGATAGCCGATCTGCAGCCCGTCGCATCTGATATCGAGATAATGGTTGCGACCGCCAAGGAACTGGGCGGACCGACGCCACTCGCGAAAACACAACGCTCTGTCGGCAACATGCTCCTGTTCTCGACAAGGCCACGCGATATCGACGGTGCCATTGATGCGTACCGCGAGTCGATCGCGATTGCCAACACCGCAAACTCGAAACAAGACGAAGCACTTGGCAGGTTGTTTCTCGCCGCCGCGATGGTCGTCGGCAGAAGAACCGACGCTGCAATGGTCCTCTATGACGCAATCACCTTTGCTGACCAAGCCCGATACACCGCGACCTTGACCAATTCAGTGGAAATGGTTTCGTTCTACCTGGTCCGAAACTCCCGACTAGAACCAGCCGCTGTCATTCTCGGCCACTTCGAACACCGGCCAGCAGTATTCCAGATGATCGCCGAGATGCGCGAGCGCAGTCTCGCTGCCATCGCCGATCTCGCCGATCTCGACTCGCTGAAAGCAACCGGCGCAGCAATGAACCGCCCACAGATCATCGACTACGCCCTCACCCAACTCGACAACCAATAACACACGGCCTGCCCGCGACATTGGCCTGTCGCTATGGTCAGCCCGTAACCTCTTCGGCCAGAGCGGTCAGGTAACACTCTTCCACGCCGAGCCAGCTGTTGTCGACGAGGTCGGGGGTGAACAGCTCCAGGACGAAGTCGCCTTCCGGGTCGGGGTCAGGCTGCCAGTAGCCCCAGATCGTCTGGTCGTTGCCGGTCTTGCAGTCAGGAGCGGCGCTGTGAATGACTCCGGCAATCCCGGTGTCCCAGTCCTCGATCGCCCAGGACCAATCCAGCACGCTCTGTTGGCTGATCTCACCGCTGTCTGCCCCAGCGCCCTCGGTAGCCTCGACGATGAAGTTTCCGGCCACCCAGGCCAGCATCGTCATGCCGCCGTTGAGCGCACCTTCGTCAGCGAAGATGTCGGGCGCAAACTGCTCCATGCCATCGAGGTAGAACTGATGGGCCTCGTTGGGCTCGTCGTAGGTAGGACGGCCGTCCGCCAGACGGTTGGGACTGCCCCCAATGCCACCGAACATCGGCTCACCGACGAGGCGGACGATCGCCAAGGTGCTCGCAATTGCTCCGCCTTGACCCATTGGTGGCTTCCACCCGAGTGTCTCTTCTGCAGCGATGCAGCCGATGTAGCCGAAGTCCTGAAAGTCCCAGTAGTCGACGCCGGCATCCTGGTACTTCAAGACCAGCGCAGAACAGTCGGCCGGTGGCGGATCGAAGATGACCTCCTCGACGCCGAGTGCCGTCCAGTACTCTTCGATGAACGGGTTCAAGGCCTCCATGTCGGGGTCATAGAGCACCGCAACCTTCTTGGGTTGCTTGCCTCCATACTCCACAACGCTGTAGGCGGTCTGCGCGGCCCACGTGGGCAACAACGATCCGAGCGGAATAATCGTCGGATAGGTCGACGCATACACCTCGGGAGGACCAGCGAGCGTGAAGGTCGGCACTTCATTTGCGCCGATGTATTCCAACGGCACGTTCCCGCCGAGGGTGTAGATAGCGAACACCTTGTCTTGCTCCCAGAGTTGGCGGAAGTTGGCCAGCGCCTGTGTCGGGTCGGCCTTGTCGTCGAGAACTATCAACTCGATCTGGCGACCGGCAATACCGCCATTTTCGTTGGCAACAGCGAAACGCGCTTGCAGAGTTGAAATGATGTCAACCGAGATCGGGGCACTGATCCCGCTCTGGTCGATGCTCATCCCGACCACGATGCGATCATCGTCGATCCCCTGCCCGCCCACGACGATCTCCCCGGTCGCGACCTCATCGGTCGACGGAGCAGCTTCATCAGTTGAAGGCACGACGTCATCAGTTGCCGGTGGGGCCTCGTCCGTTGTCGGCGATGCCTCATCGGTCGACGGCGCCTCAGTCGTGGCCCCGTCCCCATCATCGTCGTCGCTGCATGCAGCAGCAAGCAACCCGAACACAGCCAACAGACCCACGACCTTACGCATACTCCCGAACCCCCAGTTCGTCAAAGTTATCCCTTGCAAACTACGCGCTGTTGCAACGCCAGCTGGCATCCTACGCAATGGCGACAGGCAGCGACCGCTAGCTAGACGACCAGCGGACACGAATTCCAGACCACAAGTAGCATCACCACAAGCATCCAGACCCTTGGGTTGAGCCTCCCCCGTTGAACCGGGGCAGCAATGCGACAAGCTCAGACGAGATGATTGTTACTGCATCCGGCCAAGGGCCTTAGGAATCGTCCTGGGTGGCGGCGCCGAAGAGTACGATGATGGCGTCGTCCACCCCTGGGGTGCTGTAGCCCGGCTGAAGATTCACTGTCCCGTCGGGGCTCACGGCGGCGAGCGGGATGCTGTCGGCGTCGGAAGGCTGGTCGATCACTTTCACAACCGCACCGGCCGCGACGCGGGACTCGATGTCTTGCAGGGTGACCCCAGGTGCGAACGGATGAGCACTTCGGTCCGTTATGGCATGGCGACCGCGCGTGTCGGTGGCCTGCATATCGGGTAGACGCAGCATGCTGCGCCGCCCGAGGGTTTGGATCAGGTGCTCGTCGAGCAGTTTCAGCGCGGCATTCGAGTGGGCGCAGACTGCGACCTGGGAGATATCTGCCTCGTTAACCGCTTTGACAATCCTTGTCTTGGTATCACGTAGGGAGAGCACGGGAATGTTCGTGCGGGTCGCGTCGGCTTGCGCAGACTCTGGCGACTTCGCCGTGACCACGAGAACAGATGCATCGAGCTTCTGAAGTTGGTCAGCGAGGTCGAGGAGCCAAGAACTGTTCCCGATGAGGCCAACTCCCTTGGCCGGTGGGCGGACAACGCCGAACAACCGGGCGAGCGGCTTTGCACCCAGACCGTAGATGATGCCCGTTCCGATGATGACCCCGAACACGACCGGCAAGAGAAAGTCGCTGTCGAGGTTGGCAGCGGCGAGGCTCCCGGTGAATGCTGCCGCAGTCGATGCCGCCACGATGCCGCGGGGATCGACCGAGCCGATGAGGGCTCGGTCGCGCCATCCAAGTGGGGTTCCCAGGAGCGCTATGAATACCGTGAGCGGACGCACGACGAGCACCAGCACCACAACGAGTAGCACGATCTGCCACGCATACTCGCGGAGGCCATCGATGGTGACCAGCGCGCCGAGGGTGATGAACAGCATGCCGATGACCAGTACCTCGAGGGTCCCACCGAAGACCCTGACGGGCCTCAAGCTCACGCGCCGTTGGTTGGCCACGGCCACCCCCAGCGTGAGGGTCGCGAACAATCCGGCTTCCGAGAGCAGTAAATCCGCGGCGGCGAATGTGGCCACGGCGAACATAACCGCTACCGCGCTCTCCATGTTGAATGTCAGCCAGAACCGCGACATAACGAACACCAGAGCAACGGCCGCCACCAACCCGATGGTCACCCCGATCCCGATCCGCCCGAGGATCTGAAACACGGGGTGTACATCGCTCCCGTCGTCGGCCAGCACAGCACTGAGCACGACCACGCCGAGTGTGGCGCCCAGGGGATCGAGGAAGCTGCCTTCGTAGTTGAGCACCGCGTCAATCGGGGCGCGCGCCCGAACGCTCGTCAACAGCGGGCCGACCACTGTCGGACCGGAGACAACGACAATCGCACCGAGCAGGAAACCAAGCCCTGGGTCTACATCGAGAATCGCGATGGCGGCCAGCGACGCCCCCACGAAAGTGATTGCCAGTCCGATTGTGAGCAGCCGAATCACAGGCAATCTGGCGTCGGCGGGAAGTTCGGCGAAGCGCAGGCCCAGTCCGCTCTGGAAGAGCAGCAGCGATACCAGCAGTGTCACCAGCGGGAACAGCAGATCTCCCAATAGTTCTTCGGGCTCGACCAGATCCAGCACGTCCCCAGCGAGCAGGCCGGCGGGAAGCAGGAGCAACAGCGCCGGGAACCCGAGTCGGCGACCAATCCATTGCCCACCAATACCGAGGATTGCAATCGTGGCAAACGCGATGTAGATCTCGTTCTCGGTTAACACGCCGCCGCCCGGAGGTCTCCTGTACGCCTTCTGACACTCATGCGCCTGAACCTCATAGCATCCGACACTAACGCTCCCGGCAGCAGGGCTCTTGGGTGGGCGATACAGGTTTTGATCCTGTGACCTCCACGGTGTGAACGTGGCGCTCTTCCAGCTGAGCTAATCGCCCCTGAGGGAATCCACAAACTACCAGCGCTCCCCATACCCCCAACTCCGTTTGTGTGTGGTTTTTGGTGGAACGGTCCTCCGAAAATTACCTACAAACATCCTGGATGTGTCGAAGTGGCGCCGTCAACCGGGAATGCTGACGCACGCGACACCCATACCGAGCTGATCGCGATGCGGTTCCGTGCGCGTTGGGCACGGCGCATCGAAGTCGACGACAACCTGCACCACCAGATCGACGCCGACATCGCCTGTGCAGGAGACCTCACGAGCGTCGAGGTCTACCTCGATCTCCACACAGTCGCCGATTCGCAGAATGCCATCTGGCGCTGGAGGGTCATTCGTGTCCGTGAAGAGCGACAGAACCAAGCCACCGGCGACCACCGCGCCAGCCAGGATCAGCACCCAGCGCCATGAAATTCGGGCACGTGTGTGCTCCCCCGGGAACTGCCGGGCCGCGGCAGGCGAGCCGCGCGATGGGTGCCCGGCTCCTGTTGAAGCCGCGGGACCGACGGCCGATCCGTCACGAAGACTCGCGTCGTACATCGCCCTGCGTGCCTCATCGCCAAGGACCCGATATGCCTCGTTGACAGCCGGCATGTCCACGTTCTCGCCCACAGCCGATTTCGTTGCATTGCGATCCGGATGATGTTCACGAGCGCTGCGTCGGTAGGCCTCCCGAATGGCATCTGCCGAGGCATCAGGCGGCACTCCGAGAACTTCGTAGTGGGTTTGTCCGGGCACTATGTAGACACGCTAGTTGCGTGACGGTGAACGTCGGCGGTGACCTCTGAGGCAGATTTCAGTAGCCTGCGTCGACATCAACGAGACCGAGTAGTTCGTCGCCCCGGCCGAACCGCCGCACGTTCTCCATGACTCGCCTGGCAAGCAAAGGCTTGGCCATTTCTGGGGTGTTTCCGACATGGGGCGTGATGATGCAGTTCGGCAGCGACCACAGGGGGTGCTCACCCGGCAGCGGTTCCGGGTCAGTCACGTCAAGTCCGGCGCCACCAATCGATCCCGACTGCAGAGCCGTTACCAGATCGTTCGTGACGATGTGCTTACCCCTCGCGACGTTCACGATCCAAGCGTGATCCTCCATGAGGGCAAACTCGTCTCGACTGAACATGCCTTCGGTCTCAGGAGTTAGGGCCAGCGCGAGGACGACCAGATCTGCCCCAGGTAGGCCATCGGCAAAACGATCAGCCTCGAGGACTTCGTCGACTCCGTGCATCGCCTCAGCCCGGTTACGAACGACCGTGATATGGCAGTTCCATGGTTGCAGCAATCGGATCAGCGACTCGGAGATTCCGCCTCCGCCGAGAATCGTTACCCGTCCGTCGAGCAGGTTCCCCCCAGCCGGATCAGTCCAGCTGGCAGCACGCGCGTAATTGTTCAGGTTGCGCAATCCGGCAAGGCCGAGCGTGAGCGCCAACTCTGCCACAGGCTCGGCGTAAACACCTTTCCCGCACGTCCAGGTGTGGTCGTCATCGAGGTGATCAACGAAGTTCTCAATGCCCGCGAACGGCAGCTGCACCCACTGGGCTTGTTTAGCGGTGCCTAGAGCGTCAACAAGGCCCGCAACGTCACGAGCGTCACCCCAGACGATGCCTTCGCACTGGTCTGCCTCCACGAGATGACCACCGCCCTCGATGACCGCGTCAGCCAACCAAGTTGGTGCCGTCGCCGGACCGAGGTGAATACGTGGTGCGTCCCCATTCGACATCGAACGACCAACCGTAGTGGACCGGCCGATGGTCAGTTGGTGATCGACCGCAAGATCAGCTTGCTCTCGGTTCGAGCAACCGCCTCGTCCGCGCGAACCCACCGGACGAATGCGTCGAGGCCGTCAGCACCTTCGCACTCGACGACGACCGTGTAGTCGGCTGAGCCGGTTACATACGCTGCGAAGACGACCTCGTCACGAGCGGCAAGCCGTGCCTCGAAAGCGTCGGCCACATCGCCTGGGCCGAGGCTCACATCGACTACAGCCCGAACCGATCTTCCGAGGGCCGCGGAGTCGACAACGGCGCGGTAACTCTTGATTACTCCCGCCTGTTCCAGACGGCGCACACGCTCGGCAACAGATGTCGCCGCGAGATGCACCCGATCCCCAAGTTCCCGCCAACTTATTCGTCCATCACGCTGCATTTCATAAAGGATTCGGCGGTCTAACCGATCTAATGCCTCTGTTTCCTCGTCCATATAGGAAGTCTGCCAGCCTTTCCCTCCAAATCGTGTGCGCCAAAAGGCGCATCATGAAGCCATGAGCGCATCCACTCCCAAAATTCGAACTGTCGGCGTTCCGCGCGAAGTCAAAACCGCTGAGCATCGAGTTGCTATGACACCGGACGGCGTGCGCGAACTCGAGCGCCACGGCATCGACGTCCTCGTCGAAACCGGTGCCGGTGAGGGAGCCTCGATCTGCGACGCCGACTACGTCGCCGCCGGAGCGGACATCGTTTCAACCGCCGCTGATGCGTGGGCGCCTGAAATGGTCGTGAAGGTCAAAGAACCAAATGCCGAGGAGTTCAAGTTTCTCCGATCGGATCTCACGTTGTTCACGTACCTACACCTCGCCGCGTATCCGGCGGTGGCCGCTGCTCTGATCGACGCCAAGACGACAGCCATCGCCTACGAGACAGTGCAACTCGCCGATGGGGCACTGCCATTACTCGCACCGATGAGTGAAGTGGCAGGACGCCTCGCCCCGCAGATCGGTGCCCACTTCATGGAGCGTCACAACGGTGGACGCGGAGTACTGATGGGTGGCTCACCAGGTGTTGGCCCGGCAAAGGTTGTCGTGTTAGGCGCCGGGAATGTCGGCTGGAGCGCAGCATGGATCGCCGCGGGAATGGAAGCTGAAGTTGTCCTGATCGACAAGAACCTCGACCGTCTTCGGTTCGTCGATCAGATTCACCGCGGTCGAATCACGACGGCTGCGTCAAACCGCGGCGCCGTCGAACGCGCGCTGGTCAATGCCGACCTCGTGATCGGAGCTGTGCTGGTGGCCGGTGGGCGTGCCCCTATCGTCGTCAGCGACGACATGGTCCAGCAGATGCAGCCGCGGTCCGTCATTGTGGACGTTGCTGTTGACCAGGGCGGATGTGTTGCAACGACCCGTGAGACGACTCACGACGAGCCGACCTACGTGGTACACGATGTGGTCCATTACGCCGTGGGCAACATGCCGGGGGCCGTCCCCCACACCAGCACCTACGCCCTGACTAACGCAACACTTCCGTTCCAACTGGAGGTCGCCATCCACGGCGCACTCGGAGCGGCGAGACGCGATCCTTCGATCGCTCATGGTCTCAACACGGTGGACGGCGACTACGCCAATGCGATCGTTGCCGAGTCGCTCAGTGCCACGGCGATCGACCCGCTCGCATCCGATCATGCTGACTCGGGAGCTGTTTCATAGTCTCGCGAACATGAGCAAGATTTCATCGCCAACTTCGGTGTTCGATCTGGACATCCCTGCGATCGATGTCAGCCAGAGCTACGAGGAGGCATCTGCCTTCGCGAAATCCGCTGCTGAGGACCACTGGTTGATACGCAATCCGATGGGGTTTTCGATCTTGCGCTACGACGATGTCGTGGCGTCCCTGCGCGACAAGCTGTGGCACAGCGCCATCTCCAAGCTCCCCGAGCTGAGGGGGATCACGGATCCCGAATTCCTCGAACGGGACCGCGAATCGATCCTCTCAGCCGAAGGCGACGTCCACACTCGGCTGCGGCGACTGGTCGGAAAGTCATTCTCGCCTCGCGCCGCGGACCGGCTGAGGCCATTCATGCGCGAGGTGATCAACGGGCTCATCGATCCCGTCGCAGCAACGGGAAAGGCCGATATTGCGATCGACATCTGCCAGCCCTATCCCATCCCCATCATCTGTGAACTGCTCGGAGCACCGAAAAAGGACTGGCAGCTCTTTTCGCGCTGGGCCGAAGAGGTGCTCAGCATCTTCAACGACGACGTCAACGAACGACTCGACATCATCAAACAAGCTCAGTCCGAACTCGACGAATACACCGAGGGTCTCATCGCCGACCGTCGAAACGATCCCAGGGACGACCTCCTCACAAGTCTCATCGCCGCTGAGGAAGAGGGTGACCGGCTGAGCACAGACGAGCTTGTGATGATGGTTGATGCGGTGATTCTTGCCGGGACCGACACGACGCGCAATCAGCTCGGATGCACCGTCGGCGTGTTCACCGAACACCCTGATCAGTGGAAGCTTCTTGCCGAGCAACCCGAGTTGGCGCCGAAAGCAGTCGAAGAAGCAATGCGTTACTTCGGTGCCGTCCGAGGCACCGTGCGCTTTGCGAGCGAAGACATTGTCTATCGAAACGTGCTCTTCCCGAAGGGCACGATGATCATGCCGTCGATGGTGAGGGCCAATCACGACGCCAGCGTATTCCCCGATCCGGATAGCTTCGACATCACCCGGGAGCCAAGTGGCCAACCGCAACTGACGTTCGGCTCGGGTATCCACTACTGCCTCGGCGCAGCCTTGGCCCGCGCCGAGTTGCAGGAGGCACTGCCAATCCTCGCTCAGCGCATGCCGAATCTCGCTGTCGACGGTGCCATCGAGTGGAAGCCACCGGCTACCGCCATCTTCGGCCCGGCGCACCTCCCGGTCACCTTCTCCCCCGTCGGCTGAGGTTCGTCCCACTCAGTCGTCGATGCCCGGCTTCTGCCGGTTGCGTTTTACCTGGCTGCGCTTTTTCTTTGCTTCGACGCGGCGTCGCTGAGAACCACGGGTCGGCCTGGTCGCACGGCGGCGCCGCTGGACGTGCAGCGCTCCGCGGAGCTTGGCGGCAAGCCTCTCCTCTGCCAGAACACGGTTTCTCAGCTGTGAGCGTTCGTCGTCGGCAACAACCCGGACGACGGGACCCAGCTTCGCCATGACACGGCGGCGCTGATCATCGGTGAAGGCCGATGAAGTCTCCACGACAAACGTCAGTTCAGCGCGAGTTGCCGCCTTATTGGCATGTTGACCTCCCGGGCCTCCAGAAGCGCTGAACCGGACATCGAGTTCATGTCGCGGGATGCGCACAGCATCGGTCACGACCAGACGATCATCCGACGACGCACCCACCCCACCATCATGCCCCAGCGATGAGTTTCGCCGCGCACAGGTCGCGCTGAAGCTCATCGCAACGGGATCACCAGCAACACCGATGAGCTTCGCCGCGGACAGGTCGCGCTGAAGCTCATCGGTAGAGGCCGGTGGGTGATATCCCGTAGTGTTCCCGGCATGGGAGACATCAAGCTCGGCTACAACACTGGTTACTGGTCGGCGGGTCCGCCCGCTGGAGTCCCCGAAGCCGTGAAGGAGGCGGAGCGACTCGGGTTCAACTCCGTGTGGACTGCTGAGGCATACGGATCTGACGCGCTCACACCGCTCGCTTGGTGGGGGGCCGCAACCGAGAAGCTCAAGCTCGGCACCGCGATCATGCAGATGTCGGCACGCACTCCGGCGACTACGGCGATGGCCGCAATCACGATGGATCACTTGTCGAATGGCCGCTTCATCCTCGGGCTCGGTGCATCTGGCCCCCAGGTCGTCGAGGGGTGGTACGGCCAGCCGTATCCCAAGCCGCTGGCGCGGACCCGAGAGTACGTCGACATCGTTCGCAAGATCGTCGCCCGTGACGAGCCCGTCGAGTACCACGGCCAGTTCTACGACATGCCGCTCGATGGCGGAGCCAATCTCGGCAAGCCTCTCAAGTCGACCGTGCATCCCCTGCGCAACGAGATCCCGATCTACCTCGCTGCCGAGGGCCCGAAGAACGTCGCCCTTTCAGCCGAGATCTGCGATGGCTGGCTCCCGTTGTTCTTCTCACCGAAGGACGACAAGTTCTACCGCGACTGCCTGCAGCAAGGGTTCGATGCCTCCGGCGACCCCACGAAGAAGGACCGCTTCGAGGTGACAGCCACGGTGATGCTCATCCCCGGTGACGACGTCGAAGAATGCGCCGACATGATCCGCCCGTTCCTCGCGCTGTACGCCGGCGGGATGGGCGCGAAGGGCGCCAACTTCCACTATGAGGTGTTCGCCCGAATGGGCTACGCCGATGTTGCCGACAAGGTGCAGGAGCTCTACCTGGAAGGCAAGAAGAAGGAAGCAGCCGCCTGCATCCCACTTGAGATGGTCGAAGATGTTGCCCTCGTCGGGCCGCCCGACAAGATCCGAGAGGAACTCGGCAAGTGGCGCGAGACCTGCATCACCGAGTTCCTGGTGGGAGGCCCTGCAATGGCCCTACCGATCTTCGCCGACCTCGTGCTCGGCTGAGTTCCGACCACGAGGTGAGCCCATGAACATGTCCCCTGACATCACAATCACTCCGTTCACCATCGATGTTCCCGATGAACTCCTGGCCGATCTCCGTCGACGGTTGCACGCGACGCGCTGGCCGGAGGCCGAACTGGTCGACGACTGGTCGCAAGGGACGCCCCTCTCGTACGTCCAGGATGTGTGTCGTTACTGGGCCGATGAGTACAACTGGCGGGCCCGTGAGGCGGCCCTCAATCGTTTCGATCAGTTCACGACGGTCATCGACGGACTCGATCTTCATTTCATCCATGCCCGATCACCCCACCCCAAACGCAATGCCGCTGCTTAACACCCACGGATGGCCGGGCTCGATCGTGAAATTCCACAAGATCATCGAGCCCCCGACCAATCCCACGGCCTACGGAGGCGACGCCGCCGACGCGTTCCACGTCATTGCCCCTTCGCTGCCAGGTTACGGGTTCTCGGGAAAGCCTGAATCGACCGGATGGGGCGTCGACAAGATCGCTGACGTCTTCGCACAACTGATGGATCGATTGGGTTACGACCGCTACGTCGCTCAAGGAGGCGACTGGGGCTCCGCTGTGACGACTGCAATCGGCGCGACCGACGTCGCTCACTGCGTCGCAATCCACCTCACCCTGGCCATGGGTGCCAGACCAAAGATCGACGGGCAGCCGACCGCCGAAGAGCAGCGCGCCCTCGACGGCATCACGTACTACTCCGAGTGGGATTCCGGATACTCCAAGGAGCAGGCCACGCGGCCACAGACCATCGGC